>ERZ1292644.772-Hain-H14-01um-R2-772-length-18942-cov-16_pt1 | contig 18942 bp, 30 predicted proteins | sample MGYA00564402_ERZ1292644 | MGnify/ENA primary metagenome ERZ1292644 (study PRJEB36523, sample SAMEA6512644) | groundwater metagenome | collected 2019-01-09 | study: AquaDiva: Metagenomics assemblies of 32 groundwater samples
ACTTATCTTCCCATATACGCAGATATGGAAACCACGGTAGTGATTTCCCTCCTTTGCAATCAAGAGCAGTTTGGCCATCTTTGTGGTCGCCCAGTCGCGTACAGGTTCCATTTTATCATTTCAGGGTTATCCTTCCCTCGCTCACCAGGATGCCCGACAGTCGGTTTAGGCATATTCCGGACATATCGCTATTCCCGCCACTGGCAATGCAAATCAGCGCCCCATTTCCTTCGTCCGCCCCCAAGATTCTGCGGCCAGGTCAAAGTATGGATCAACGAATCCCGTCATGAGGTCGTTGCCTACCTCCAGGGCCGTAAGATCGGCCCACCTAACCGCCCCACCCGCCATGAGCTTCGAGAGCTCTTCCCTGCACCTGGGCTTCCGACAGGCGCCGAGGGGCTTGCCTGGGATGAGATCCCCCGATCTCGACGTGGCCACGTCGCCACACCAGTGGCAGCGCAGGGCCTTCTTCCCTTCGCGGCTGGCATTGCATTCAGGACAATATCGGGGCCGATGTCGAAACAGTGTCCCCAGCTCGGCGATGGGGATGCGAATTTCAAATTCAGCTTTGCATTTGGCACATCGGACTTGTTTCGTTCCTCCGTATTCCCGGCAGTTGGGGCAATAGATCTTGCCGGAGCCATTCTGTATCCGTCGTTGCTCCAGGCGAGATGCCAAGTCAGTTACTGGGGTTCCGCAGGTACAGCAGGGGATGGTTGCGAGCTGGGGCATGGGACTCTCCTAGTTAGCCGCATTGCATCTGCGCATGACTTCCTTCATCATTTTCTTGGCATATTTTTTGTTGCAATCGTCGGTGTCCACTTCGATACGGAGATCTTTCCATCCATCGTTTTCTTTGGCCACCACATAGGCGCGTTTCCCGTCGCCCGATTCTCCATCCCATTTAAGCGTTATTTTTATAGGTTTCTTTACTTTCTCCTTTGTACCTGCCATAACCTCATCTCCTTATGTCGATAAAATCTTCAGGTTTCCAAAAAACCTTCCACCCCTTCTTAAATTTCCCCGTTTTTTCGCAGGCTGACTTACCCGGCTGTTCGATTCGTGCCACAACGGCTTTCGCCACCGGGATCCCATCGAAACGAAAAATTAGCTCCTCTCCCAGCTTGCAAGGCGGAGGGAAACGGAAACTCCAAAATTCCCATGTGCCAGGCGGGGGGGCTTCCCAGAAGTGATCTCTGGCAAAATCAGGAACGTTGATATTCACTCACGATCTCCCTTGCTCTATGATAATGCCCTCTTTTATCTTTATGCTGCCTGCAGCCTGGCTTTTTCCGAAACGCGATTCATCCCCCGCTTGAAAGCGGGGGTCTTCTCGCGGATCTGTCATATAAATTTCGTAGCATTTTTCTGAACATACTTCACTCTTTCTCACATCTCCTTCAAATGGGGCTCCTCTAGATAATGGGGTACCACAAACCAAACACCTTGGCTCGTATAGCGACATAGTCTTTCTCCTCTATCTCCTCGCCATCCGCGAATTCATCTGTTTGACACTCCAATCATCTCTCCTCCATTGGAGTCAGGGGGCATTCCATCCAATGGGTTACCGGCGGCAGGTTTCCCTCCATGCGACGAAGTATCCATTGAACGCCATCCTCTGTGCCATCCACTAGCGCCTCGAATGCCCACTTTATATCCTCTTTGAGCCTCCGGAGGCATCTTATTCTCCTTTCATATAACCAATCGTAACCAGCGGGCTGGTTACCTCTCTCGCTCACCAGGATGCCCCAGGGTCGCATCGGGCATCTTGCGGCTAGTTCGGCATTGCCGAGCTTGACAATTCTAATCAGCGCCGGGTTCCCGTAGCCCTTGCCCAGGACTCCTGGGACAGATCGTAGTTCGGAGTTATTCCCCATGCTGATTGCTAGCTGGCATGCGGTATTTACCAAACCTACCCGCTACTTTTACCGCTCCAATCCTTTTCAGCACAGGTACAATTGCGCTGCTGCCACAGCAACACCATGGCTCGTTGATTCGCCGGGAAATCTCAGTCGGCCCCAGAGGTTCCGTCGCGGCTTCCAACACTGCTCGGACCTTTTCATCCCTATCGTCCTTCATCTCCTCGCCCTCCGCGAATTACTTCTCAACTCGCACTGCCGCACCAGCGCGGCCCCTGCCATGAAAAACCGGTCGGCTGCCACGATGGCTATCCCCGTTGCGTCTATGGCGTGCTCTGAGGACCACCACTCGTCGGGGCCCATAATGCCGCCAGCCAAGCGGAGTCGGATGGCTTTCTCAACCATGCGATCGCTGTAGGCCCGGAGGCCCGTCAGGTCCGCCTTCCACTGGCCGGCCTTCAGGAGTACCACGGGGGCAAGCTTTCGCAACTCCCCCAGGGCGCCAACGAGCAGGTAGGTGTCATGGGCCTCCCGGGTGATCTCGTGGCCCTGGTAAGAGAAGTCCTCGATGGCAACCTGGCCCACTGGCGATCGAATGCTTTGGTACACCATGTCGGTCATGTGCCAGATCGCGTCCCATTCGGTGAGGGCGCGGGGAGTACGCAGGGTCTCCTCGTAGAGAAATATTGGCCGCGATCCTCGCACGGCTTCTATTGCTGCGACTCCGGTGTTTCGAGTGCCGGGATCAATTCCTAAAAAGACCATCACAATTCTCCCGAAAGCATGCGCATAGCGTAATCATAATCCCAATTGAACTCACCATGCTTAAGATGGGCATCATCAAACTCTGGCGCCCTGATTATCCTGAAATCTACCCAATGTATGGCATAACCAGATTCTCTGGCACTTCTATAGCTACGAGCTAGAGCCTTCCCACGAGTAGAGGCCATTGTGAGGCCCAAAGGCTCCTTTCCCCAATCCTTAACATAGACTTTCCAGGCCTTCATTGCCCCTTGGCATGCCGTTTGATGGACCATTCCTCACACTCCCCGATGGGACCCAGCTCCCCATGGCATTCAGGGCAGAGCCGCCCCCGATCCTCTTCCCCTGCGCCTACCTCGAAGCCGCACCGCTTGCAAGCCAGCAATTCTCTTGCAGGGGATTTAATGGCCACGCGCTTCCGATATTGCTTGAAGATCTTCAGTGCTACGCATTTTGCACAGAGACGCCAAGCGCCATCCGCTCCCACGATGATCTCAGCAACGGCATGGAATTCATCTGTGTAGGATGCCCTGCCCATTTCGGGATTCCATTCGCATGGGTCGCGTTTGCAGAGGGCTCTGCGGCTAATTCTATCAAGATTGGTCATTCTTCGGCCCTTCCAGAAAAAAACTATGCGTCTCTCGCCATTCCCCACTTCTTATGCTGTCGGCAACCCGCTGCTGAAACCAGCGCACCTTTTCCGTTCGAGACTTGAAGCCCATCATGAGTTTCGGCTCCGTCCAGGTTTGGATTATCCTTCTTCCTGTTCCCCCAGGGTAGCCACTTGCCCATTTCCATTTTTCTTCGTGAACAATTCCATTTGTTCTTTTCGGTTGACGGCCAACGCCTCGGGGATGTTTTTGCACGCTTGATTGTAATAAGACGGCTTAAGCTCAATCCCGATAGCTTTCCGTCCAAGGGATAATGCTCCATAGACCTCCGAACCCACGCCCATGAACGGCGTAATAATTGTTTCGTCTGGATTGGACCACAGGATGATGGCCCGCTCAATCACATCAAGTTGAAGTGGATGTACGTGTTTTTCGTCCTCCTCATCTCTTGCCTCTCGATAAGGAAGGACCCGATCGAGGCGCACATCATCCCAGAAGGAAGAGGCATACTGTCGCCATATCCAATGTGAGTAGCGGTTCTCGATCTGATTCCCCTTCCAGCCACGATATCTCAGCACATCCGAGGGGGGCTTGCGCTCTCCGGCGTAATCCATGAGGCCATTGGGATGAACTACCGGAACTTGATTTGTGCCCGATCGCCGGAAAATCAATAGATAATCCGCACTGGCAATGCTGCATCTTGTCGAGTCTTCCGTCAGGCATTTATGAGACAATGATTTAGTCATAGTCCGATTGCGCACCGTTAGCGGTTCTTTCCAGACATGATATCGTGCTGCATATTTGAACCCGCAGCGTTCATGTAACCGGATGATATCTCCGGGGAAATCTTTGAGATGATCCAGGCCGGTATTCCCTGTAGGAATATCCATACAGTGAACTGCGGACATACGCCCAGGGAGGGTCACACGATGAATCTCCCTTATGATGAATTCATAATGCTGAAAAAACTCATCATAATCCAGGGAATTTGATAAATCCCTGATGTTTGACGAATAATGATAGAGTCCGCCAAATGGAGGCGAATAAATGGATAGATGAATAGAGTTGTCCGGTAAAGACGGCATAACTTCCATGCAATCTCCAAGATAAACTGCGTAATCATCCGTGATTGACTGGCTCTCTATCATTGGCTTTCTCCTTGATCCATGATGGCAGTTTAACCTCATTGTTGCCAACCCTTGGAATAATCCCCAGGGCATTATTCATGTGCTCCATCATCCTGTCAAACATGATGGATGCCGCCTTCTCCTTCCGCACGACGTTTTCCATTACCCGTGACTCGCCTTCCGTGGCTATCAAGTCAACGGTTACCGGATTCTTTTGGCCAAATCGCCAGCAGCGTCGCACAAATTGGTATTGCTGCTCGTAGGAGTGAGAAACAAAGCTCACTACATGCGCACAATGTTGAAAATTGAGTCCCCAAGCGCCAATCTTTGGCTTGGTGATGAGCACCCTGGTTTGGCCATTGATAAATGCCAGGAATTTTTCTTCCTTCTCTTCTTCGCTATCCGATCCCGATACCTGAATCCCATCATGGATCATTTTTTCTAGCAAGTCGCCTTCGGAGTTCAGATGACATCCAACAAAAGCCGGCTTGCCATGATCGACGAGCCTTGCGATGTATTCACATCGTTCGTTGAGCGTTCTTTTTCGCTCTTCTCGTTCTTCTTTCAGCCCGAACGCAGGTAGTTGAAACAACATTCCATCAGCAGGCCTTGATGGTTTAATAATGTGTTGGTTTTCGGTCAATGCTGGCAAGATAAAATCCCCATCAGGAAATCCTAGATCGTTTGGCTTTTTACAGACCCTGGCCCAACTGGCTACAAATCGCCAGAACGCCTCTTCTGCATGAGCTTTCATCCGCCATTGATTTATGGTTTGGGCTATGCGATAGGACAGCCTGGCAAAATGGTTGGGATTATGAGCTGCTCGGCTCAATTTAACTTCATTCATGCGGAACGCTTTGCTGTCATCCTGCACGAAGAACCGCGAAAGCATATCGCTATAGCCTAATTCTCCCAATGCTTCGCTACTTGTTCCCAGTTCTATGAAATCGTTTGGAGCTGGGGTTGCTGAGCATAGCAGACGATATGGAATCTTCAGCATAAACCGCGTAACGTGCATCTGAGTAGATCCTGTGAAATGCTTCAATATGCTACTCTCGTCGCATACAATGCCTCCAAAATTGTTTGGATCGAATAGATGCAACTTTTCATAGTTCGTGATATTTATCCCACGCCGAACTACGCCATCTGAACATCGATGGCATTCAATGCCGAACTTTTCTCCTTCAGAAATAAACTGATGCCCCACTGCAATTGGAGTCAATATAAGGACATTGCAATTTTCTTTTTTAATAATATTTTCGGCCCATACGAGAGCCTGAACCGTTTTCCCAAGTCCGCAATCTTCAAAGAGTGCGGCCCTTCCCTTAATCAATCCCCACTCAAAAAGACATTTCTGAAAATCAAAAAGGAAATCAGGCATCCAGATTGGCTTGAAGCCATGATTGATACCCCCTTGTGACTTGGTCTGTAGAAACTCATTGTAATTCATCTCAACGTCTCCATCGTGTATCTTCCGATCCACTCAAAATCCTTCCAGTAGACCCCCTCGCCATCGCAGCCTTCTTCGTCAAGCTCATCGGCGGGTGGTCGCGTCTTCTTATCCTCAACTTCTTTCTCAGGCTTCCCCTGATAATTCATATTCTGGCATATCAAATGTCCATGCTAGCGCCTCTTTGACTTTGCGCTGAGTAGGTGGGACGCGCAGGATATAACAGGTTTTCGTTGATGGGCAGGTAAGCTTCAGCGATACCATTCGCCCATCTGGATCTCCTGGAAGATCGATTGAGAGAAGCTGATTGGGCTTTTCGCTCCCATGCTGGGGGGCTTCGTCGAGGATTGTTGGATTGCAATCGATTATAAATCGATCTTGTCCCATGCGTTCGATAAGAGCCCGGCGAACTTCGGCGTTGGGCTCTACAAGAACATCCTGAGCTGTTGGCTTGTTCTCATAATATTTGGCTGGTATCCGGGTGCCATACCAGGCAAATATTTTATATCCATCATCCCATTCCATGGCCGATTCGGCAGGATGATGAAGGACAAGCCTACCGTTTCGCTCCTGCACATTAATGTGTGGGCGGGAGCAAACAACACATAGATTTTCGTAAAAATAAATCCACCCCGACTTGCACAGGGTGGCAAGTAAATCCAACCTGGAATTTGCGCTTTTCTCATATTTCACGCCGAGTATATCTCGGCAAAACAAATAAAAACAAACCCAATAGGCATCATACTGCCCCCAAAACCATGTGCTTTGATATTTTAAGTCGCGCAGTGAGTTTTTCAGTGAGTTTTCCAGGGAGTCGCCCAAGGAGTCGTACAGGGAGGCGCGCAGGGATATGGCCAAGGAGTCGCCCAAGGAGTCGCCCAAGGAGTCGCCCAGGGAGGCGTACAGGGAGTCGCCCAGGGAGGCGCGCAGGGAGGCGCGCAGGGAGGCGCGCAGGGAGGCGCGCAGGGAGTCGCCCAGGGAGGCGCCCAGGGAGTCGCCCAGGGAGTCGCCCAGGGAGGCGCGCAGGGAGTCGCCCAGGGAGGCGTACAGGGAGGCGCGCAGGGAGTCGCGCAGGGAGTCGCGCAGGGAGTCGCGCAGGGAGTCGCCCAGGGAGGCGTACAGGGAGGCGCGCAGGGAGTCGCGCAGGGAGTCGCCCAGGGAGGCGTACAGGGAGGCGCCCAGGGAGGCGTACAGGGAGGCGCCCAGGGAGTCGTGCAGGGAGGTGCCCAAGGAGTCGGACAGGGAGGTGCGCAGGGAGGGATAAACATGAAAGACCAGCTGTGCGGATAATGGCGATTCTACCCACCAAACAAATGGGATTTCCCGCCCAATTATAGCATAGGCCTGTTTTATTGCAGGCATTAGAATAGCTTTATTTGACGGCCCTTCCGCCGTCCCAATTTTCATCCATCGATCATGCCATATCGGAATTTGAGATTTCTGCCATGGCGTAAGGGAAGAAATTTTACTCATAAACCTATCTCCTCAAAAATCTAATCCATCACCTTGTGGATTTTCTCCGGCGTATACTCCCTCTGCTGCCGGACTTGCCAGGTTCCCGTAGGCAGACTTATTGTCCCATGTTCTTCATGGACCACAGACGCTGCCTTTTCGGAAACTTCAATCCACATAATTCCATCCTCATCCTCAAACAACTCAATTCCAGGGCCTACCAATAGCTTGTGGGCGTGTCCCGTAGCCTCTCCCCGCGCCACGATACCATCGGTGATTGGCTTGCATTTGCCCCTGGGCTGCAAGCCAGGGATAAATGCGATATCGCCCTGGCGATAAAACGGCTGGAAATTAGACTTCTTTTTCATCGGATTTTTTCTCCTTCTTTCCGGTTTAGCTTCCGGTTTTTCTGAATATGCCATAGACGTGCTCATTGCAACGGCTCCATCGCATAGCTGCCGATCCACTGGCAATCACCCCAGGCTTGGCCTTCGCCATCGCAGCCTTCGTCGTCAATCTCCTCAGCGGGTGGTCGCGTCTTCTTGTTGAGGCACTGGGCAAAGTGCGTCACTTCGCCGGCCGACACGAGCTCAACTTCCTCATCCCAGCCTTCGTCGAGATACAAAGCAACGGCCGTCGCGGCAGCCTTATCCCGTTCTTCAGCCGAACGGTAATAGGTCATGCCCTCGCCCTCGCCGTCGTATAGCCAATAGCGGTACTCAGCCGAAGGCCGATAAGATACATCAGGTTCAGACATTTTCTCCTCCACAGAAACCTCGCGGCGGGGGCCGCCTGCTTTAGCTGGCGGTAGTTGACTTTTTCTTCCTCATCGAGGAATATTCTCCATCTCCCGGGCCATCTCCAACACCCGCCCTGCCTTCTCTCCTGGCGTAAGCCCCCACCAGGAGAGTGCACCAAATACCCGGAGGAGATATCCCCCAGCTAAAGCAGGGGGTCTCCAGCCCACAAAACTATGATACCTGGCGTTCCCGCAGCCATATCTTCCTGATTCTGCCTTCCCGATGAACCGTTTTTCTCTTCCATCCAAAAGCCCGCAGTTTAGAGCCAATCTTCATCTGGAGAGACTTATCCTGGGGATTTAGTTTAAGAAAGCGCGCTATCTCTGGCCAGGCCATCTCGGTGCGGCCGTCCAGAAAACGCTCCAGCTCTTTCTCGTAGGGATTGATCTTTACAGCAGGGACCATCTCGGTTACGATGCGTGGGGTGGAGAATGGGGAAGTTTTTTGGGTCGAGGGCTTCTTGAAGCTCATGGCGACTTTCCCATTGGGGGAGATAGCCAGTTTAGAGAGCCTGTCTTCAGCCAGGAGCTCACGGACATATGGAGGAAGCTCAGGATAAGAGCTTCTTGGGGCCTCCATGCTCCGGATCCTCTGCTCCATTGCATTGAAGGCGGCTAGAAATTTAAGCTTCCATTCCATGGCTTGCTTGCCGGTGAACCCCATGGCCAGGATGGTGAACCCGTCACGGGTCATCTCATACATCGGCTGACATTTGTTCTGCTGCATTGATGTAAGAGGACGGCTCAAAATTGAGCCGTCCAAACTCCTCCGGGCACTCCAATTTCTCGATGGCCCGAATCACGTTTTTATGGCTCTTCCTGAACCCTTCAGCTATCCGCAGCGAGGTGGTCCGGGCTTCTTCTCCCGTCTGGTGAACCAGTTCTGTCATTGCACAGGACAAAACTTCAAGCTGTTGACTCATCCTTTTCCTCCTTTCCCTTCCTGGGTTTAGGCTTATCCCAGAGATATGAATGGCATTTCGGGCAAACCCGGATATCTACCTGCCTGGGCACCCATTCGTGCCCACAACGTTGGCATTTTAGAGAATATAATTTTGTTTTCATATTGTCTATGATAAGGAACATAGTCCTTTTTGTCAAGGGTTATTTTCAGCCTGCCGAGAAATCGCATCAGCCTTGAAGTTTTTCTTCTTCTCCTCGATAATCACCGTCCATGGGCCAAACCCCATCCCGGGCTCTTCCCCTCCGCGCGCAATCTCCGCCGCATACGGGGTCTGCATCCGGTCAATCTCCGTTCCTTCGGAGCACAGGACGTACAGGTCATACCCCTCCCCGTCGTTGGTCATGGCCTCCATTTTCTGACTCCGGGGGGATTGGCTCAAAGCCCGGTCGATGCAATCTCTCAACGCCTCAAGGGCTCCGGGAGTGCCTACGATATAGGCCTCATCATGCCAGAGCTCCTGGGCGTAGACGTGCAGGATTTGGGATCCTATAGCCTCCTCCGCCAACTCCATGCCATCATCCTCGGCTCCCTGGGGGGTCATGGCCCGCAACTCCTTCCTGTACTCCGCTTGTGGCTCACTCATCTCTCATCCTCCCTGCTCGTTATGGCGTCCAGGATGCTGCATCTCCCCGGGCGCGCTTGTCGTTGGCCTCTCGCCGGCGATCGCTCTTGGCCCGCTTGAGGCCCTGGCGATACTCCTGCGCCGTGAGGAGCAAGTGGCAGCCATGCCAGAGGTCGATGCGGTAGAAACTGCCTGGGATTAAAGTAACCACTACCACCTAGTTACCCCTGGTATTTCAAAAGTTTCCCATATATAAAATTTAACTTTTATTTATAACCTATATTTAATTTAATATTTAGTGGTAACCAGTGGTAACGTGGTAACTAACCATATGTGGTATGGGTTACCACGGTTACCACGGTAACCACCTTAGTCGGTTCCCCCATGCCGCCATATCCTCTGCACTCTCCCCTCTCTTTTCACTACACATCTTTCCCAGCCCAGGATCCTCATGGCTTGAGATATCTGCATTTGGAGCGATTTATCCTTCCACTTCTCCAGGTCGATTTTCAGAAAGCATGCGGCAATGTCCGGCCACGAGGTCTCTTCTGGACGATGAGCCCTGAGCCATTCCCCAAGGGTCTCCGCGTAACTATTCTCAATCTGCCGCCCTTTACGGGCCTCCTTGATCTCCTCTTCGGCCTCTTCGGGTAGGTGCCACCAAGTCTTTTCGTGATCTCTATGCCATATCATCGCCTCGGCGAAGAGTTGATTCCGGATGAAATTAAACAGCTCCATATCAATATCCTTACCTGTTTTTATCGGTATGTATCGGGTGTTTCCCGATACGCCCTTGAGATATTCATTCTCGTTGGTTGTACCGATAAAGACCGTCCGACGCTTGACTGATATGCGTTCATTGCTGTACTTGGGGACCCAATCGTCCTGGGTCTGGGTGAGAAAAGCCTTGAGACGATTTTCTTCGGTGCGAGAAAGGCTGTCCAACTCGGTCAACTCCGCTACCCAAACCCCCTGAATGACCATGTAGGCCTCTTTGCTCTCAATATTCATTGAGAGATTGGCATACCAAGGGCCTGCCAGAGCACGAACCAGAGTTGTCTTCCCGCTATTCTCCGGCCCCTCCAAGATAAAAACCGTTCGGAAGATGCATCCTGGGTCTAGTGCCCGGGCCACCATCGCTACGATTATGAAGCGCGAGACCGCCATACCCATCTCTGTCTTTTCTGCCCCGGCAATATCAAAGAGCCAATCAGTTAGCCTCTCGATTCCATCCCATGGCGGAAGAGCTTCAAGCCATTCTTGAATCAAGTCTCGGGGTTTCTGTTGTGCGACAGATCGAAGAAGCTTCTCTAATAACCTTAGATTGCGAATGGCCATTCTTTCTTTCGTGCCAAGCCACGCTGCAATCTCTCCGATGACCTGCTCAGTAACCTCGCTTTCTTCATACATCGGACGGCCACGGAGAATATCCCACCAAAATTTTCCCTTAAATTTCTCATTATTATTGAAAATTGAAATTATGTTTCCCGCACATTCCACGGGTTCAAACTTGCTGTTGACAATAAGTTCTTTTCGCCATTCTTCAGTTTGCGTGTCAAATATTCTGCGCCTTCTTTCATTGGTTTTTGCTTTCAACTGGGAGTTTAAAATAGATTTGCTACCAAGTCCGGTCCTTCGCATCCAGTCAATTCCTGAGTCTATATCAACAGGAGAAAGGTCTACTAACTGTTCTATGAGTTTTTCAATTTTATTGTTGCGACTTATTCCCTCATCCAATATCCCCGCATCGATACATTGGCGGCGAAAATCGCCGAACAGAAAACTACTTTTTGTATGTTTTATGGTGGAAGGTGCGGGAAGAGAGGCAGGCTGTTGGACATTCGAAATGAGCGACTCAAATATTCCTTTAAAATTTTCTGGATCCCTCTTGTGCAATTCATTGGGATCTTTTGTATTTGGAATTGAAATTTCATATGAATTGCCTTCCCATCCCAATTTTTCCAATTGCCGGAGTAATCCGGCAAGGAATGTTGTTCCTCCTTTGTCGGGCTCTTTCACTATAAATATCTTTGGGATCTCTTCCAGATATTCCGGCTTGATCTTTTTGGCCATGTCGGCCCCCGGGATTCCCAGGGCGGGGAATCCGTGGAACCACAAAGTCCAGCAGTCTGACTCTCCCTCGACCAGGACCAGGTAGCCAAGGCTCTTCGCTTCATCCAGGCGCCATAGGCCATAAGGGACGACCTCACCCGCGCCCTTGGTCCAGATGCTTCCGTCCTTGGCGGCGAGCGCCGTCCTGATACGCTGCCGTGGAGCCGGAGAACCATCGGCCAGCCGGTAGGCAATGCGAAGGGCGCTGCCCTCTTCCACCACCCCCAGCTCGCGCAGGAAGGCTTCGGTAAGGTTCTTATCCCGGGCGAGATCGGCTACGGTCAGGCGTGAGCGACCGTTAGGCTTGTCTTTCGTTTCTGTGAAAAGGTCCTTTATTGTCATATCGCAAGCCTTGACAATCTCTTCACAGGTACACCCGGCATGGCAGTGGAGTAAGATTTGGCCGGCCTCTCCGATATTCAGGGACAAAGAATTGTGTTGGTCGTCATGTGCAGGACATCTCGCCGTCCATCCTCCGCTGCCGCTGCGCTTTACTCCTTCTAAGTGGGAAAAGATTGGATTCACTTCCATAAAAACATTCTCCTATGTTTAGCTAGCGGATGATAGGGACGAGATATCTTATGAATGATGCCTTTTCATGTGACAGGATTTACAGACAGCTCTAAGAATGGCGTAATCATGTTCCGATAGAATGAATTTCAAGGCAGGATTTGACGGAGAAAGGCTAAATTGTTCAGGATTGAACCAATCGAATCTTGCAAATTCTATTTCTATTGTCTTTTTTGTAAGTAGTGCAATTGCCTTTTTGGCCATAGTATCAAATTCAGGGGAAACGTGATCTATATGCTCTGTTTTTGCACCACAGATCTCACAGTCTGGGTGAAGATTTTTGTATCGAGAAATGATTGGCCGAATGGCATCTCGTAATGCCCGGACTAGCCAGTCATTTTCGTTTCTAGGATCAATACATTGAACCCATGAAACCTTATGCCATCCATCTCCCAACATCAATTCGAGAAATTGCTCGGTAATAGCGCAATCAACAAGCATTTTCATACCTCCACCAAGGTTATTAGGAGGGGAGGGGAGGGTGTGGTGGCACCCTCCGTGGCCCCGGCCGAGGCCAACTCCCCGAAAAAAGCAAGATTCAAGCGACCTATCCTTTTTTCCGATACTGGGGAAAAGCCATGAAAAGATCAGGGTCTAACCCTTGGGAGTTGATGATCGCGCGGCGGATTATAACCTGTGCCCTGGTTAATCCTCGTTCCTGCGGAAGCTTGCGCGGCAAGCCATCGATTATCTCCGAAGTGGCGGCCGGAGTTTTAATGCTGAACAATCTCCCCACTTTAGCGGGAGGAACTGGTACTTTATTGGAAATCTCCATCATTAAAAGCCGCTCCTCGACCCCCTCCATCCTCGTATTAAAGCTGGAGAGCAACTCCATAACCCTACCAATAGCGGCCAGCACTGGCCCATCCCCCCGCTCCATCGCGCTGAAGGCTCGCATGATCTGGACCGATCGCGCCGCCGCCACCGGAGTGCGAAGTACGGCTGAGAGCATATTGGCCCCCTCGCGGGTAAAGACGAAAGTTGGCCTCCGTCTACCTCCTCGACCATCTTTTTTGATATGCCAAACTGGCACATCAAAAACTTTTTCTTCTTCCTGGGTTATTTGAAAGGCAAAATCTTCCGGGAACCTCCTGGGATTTCGCTTGACCGCCCGATTAATGGCGCCAGTGGTGGTCTCATAGATCGTGGCCAGGTCGCTATCGATCATGCAAGGTGGTCGACCCGGCAGCTTCTGGATCTTTGACGCAATGACCTGAATCTCGTTCATTTTGCCTCCAGATGGGATGAAGAAGGAAGGGGCTTTCTCTCGGACAAATCTTTGATGAGTCTGCGGAGAAACGCAGAAATAGGCAGGTCTTCCCGGTAGGCCAACTCCTCTAGTGCCTGCTTTTCTTCTTCAGATACCCAAAAACCCATGAATTTCCCTCGTTCTCTTTTTTTCATATTCAGAGTCCTTCTCGATGGGGGTTTAAATTTTAATAAACATTCCTAAACCTATCCAACGGAAAAAGTCAATCCTTAATCTCAAACTGCTCGACGACCACCCGGGGATATTTCTCGCTGCGATCGATCACGATGGAGACCGGAGGCCGGAGCCTTCTGAGCTGCGCAATGCCTTCCTGCGCTGTTTTCGGGGCAGGCTCTCCCCGGCGCCTGAAAAATTGTTCGGCATGCCAGTGGGCTCCCCCGGGATACTCCAGACAGATCCATGCCCGGGCCCACCGGGGATTACCGGAAAGCCGGTAGGTTGCTACGATGTTTTGCTTGCCGGGATATTTTTTGGATTGCTCCAGCTCATAGGTCAGGCCCAGGACGTTCTGGCTTGACCTTTCACCTTCTCCGAATGGATCAGACAGCGAAGCCTTGCGATCGTGAGAGATCTCGCGCCGTTTTGCATATATGGACCTTTTCTTTTCCTCGGCTTCGTCTTTGGCCTGGCGCTCAATCGAAGGCTCGCAGTCTACCAGTATGCCATCGAGCGGTGCGTGGCGATCGATGTTTCCGGAGAAATCAATGATCACACAGTCTTCTTTTCCTGGAGCTTTCCGACTTCCCCTGCCGATGCACTGGACAACAAGGCTTTTTGATAATGTCGACCGCATCATCACCACGACATCGATCGACGGGATATTGAAGCCCGTGGTCCCTACCAGGCAGTTCACAAGCGCTCGGATCCGCCCCGCCTTAAATTGCAAGAGCGTTTCTGCCCGTTCATCTGCAGGAGTTGATCCTACGATCATCCCGGCGTCGATCCCGCGCTTCTGGAGCTTTTCTGTCACGAGACGTGTGTGAATAACATCGATGCAAAAGACCAGCCAGTGCTCCCTTTTGGCGGCCAGCCGGCAGAGCTCGTTCAGTGCTCCATCGACCACATCGTCGGCACAAGCCACCTGGCTCATGTCGGAGAGCACGTACTCGCCCGCCGCTATCCGCACTCCGGTCAGATCTATGTCGTGGGCCGTGAGAATGCCACGGAGCGGGGCTAGGTACTGCGGGGTGAGACTGCGGATGCTTACATCGCAGGCCAGGGTGTCGAAGTATTGGCCATTATTGCCCCAGATCGGTCCGCCATCAAGCCGGTATGGTGTGGCAGAGAGGCCGATCCGCCGGGCTTCGGGGCAGGCGGCGAAAACCTTCGGATACATGATACCTTCCGCATCTCTTCCTCCCACAAGATGCGCTTCATCCACGATGATGGTATCGAATGGTCCTGCTGCCTGGAGCTCATCCATGCGGGAATAGATCGATTGGATGCCCCCGAAGATGATCCGAGCATCCGTCTCGCGTCGCCCAAGGCCGGCCGAATAGATCCCGTGCTCTCCGTCCATGAGGATAGCGAGCTCTGAGGCATTCTGTTCCAGTAGCTCCTTGCGGTGGGTGGCGATCAGAATGCGTCCGGGGATGGACTGAGAGAGCGCGGCAATACATCGGGTTTTCCCTGAATTGTGCGTTACGGTAAAATCATCGAGGAGATATCTTCCGTCTCCTGATAACGTGAACCCATAAAAAGCTTCTTTTGCATCAGTTGGAATAAGAGAAAAGCCCGACCGGAGAGCGTCTTTCTTTTGTTTTCTCGGAAGGGCGATTTTTCGGGGGATTTTGCAAGGAATTTTGTCGGTATTGCCGGAAATGCACAATCTCCAATAGGGATCGGGATATCCGGAAACATATTTCATTTTTGGAGGAGAAACAGATAGGCCGACACTACGAGCTAAAAATGCCATATCACAAGCCAGTTGTTTGGATTTAGAGAGCCAATCGTAAACTCCACTTCTTGACTGGCTTCCATCTGTGTCGATTAGACCCGCAAGTATTTCAAGCCTTTCAGACACAGAAGATATTTTGTAGGCATGCGGAATAAATAGTTGGTCATGTTTTATTCCTGAAATGCCTAGCTGTTCTAAAACAAATCCGATCGGATTTGTTTTTCTTGCCCATGGAGCATATTGCGAAATATAAGATGTTTTTCCATTATGATGCTCTGTGTATTTCAGCCCCCATGCATTGGCAAGAATACGTAAAGCATCTCTGACTTCTTTGTCTGGTTTAGTAATTGCTGTGCATCGTGCTTTATGTAAACTCCCATCACCTAAAAATAATCCCAAACAATAAGGATCTAATGGTAAATCTTCCTTATCACTTGGAAAGATAATTGTTTCAGAATGAAATAGCTTATGAATATGCTTAAATGTTTTAGATTTTAATTGATATTCCCCAACTGAAATATCAATTATTTTGCCTCCATTCCTATGTGAGGGATATTTAAATTTATCTGATGTAATCCCGCATGTTGCGGTTTGAATTAGAGTTAAGATATGAGATTGATTTACTCTCCATATGTCCCCTCCATGTGTTGGAATTATATCTACCATTTCTTCTTCCCCACGACAAAGCTCTAATACTTTTCTGGGGCGGCTATCCGGACCCATAAGCAAATCTCCGGGGAGAACGTCTTCAACCCTTTTTATATTTCCATCATAGAGTAAAATTCCCTGTCCAGCGGCATGACATCCCGTTGGCAAGGCAATCACGGGATTTAGTCCTTCGGCAATCGCTGAGATAGCTGCATCCACGGCAGCTTGTTGATAATCCCGGAGGTAGGAGAAGGATTGTGGGGGAGCGGGAAATAGGGAGAGCTGAGAAGTCATTTGCCAGGCCCCTCCCCGATTGAGCCCTCGACTACCTTCGATGATTCGATCAGCTCCTCGATATCCTTGGGATCGAACAGGACCCGATCCAGGCCGGGAATTCGAACGACTTTTAGGGCTCCGCGCTTGACCATTCTCCGGACAGTCAGATGGCGGACTCCTAAGATTTCTGCAATATCTTGTATGCTGAGCAATTTTTTATCGCACATTTTGATCTCCTTCGTTTTGATCTCCCTGAATAGTAGGCAATCTATAAATATCAATATGTATCCATCCGGCAATGAAGTCAACAAAAAAATAATCGCATCTGCAAGCGCGCGAGACCTGAAGGAAGGCGGGGCCTGCCCTGGGCCGGACGGGGAGGGCAGGCCGATGGGGGGGGGGAGATGCGTCGGTGATTTAGTCTATCCCTTTGCTCCTTTCGATAATCGCCTTCGGAAGTCAGGGCATCCTGGGCACCAGTTAGCCAGGCCTGTCATCGTGGGAGATTTGCCGGGATGCAGACAACTCCCGATGATATAGATCCAGTTTTCCTCCCCCCGATAGAAATATCGGCCGCTATCATCGGCCTGATAAGAACGTAGGCCGCTATCCTCCGTCCCAGTGTTTTCATAATATCGGCAGATGCCGCAGGATTGCCTGGCCATGATTTCACTCCATTTCACGATCAATATCGGAGTCCTTGACGCGGACCATAGTTTTTAGCATCGGCTCCCCGTCACAACAGCAGGGAGCCTCTTCTGGCGAGGCTTCTGGGCGACAATAATGCCCCGAAACAATGCCGCATCGCTGGCATTGCCAGCGATATACTTCATTCCACTGCTCCTCATTTTTTTCGACCATCCCTCAACTCCTTTGCTATCCGGATCAACTTTTCCCCCAGCTTTTGGTGTGCCATGCAGGCCCTCGCCGATCCATGTGTTGTGCTCCGTGGGAACGCTCGGCCCGCCGAGAGAACGCTTAATTGCGCAAATCTTTAGCTCAGCCATTGATAAGCCCTCCGGCTATTGTTTTGGGGGGATCCGATGGGCATCGGAGCCCCCGTCTGAAGAACCCAGTTTATAGGCTGACCATACCAGGATCGGCCGATCCCTCCTTTCTACCCGGCATGCCCCTCCGGCGCCGGGGGAAGCGAAAACAGGGGGTTTACTGCTGCGCAAACCTGGTTTCCGGAGATTAATTCGAGAAATATCTTCCTTTGTGCGGCCCTGGCAGCGGCCCAGGCAGCGGCCCAGGCAGCGTCCCAGGCAGCGGCCCTGGCAGCGCCCCCGGCAGCGGCCCTGGCAGCGTCCCAGGCAGCGGCCCAGGCAGCGGCCCAGGCAGCATCCCTGGCAGCATCCCTGGCAGCATCCCTGGCATCGCCCCCGGCAGCGGCCCTGGCAGCGCCCCCGGCAGCGGCCCTGGCAGCGGCCCAGGCAGCGGCCCCGGCAGCGGCCCAGGCAGCGTCCCCGGCAGCGGCCCAGGCAGCGTCCCTGGCAGCGTCCCAGGCAGCGGCCCAGGCAGCGTCCAACTTTTTTTGATTGGAGCGCCCCTCTGCGAATTCCTCGGCCACCTCTACTGCTCTGCGACTTCTGGGATCATCGAGCAGATCCCATGTTTTCCGTCCATCTGCCAGGGGAGTCTCCCTTGTGCAGCGACAGGCGAATATCCGGGAGATACGATCTCTCTCTGCATACTGCTCTTCGGGTACGGCCCTTAGCGCCCACAAGGCATCATCCAGGCCATTTATCTCCAAAATTATCTGGAGAGGGATGGGTTTTTTCTTGGGCCAATCTTTACCCAAGGCTTTACGCAGAAGGGCATAGCGATCTACGCATGCTCCGTGCTCATGGAGCAAATCCAGACTGGTCGTCAACATTTCAGGCCTCCTCCAGCTCCAACCCCAGCTCTTCGATGGACATCGCCATCCCGCTCGGGATGATGCTACTCCTCAGGTATGTTTCCCAAAGTTGGTCTTTTTCCACGCCAGCAATGTAAAGCTGGTTTTGGCGCTCCAGCATTGCTGTCGTATGGGCTTGTAATGCCCGTTTCAACCGTATGAATTCCATGATATCAAATCCTCCCAGCCTTCGCATCGGCAAGAATCTCCAAGAATATTTCAAACGACTCCACGGCCTTCTTTTTGGTTCTGAACATCACCGGGTGAGCCTTGACAGATCGCCATGGCCCCCAGGTCCACCCCCTGCCCAGCTTGGATATCGGATAGCCTGCCGATCCCCAATGCGCGACGTGTAGCAGTAGGGCCTTCTCATCCCCAGTGATTCCCCTCATGATCCCTCCCTTTGCGAGTGTTTTCAAGCTCCTGCAAGGCCTCCCGACATGCGGTTACATCGATAGCCTGCTCCCGCCGTCTCGCATACTTCCAGACGAGCTCCGCTATCGCCTCCCGGACCAGGTCAGCCTGCGTACGACCGGAGGCTTGCGCCAGGCTCGCCAGGTCAGCCTTCATCTGGCGAGTGAGCTTGAAGAGAAAAAATCCGGTGTCTTTTTCTTTGAAATACTTCATCCCTCGCTGCCACCTCCTTTCGTTGCCCTAAAGCTCACGCTCGCCTGGCCGACCTTCCT
>ERZ1292644.776-Hain-H14-01um-R2-776-length-18844-cov-4_pt1 | contig 18844 bp, 20 predicted proteins | sample MGYA00564402_ERZ1292644 | MGnify/ENA primary metagenome ERZ1292644 (study PRJEB36523, sample SAMEA6512644) | groundwater metagenome | collected 2019-01-09 | study: AquaDiva: Metagenomics assemblies of 32 groundwater samples
TTTATTATCCCGAGCGGGAATTATTCGCCTGGGCGGAGCGGGTGCGGGAGGAAGGGCTTCCGCGGAAGGTGCGCACTGATAAAGGGGAAAGAAGGAAAGGCTGGAGGCAGGTCAATGTCGTCGGAGCTTAGCGGATTTGCCTCGATGTTTAAGGTGCTTCCCACGAAAGTGGTGGAAGGGAAGTTATATCAATCGACGGATACGGTTGGGCGGATTATCGCGGAATATGGGCTGGAGGTTAATGGACATAAACTCGCGCATTATAGGACTAGGAAGGAATATGCCGGTATTGGTCCGATTACGGTTAAATTCGGCGCAAGGGTTTATTACCCGGATAAAGAACTTCGCGAATGGTGCGAGAAGGTGAAGCGCGATGGACTGGGGACGAATAAACCTGGTAAGGCTAGCAAGAATTACGGGACTGGGAGTTCCAAGGAACGTAAACGAAGCAGCCGCGCGCCGAGTTTGAGTTACCTTAAGCGACAAATCGAACTAGCGCAAAGCAATTTGCTGGTTACGCTAGACGACCTTTGAAAACGGAAAGCTGCGCGGGCTATCTTGCAAACACCCCAATTGCAAGATAGCGCAGCACCTCAAAAAATTCCAAGGACCTGCGGGCAGCCACCCCAAATATTTGCTCGCGGGAATTTGACATAAGCGTTAGCGCAGTAGGGGTTGAGAGAGGTGCTCAACCTCTTTTTTCAAAGGAAGTATAAATGTCTGCTGAAGAGGTTAAAGTGCCGGCCGAGGAAGTGGCGAAAATCGTCAAGGAAAAGGCGATGTTCGCGCTTATGCTTGCAGGGGAATTTAAGTTTCACGTATTCCCACTTCGGGAAGGCATGAAAACCCCTGCGACTAGTCATGGGTTTAAGAACTCGGTCGTGGATAAGGATAGTATAGTAGACATTTGGAGAGACAAAAACCCCGGCGCAAATATCGGGGTGAGGACTGGGTGGAAAAGTGGGGGGTTGGTGGTTATCGACCTTGACCTGCCGAAACACGACGGCGATATCGCGGGGGAGTTTAGTCTCGCGAAATTGGAAGCGAAGCTTGGGAAATTACCAGCGACGCTAACCGCAAAAACGCCATCCGGCGGTACGCATTTGTATTTTTACATGTCGCCGGAATATCCGTTCCCGACCATCTGCGAGGATTTCGGCGGGAAGGGAAGTTGCATCGATATTCGCGGGGAAGGTGGGTATGTTGTCGCCCCTGTGAGTATCACCGAAGCTGGGAAATATGAGTTTACTGGACAGGGTGCGGACGGCGCACCAGTCGCAACGTTGCCAACAGTTTGGCAGGACGCGCTGCGGAAGGGGATGACGACTATCAGCGTCTCCACGGAGGAAGAACTTGCGACTGTAAGAGACCTAGGCTCGACAGCGGTTGTCCTGCCACTCGACCTCGCGCGCGCCCGTAAAGAAAGCCCGGCCGGGAATGTGTTGGAAGCACTGGCCAAAGCTGTCGGCGGGGCGGACGCTCCGTTTCAAGGAAAGTTGTTTGAGGACTTAATTGCGCAGTTCGGCGCAGACGCTTGCGAAAGGGAGTTCGGAAAGTGGGAAACGACAAAGGACGGAAAAACGCCAAAGCCGAACGCCAAGTTTTCGGAACTGTTCGCGGCTGGGCGTCCGAAGAAGACCTCGTCGACTGGCTCAACCTCGAATGCGGACAGCAAGACGAATACGAGCGGTTCATCGACCGGGAATTCCGGAAAAAAGCGCCGGAAGAAACAGGGCGAGACGAGCATCGAGGCGCACCACGTGGAGAATTGGTTATCGTGGATTTCTCCGCCAAAAGATAGGGCCACGTGGCTGAAGGTGGGCATGGCGTTGCATGACTGGGATAACGGCGCAACTGATGGGTTGGAGATTTGGGATAAGTGGAGCGAGGTTTGGTGGGATAAGGCGCAAGGGGAGAGGGATAAGAAAAAACTTGAGGCACAATATAACGCATTTCGCGGGGAGAAGGATGATAGCGTTACGGAGGTGAGTTTGTATCACCTCGCGAAGGAGGGGGTGGTGGAGAATCTAAACCAACGCCTAGCGGTGCGGCAAGATGCGACGACCTCGGAGTTTTACGAACGCATCCCGGGGGAGGTGCTTGCGGTTAAGCCGGATAAGTTGATGCTGGAATACGCGAATAAGCCATTGTATGTGCTAAACGAGGATGGGGAACCGAAAAAGCGCAACCCGTTTGAGTTCTGGTGCGAGGCTCCGGGGAGAAGAAGCGTTGTGGGGATGACGGCACATATAGACCACACGAAAACTTTCATCCGGGGCGCAGATGGGTTCGATCGGATGAACGTATGGGCTGGGCTGCCGGAGAAGGGGACGGCCGGAAAAGCCGAGGCGTTCAAGAAGTTTGTGAAGGAGGTCATCTGCGCGGATAGGGATGACCTTTATACGTGGTTCTGGAACTGGGTCGCGTATAAGGCGCAGAATCCGTTGAGTGTTTCGAAAGCTGCGTGCATTATTTACGGGCCGAAAGGGACAGGGAAAAATCTTCTATTTGAATACCTCCGCAAGGCGTTCGGGGAAGGGAATTGTGTGTTGTTTGACACCAAAGCCCAGCTCGAAGCGAAGCATAACACCATGCGGGTTGGGAAGATTATTGAGTGTTCCGACGAGGTTTTGTTCATGCAAGACCCGCGGGAAGAGAATAAAATGAAGCCCTTGATTACGCAGGAGAAGATTATTGTCGAGCCGAAACACGCAAAGCAGTTTGAAGCGCCTAAGTTTTCGATGTGGTTGATCTTCACCAACGATAACCGACCACTGAGGGTTACAGACGATGAACGTCGGTATACGTTTATGAAAACCGACAGTAAATATTCTCCAGGCGTAGCTGGGCAAGCGGCAAATATCGCGTATTATCATCCGGTATATGAGGAGCTTGAAAACGGCGGACCTTCCTCCCTTCTCGCGGAACTCCTCGCAACGGATTTGACAAACTTCTCTCCGTTCCCCGGCCATGAAACCGAGGAGATGCGGAAACTTATGCAGGAGACTGACAAAGGCGAAGATGAGTGGTTTAACGACATCGTGGAAAGCGGGTTTTTTCCAATCCCTGTCACAGAATTGAAACTAATCCATGGCACTTCCGTCACGGCCTTCTCTAAAACCTCCGCGCAGGATTTCGCACTGCTATTCTGCCGGAAATATGGTGGACGTCCGCGCTCTGGCATGGCTTCACAACTGTTAAAAAAGCAACTCGAACTCGAAGATTGCGGCAGGGGCAAAACCTTATTCTCCCTCCCTCCTCTCCCCGACCTTCGCGCGCGTTGGCTCAAAATGTATCCGAAATCCAGTGGATTTAGATATCGTAAGGACTGGGAAAACGAATCCTGGGAATTCGCAGCGCGGGGGGTTATGAAGGAGGAGGAGAAAAAGGTGTTCATGGAGAAAATCTTGGAAGGGGAATACAACACCCCCTTCGCAACCGAAAAGCCAGAAACTCTTAACTGAGTGGGGTAAAGGAGGTCCGGAAGGGGAACAAAAGCGGCGACGCTGGGTACAACCTTCCGGATTCGGTACAGCCTAGAGTTGTCGGGTGGAGAGTTTGGGTTTTTTTTTCAAATAAAATTAGTATAGAAAATGAATATGCTTTTCTATATTAAAATTATTTGAAGAAAAAACTCTAATTCTCCACCCGCTATCTCCCGGCGTAAAAAATGAAAGTACAACTTTAGCGCGATAATGAAAAATCCGCTTGCAAAATTAAATTTTACCGCCTATAATTAAATTATGGAAACCTTCCACTACACCCGCCTCACTCTACCGCACCGCGAAAGATGGTTCGACGCAATAATTGCTACAGGTCTCATACCCATCCCCGTGATGCCGAGAAGATTACACCGAAGCGGATTAACGTTAACGATCCTTCTCTCCGACGCGCAGGACTACGCGATGGGATTCGCAGAAGGTCGAGGGGAAAAATACGTTAGCGGAACTGCTTCGAGATTGTTATACACACAGCTTAGGCTGAGTAAATGTGGGAAGTCTGCGCTGTACATCGCCCTCCCGGATTTACTTATCCTCCGCGCCAAGTGGCGTAAAATTTGGCCTGATTTCACCTTCCACGAATTTGAAACGAATTGGACCTTCACATCCCTCGAAAACATGACCTCACAACAACGTGCATTATTTGACCATTACACCCCACTCCCGTCAATTCCTTTCCTAACTCTCCCACAGTTTGCTCCGGCGGATTAGTTGCCGGAGTCAAGTACTATACGTAAAGGCCGCAATTCCATGGAACCCCTCCCTGCTTTACTATCCCGCGCAAAGGCTTTAGGGCTTGAACTCGACATAACCGAAATCTCTGCCCCTCTTTTCTCCGAAATCACCACATGGCTCCGGCAGCAAGTCAAAGAACCCACCGCCAACGCCAGGATAACCTCCTACGGCATCCGCCAAGCGTTTCAAAATGATAAAGGTCATTTTCACGTCTCCCACGACCTATTCCTCCTCGCCCTCCTCGCAACCGATTTCCGGCTAACCCGCTGGCGGGGGAATATTTGCCACACAAACATCGGCAAAATTATCTACACGGATAAGCTTCTCCCGCCTGGGCATGATATTTCGACGTTGTAATTCAATCTTGCAAACCGCGCATTTGCAAGATACAACCCCCCACCCAGCCCACGAACCCCTTGCTTACGAAGGCGCGCGAAGGTCGAGGGGCGGCGGACAGACGGAGAAAAAGACATGCGGAAGAAACACGAAATACCGACGCGTAGAGTTAAAACGGTTCGCCCTCTAACCGCGCGGCAAAGAATGTGCCTCGATATGTTCGACAAACACGGCGGAAATTGCTTATCCGCATCAAGGGAATTAGCGATTCCATACCGTACCTTCAACGCAAATGTCCAGGCCGCACGGGACAAAGTTCGCGAGGGCGCGGAGCGTTACGAAACTGAAACCGCATAAACCAAAGGCTGCCGAAATGAAATTCAAACCCACGATTTGCCTTGACTTCGACGGCGTCATGCATAGGTATGATCAGAAGTGGACTTCTCCGGAGGAAATCCGCGATGGGCCGGTGGAAGGGCTTATCGACGCGTTGGTGAAGTACGTTGAACATTTTTCTGTAACAGTGTTCTCCTCGCGCTCACGCACCATACCCGGCCAAAAAGCCATGCAGGATTGGCTGAAGAATGTCATGGTCGAGCCGAATCCAAGGTATTCAGTCGAATTTCTTTCCCACGTGTATAACAAAATCTCCTGGGCGACAGAAAAGCCGCCGGCGTTGGTGACCATCGATGACCGGGCCTGGACATTCCGCGGGCAATGGCCGACGGTACAGGAGTTGCAGGAATTTAAGCCGTGGAATAAAATCGTCAAGCCGGACGAGGATAGCGGGACGTTTCTAACGCGTGTGGGATTGGACGCGGCCGAGTGGGCGAAAGAGTATTGCCGGGTCAATCCGGGAACGGACGAGCACGTATTACTTGGCTGGTTCGCAAATGCGATTGAGCGCGCCACGGCCATCCAGCGTGCTTTCCCCCGCACATGGTTCGATACTTTCGCGCTTGTTTGGCATAAGTTAAGCCAAGGTCATCCGTATACGACAGATATGTGGGTAAAGGTCGACCGAGCGACACTAACCTCCATGGCGCTTGAGCTGTATCGTTCTAGCCAGGACGAGCGCTATCGCGAACCTAACAAGGTCACATCCTTGCAGATGTTTGGCATTCAAATTGGGTTGGAGGATGTGGCAAAAGCTAGTGAATTCGACGTAGCATCTGCACGCGCGGCCAAGGCTCTGCGAGAAAAGGCGCGACTTGAAGAAGTAGACATGGCTGCGTATAAGCGTGGGTTCAGCGCGGCCGAGAGGATGTATAAAACCGACGATAATCTTATTGCACGCGCGGCCGTGGAATATCACGACAGTCCACAATTGGATAGCGACGCGGCGCCAATCGCGCTAACGGATCAGGATATCCACAAGCTCGAAACCGCTGTTCGCCGCGCGGGTTATGGGATTTTTACCGACACCAAAACCGGCGAAATTTATCTTGTCAAATCATGCGCATTAGGTAGCCCATAATGTTCATAACCGCCGACCAAATACTCCTCCACCTCGTCGGAGATTACCTCCTCCAATCCCACTGGATGGCGCAGAATAAAACTAAGCGAGATTTGCCGTGTCTAATTCACACAATCTTATACTCCTTACCCTTCCTGCTCATAACGACGAATCCAACAGCAATCCTGTGCATTTGGGCGAGCCATTACCTGATCGATCGGCACTCGTTAGCGAAATACGTAGTCTGGGCGAAGAACGGGATGCGGGGGCCGATAACCCCGACGGGCTACCCGGAGGATGTTCCGCCATGGTTGGCAGTGTGGCTGTACATAATCGCGGATAATACACTCCATCTCATCTGCAACGGCGCAATCTTATACCTCGCCGCGTAATCGAAAGGCTGCTGCATGGCTGCAAATCTTCCGACCCCGATGGAAACATTCCTTGAGCGGGTCAAAGCAAAGCTCCGCGACGACATAGGCTCTCTCCTCCCGGAGGAAGCTGTCGCGGATATGGTGAAGCGCGTGGTTGAAGATGAATTCTTCACGAAAACGCAGAAAAATGTTGGGACTGGGTATAATCCAGTTTACAAACCCGAGCCTTCGGCATTCCAGGCCATGGTCATCGAAGCCTTCAAGCCCATCATGGAGAAGCACGCACTAATCGTTGCGGAACGCCACGCGGCGGATATTGAGGCGCACATAAAACAAACCGTCGAGGCTGGGCTTATGGCAATGGCGCTGAAGTCGCTTGACAAAGTCTTCGCGGATGCGTTGGAGCATCATGCCTGGAATATCCAAAACGTCATCGAGAATAATTTACGCGCGAAGGGTTTGGTTAGATGACGTTGGAAGAGCGCATAAAGCGCGCCGAGGGGCTGCTTCCAGTCGTCGAGCAGCGCGGGCCAGGGACGCTACAAGCCCTGGAGCTTTTAAAAGAAATAGTTGCTATCTTGGCCGTACTTGTGCAAGATAGAACGAACAAAATCGAAATTAATCTTAAATAGGAGAGCTGCCATGATTTTTATATGCATCGCCTTGGCTTATTTTTTCTTCCTCGGGTGCTTGACGACTAAGCGCCCCGACAGCGAATTTTTCCCTGGCATCGAGATGGTGACGCACATATTCACCATTATTCTATGCTTCGTCCTGCCGCCGGTCGGCCTATCAATCTTCGCGGCTGCGATTATCTATGACATGTTCCACGGGTTTTGCCTAATGCTTTACGATGGTGTGGTTTATACCGCCAACCTACTAAATCGCCCATTATTCACCCACGTACCGACCAACCAGCTAACCGCCCTACAGCGTCACGAACTTACCCTCGACGCCATCGAAAAAGCAGGCCGCGTATGACAGACTCCACCGAATTTCGTTTAATGTCTGCCGCGATCTATGCCAAGAACCGCATCAGCGAAGACAGAGCCGATGCGCGGTATGCCAGCGATCCGCTTGTGCTCAAACTTTCCTTCGACTATAACGGCGTGAATATCGAAGCACGCCGATTAATCGCCGGAGACTATGCCGGAGCTGTCGACCGCCAGAAATCTGTAGCTTGGTCAGACATAAAACGCAACAACTCCAACGTAATCGAAGCCGCCATCGAAGAGTGCGTGACTAGACTTGACTTCCCCGATTCCCCACTAGCCGCCTAACCAAACCCCCGGCGAGGCCCGCACCTTTCCGGGGGATTTTACGTCTACCTACTCCCAACCTTCTTATCCCCTTCGCGCAGGCTACCGTCCCCCCGCCAGTCCTTTACCGTGCCGCCGATTTTTTCGCAGGCTTCGAGCTGCTGACGGTTGCGGGCTGCTGCCTTACAATATTTTCGACTGCGTTCTGTAGCTGCGCGATGGAGTTTCCCAATGCGTCCACAGAGACTTGAAGTTGCTTGACTGTAACGTTCACCGCATCGAGGTCCGCTTGTTTCGCGGGCATAAAGAAGTATCCGCCGAGGCCAACTGTTCCGAGCGAGGACGTGATCAATCCAAACGCCACGACAATGTGCTTCCACTCAAGCTGAATCTTTGCCCCTTTGTTGTCGATATTAATAATCGGGGCCGTTTGGATGTTTTCGGTGACCTCCACCTTTTCGGAAACGTTATGCTTTCCCTGCCCATTTGACATATGATACATCTCCGAAAAACTCCTGGGGATTTGCTAACGTGAATTAATTGCGCGAAGTTCAGCCTCAATGGCCGCAACCCGCGCTTCGAGTGAAGGTGGAATTTCAGGAAGTACCTCAACTGGGGCTGGATGAAATCTAGAGTTCTCCCACTTCCCTCCCATTTGCGCCTCGCCGTTGTCCTCGATCAGCGCAAAACCTTCGGGAACGTTGTAGTCCTTTAAATTTTCAAGCACGATAAGGTTCGTAATCCCGCCGTCACTCTCGCGCACTAAAGCCCAACGCGTCATTGTTAATAAATCCTTATTCTAAGGCGACCGTTTCCTCCGGCGCCACTGTTTCCGTTCTCAGTTCCGCCACCACCGCCGCCGGGTTGGGTCCCGCCCGTGCCATTCGCAGCATCCGTTGCGCCTGCGCCGCCTGCGCCACCGAAGACTGACGTACCGCCTGCGCCTCCGGCAGTTGTATCTCCGCCGCCGCCGCCACCAGCGCCACCCCAAACCGATGAACCACCGGCGCCGCCAGTTGCCGCATCGCCTGCGCCGCCAGCCGCTCCACCCCAGCCGGAGCCGTTCGCCGAAGCGCCAGCAAGTTGTGGGGCGGACCCGCCGCCGAGCCCAACGCCGTTAGTGGTCGGGCTAAAAGCTCCATCCGCGAGGGTTAGGAATGGCTGGCCGCCGACACCAGTTGCCGTCCCGGCGCTAAGCGCCCCACCTCCGCCACCTCCGCGGCCGTTTGCGGCTGCCGATCCTCCGCCGCCGCCGTAGCCTGTGACGAGCGCGCCGAAGGTTGAGTTCCCGCCGACGTTGCCGTTAGTCGAGGCGGTGGTTTGCGAGTTGCCGCCAGAAGCTATGGTGACAGTTTCAGTTGTGCCGATGGCGGATAGCGGGAATTTGAACGGGACGCAAGCTCCACCCCCGCCGCCGCCCGCCGCTAAGTTGGTGGTGCCTTTACCGCCGGAGGCGCCACCACCCCAAATCTCCCCCTCACAGAACGTTCCACAGCCGGGCTTTGTGAATGTGCCGGAGCTATCAAACGTAACCTGCATAGGGGCGAGGAGAAAGCTTGTGATGTCGGCGGCGGTAACCTGGACAATGATCATTCCGCCTGGGTAGAGGACCCAGGATGTAAGGCCGTCGATTGTTTCTGCGCCGTCTGGGTTTAGCGTGACGTTGCCAGTTCCGACATTGTGGATTATGCACCAAAAGCCATCGGTTAAAGTCGCCAAAGGATCGAACGCCAGCGTGCCGGTGCCGGTGAGGATTCGGACGCGTACCGAACGATCGGCTGGGGTGATTGTTCCGCCTGAGGTGATATCGGTTATGCTTCTGCGCTTGATTGTGGCCGCAAGTGAGGGATTTCCGGCAACGCCCGCCGGGTTGGTCACAACGATGCCGGACAGGGCTTCGATCGAACGCTGCGCCCAGGTGTCGGAGGCTGTCCGCGCCGCGAAGCCTGTGGAGCCTAAGCCCTCAAGCGCGGCGAGATCGTTCGCGAGCGATAACGTTGGATTTCCCGCGACGCCGTCGCCGTTTGTTACCCCAATGCCAGCTGCCGGAGGCGTAAGTGTGCGCGCAGCGTAGGTTGCGGCTGCCGTGCGCGCGACTAGGCCATTGCCGCCGATGCCGGGGACTTCGAGCACATTCCATTTGGCTTGCCCGGCCGTGCCCATGTCCGCGTCGATTGTCGTGGTATCTGTCGCGACACGTTCCGCGGATAGAGTTGCATTGGCCGCGCCAACGATGTATTCTCCGTCTGTTGGCGCGGTTCCGGCCCCGAGTTCCCCTACCGCGCCGTTGAGTTGTTCTGTGAGTTGCTTGAAATAAAGCTGCCATTCTTGGCGCAAAACGCCGGTGGCGGGGTCGATAACCTGATCGTTTACAGGCTTTTTGAGCGAGGAGAAGTTCAAGGGCATGTGAAGCTCCTAGCCGCATGCAGCGGCCATCAGGACGTCTCGATATAAAAGCTTTGCATGATGTTTATCTCGCCGCTATCGTTCATGCTGGCAACGACGTCTGTTGGAGGGCTAAGGCCCATAATCCTGTACGAGAGCTGACCCGCGCTGAGTGCTGTAATTGACCCATCCGCACTTGGCGTAAGAATGGCATTGTTTATGCTGCCATTATATACGCCGAAGCAGCCAAAGGCTATGACCGGCCTCTTTGTCGCACTGGAGCCAGAAGTGATAGTCTGATTGGTTGGCGCTCCGCTTGCCTCCTGCCCGCCGACGTCAGCAACCGCATAATTCGCCTTGAAATTCGGACGGAAGACGTACAACATTTTGCCTTCTTGTCCGCTGGAATTCATTCCGGTTAGAGTGCTGCCGCCTTCGTTGCCGATTGCCTTCTTGTAGCTGGCAACCATCCTGAGGGTTACGCCGCTACCTGTATCCACTATTTCAGTAAAGCCGCTGGGAATGACTTTGGAGACAAGAAGTCCGTCATCTGCCCTGTCTAGCAAAACGATAAGATCACCCGCTTCGACGTTTGCTGGGCAGGTGATTGTCTCCGAATTGTCAATCGTGTTCGACGCGAACAGCGAAACCATAAATGCAGGTGAATAGACCGGTAAAAGGCTCATTGCATCCTCACAATGTTCAGGTGCGAAAACCCATTATTCCTCACGATATAGCACATAAAATCGTCGCCATTTGTCGTGGTGAAGGCCCCGTCCACTTTGGTGAAGCTAGAAGTTGTGATCGCGCCGGCCGAGCCGTTGTTCGTGTATTGGATGACGATCGAACATGTGCTAGCTGGGGGCGCCAAGGTATGCGCCCCGCCGTTGGTTGCGGACTGGAAATTACCGCTAGCTGGATCAGGTGTGAAGGTCCCGGAGGATTTCGTCCCGGCCGCGAATTCGGTTGCGTTATAGCCGACAGTTAAGGTATCTGTTACGTCGGCTTTGAGGATATCTGCGTCGAAGGCTTGGACATCCGACCCAATCGCGAGGCCGAGGGTTGTCCGTTGCGCGGAGGTCGAAGCATCATCGAGCAAATTCCTGCCGGAGGCCGTCAGTGTCGCGAGGGCGAGCGTACCTGTCCCGTCCGCGTATGGCAGCCTATCGGCGACGAGACTCAAACCCGCAAGCTGCGAGAGGTTCGCGTTGAATGCTTGGACGTTCGTGCCGATAACGCTCCCGAGGGTTGTGCGCATAGCGGCCGCATCAGCGTCGTCAAGGAGGGTCCGCGCGAAGGCAGAGAAGTCGGCTAATGCCATCGCGGTTGAGGAGGTGAAGTACGGGAGCTTATCAGCCGCACCAGTTAGGGCGTTGAGGGCGAGGACGTTGGTTTCGTTGCCGGTGCTAAGGGTTAGGAGCTGGTGGTTTGTGCCGTCGTAGAAAAGCCCGTACATTCCGCCGGAGGTTATATCTCCCGCGACAAGCGCTGTTGCGCCGGCCTTGCCTTTTTTGATGTCGATCGCCGATCCGCCGTCCGACGCAGCTGTAGCCGCCCCAGTATTCGTCGCGGTAGCTTTGAAGATCAAGACCTGCCCAGCGGTGAGTACTATGTTCGGCGAGAAGTCGAGCGTGATTGCGTCGCCGGTTCCAGCAGCCTGGGCGTAGATAAGGCTACCGGCTTGGATTTGTCCTACTGTCGCCCATTGATCAGAAGCCGTGCCAGAGCCGACGCCAGTGAACTTATGTGTGTTCGCGGGGATGTCGCCAGTGAGCTGGTTACCGCCGTCTTTCATCAACATCACGTTGATGCCGAGGGCTAGGTCATTCTCCCGATTGTCCGCGAGTGCGGCCGTGTCGTTTAATAGCGCGGATTTCTCCTGGGCGCAAACTGCCGCGCCTGTGCGTGTGCCGTCCGAACGGACGTAGGTTTTATTCGGCGCTGAGCCAGTCATTGGCATAGGAAACCCTCAAAGAGTTAGGGGATGTGCGAGAGTGTATAGGAACCATCCTGAATTGCTGCTATACACTCCTCACTCAATATTGATATGGAGCCCCGAAGGCGTCGTCAACTGCCCCAGTGACTGCCGGAGGCACCTGTCCGGCAGACGTTGCGCCGAGGTTTCGAAGGTAATCCGCGAAGATTTTTTTCTTATACTCAGCTTGGAGTTGTAGCGCACCTTTATGCATTTTATCCAAGAAAGCGTCCGATACTCCCTGATTATACGGGATTGGGTTTTTCTCGATAACGTTCCACGGTAAATCGCGCGCGGATGGCGTGGCCATTTGGGTTGAGGCTGCCTTGGGTACGAAGGTCGAGATATCCACCTTCGGCGCTTCCTTAGCTTCGCGCATTAGTTTGCGGGCCGTGGAGAGCGGAAGTTTGAATATCTGCGCGTATTCGGAAGCTGAGGGTAGTGCGGCTTGTGCTCCGCGAATGATTGTAGCGGCCCCGGCGGTTGCTCCACCTCCAAGCGCTGCGCCTTTCAGGACTTCAACAGGAACGTCTTTCATCTCCTCGGCATTACCAGCGCCGGACAGTCCGCCTCCGGCAGCTCCAAGGCTTACAGCAGTCCCAAGCCCCCCACCAAGAAGCTTCATCGCACCGCCGGGCACGACCATGGAACCAGCGACCCTGCCGCCAATTGCTTCGACTGGATGCTCCTGCGTGAAGCGCGTATCGTCTGCGCGAACGGCGTCGCGTGTGCTTTTATACGTTTGTTCTGGGATATCCATCCCCGCCGCGCGACCTAAGGTATTTCCGACCTTGCCCAGCACGCCAGCAATCTCGTCCCCATACCCAGCCGTTAACCCCTGGGCAATAGCGCGCGCCACGCCCTCGGCATACTCGGCCCCGGATTTAGACTGCACCTCCGGGGCCTTCTCCCACCAATTGCCCTCATCCCCCGCAGAGTTTGGCGGGATGGCTGCTGTAACGACCGGCGAGTCTTCCCACCATTCTGCCATGTTAGGGTTTCCTTCTTGTCATGCCGTTAGGGTCGATAAACAGCGTGCCGCGATCAAGGGCGTCGTATTCGACCTTGCTAGCCGGCCGTGCGATTGCGCCCATTTCGCCTTGCTCGGGCATACCGCTGGCCGGATCGACTGCCGGAGGCAAAGCTGTCGGGGCTTCCGGGCCTTTCATTTGTCCCCAGCCTTCCTCGAAGAGGGGATTTTCAGCTGCGAATGTCCGAAGTTGCGTGTTGAACCCTGCGTCGAGTTGGCCGTTTTTAGCGACATACTCATCCGCAAGCCGCGCAGTGTCGAGCTTCCGCTGGGCCATGCGCTCGATGGCGTCGATCATTACAGAATTGCCAACCGGAGAGCGTTCGAGTCCAGGCTGAGCGTCTTTAAGGAATTTCAAATCCCTGTCCGATAACGCGCCGGGCATCCCCATGCCGGAGTCCGGCGAACGCATGAGGAGGGACATCTTATTCCGAGTTGCATTGATCAGCTCAGCCCCGGCCAGCTTTTCGACGTTCCCCACGCCAAGAAGTTGCGCGTAGGAGCGGACAGTGCCCTCGAACTCCCCGAGCGCGCCGGTACGCGTCCCCATTTCCAGCCCAGCCTTGAGCTGGTCCGTATTCGCAAGGGTTTCCTGGGCGTTGTCCGCCGCCGACTGGATATTATCATACCGCTTGGCGAAGAGCTTGCCCATTTCGACGCTGCCAGCTTTCTCCCCGGCGTTGTTGATCGTTACGCCGCTGGATTTGGTCTCCTTCTTCCACTGCTCAAACGGCATCGTTGCGGACCCTGCACGCTGGCGTTCCTGCATGGCGAAGTCGTACTCTTTCATATCCGGAGTGCGAGCTTCCTCCTTTGCCTGCCCTGTGAAAACAGGTTTGCCAGTGTTGGGATCGTAGATCGTTTCGCCGGCCGCAACCTTGAGCATTTCCTTCGGCGCGTTGACCTTTTGCAGGATTTCCGCGCCCTTGAGCTGGACGCTTGGGTCTTGCGAGGACAGGAACAACTGCCCGATGCGCTTTGGATCACCGCCAGAGTCCTGCAGCCCGGAGCGGAGGGCGTCGTCGGATGCTTTTTTCTTTCCACCCTCCTCGCTCCGCATGTAGGCCCCGGCGCCGGACTGGACAAGGGCGTTTATCACATCGCCCCAGTTGTTCGCGTTCTTAGCAGTCTCGCCCCACTGGGAGGAGAGCTTATCAGCGCGCGCGAGGCGGTCTTTGTCATACCCTGGCAGGGACTTAAGGCTATCCTGCTGCTCGCCGCCAGTGAGCGTTGGCTGCGCCTGGGCCATGGCCATCTCGCCGCCGATGTCACTTGGGTCTTCCTTCCCCACCTGGAAGCGTTCCTTTATCGCGCGCGCCATCATCTGGCCGGGCGAATTCGGTACGGACTTTCCCCCGATACGCTGCACCTTTTCGTCCCAGAGGCCGAGGAAATCCTTGGAGGTGATGTCGTCCACACTTCCGAAGCGGTCGCGCACATCCGCGGGGACATTGCCCCAGATCGCGCGCTTCGCCCAGCCCGGACCTTTCGAGCGCCCCTCGCCGGTGGAATACATATTTTCCCAAGCCGGGGCGTCGGGATTGCGGACGTGAGCGTCATATCCGCCCTGGCCTTGCTGGTGGATCATGTACAGGTCAGTTGCGGATGGCGGTCGTCCGTATTTCTTTTCATACGCGGCGGATTCGTCTTTCAACTTAGCAGCTGCGCGGCGGGAGTTGTCGAATGGGTCATAAATATCCCCGCCGCCGTATTTGTTGAATTCGGACTTGGACATCTGAAAAAGCCCGCGATACGATCCGGTTTTCGCGTTCGGATTTCCGGATGATTCGATCTGGGCGAAAGTCGCGAGAAGCGTTGGGTCGAGCCCGTACTCATTCGCGGCCTGCGTAATCGCCTCGTGGACGTTGCGCTTGAAAGCCATTATGCGTATTCCTTCTGCCGAGCAGTGCGCTTATCCAAAGCCTTCATCGCGGCGAAGAGCTTGCCCATGGCGTCGCCGACATCGATTGTTTTGCCATCACCGCCGAAGTGTTTCGCGTAGTCTTGCGCCATAGGCCCGGTGCGGTGTTCGGGGAGGTCGAATTCTTCCCTAGCCTCGTCCTTATAGCGGTAGTTGTCAACGGGCATTTTACGCAAGGCTGCGAGAATAGCCTCGCCATCCGCGGTTTTGCGGTCGGTTTTGGCGTTTTCGTCGGACAACAATTGCATCGCCGTACCGCCCAGCCCAGCGATGGTTTTGAACAAACCGCCCTGGTTTGCCTGTGAGGCCGCGAGCTGCTGGTTGTAGTTATTGTTGACGATACCTGTATAATCCGGGGCTGCGACATTCTGCTGCGCGGGGTTCATGAACTGTGGCGTTGTGAACTGTGGTGCAGTTCCAAGTAGCGCTGCTGCTTCCTCATAAGGGCGGGAACGTTCGAGGAGGTCGTTGGACAAATCCGTCTGATACTCTCCGCGCCCGTAGCCAAGGGCCTGGATCATACGATTGAAGTCCTGATTTTGCTGCGTACCCAGGAACTGCTGGTTTCCGAGTCGAGCCTGGGCAAGCCGCGCATCCTCGCCAGCGCCAAATTCACCGGTCTGGAGATTCATGCCGAATTGCCGCGACTGCTCCGCACCGGAGTCCAGAATTGCCTGGCGCGACGCTGCATTTTGCGCGCCCGCCTGAGCAGAGTCCAGGCGATTGATCTCATCGCGCCAGATTTCGCTGCCGACCGGAATACCCCGGTTCGCGAGTTCAACCTCCTTCTGCTTTTTCATAGCATCAAGGTTGGGCTGCTGCAAAGCCATTTGCTGGTCGTAGGAAGTGCGCGCGATATCGGCCGTGGAAGACGTTGGGCCGAGTGCTTGCTTCTCACTCTCGTACAGCGCGAGCTGCGATGGGTCGGCCATCTTCGTCGGATCGATCGCATCCGCGCCGAACGCCTCGGCAGATCGCGTACGCGAATTCGGTGCGCCGGGGAGTTGATACTTGTCGGTTGGAAGATTCGCGATCTGCCGCGCGGCCGCGTTATTCAGTCCGCTGCTTGCGCCGAACTGCGAGGATAACCACTGCTGCACTTCCGGCGACAGCGAAACCTGCTGCGAGGTGGGCAGACCGGTTTTCGGATCGCGCTGGTAAGTCGTACTCCCAAACGGCCCGGTCTGGTTGATTGCGTTAAGCCGCAATGCGTCTTCAGCTGCCTGCTTGTTAAAGACATACTGCGCTTGGGCCGTTTTATACGGGTCTGGGGGAGGAGGGGTTGAGCTACCGCACATTCTGGGACTCCTTTAAGCCTGCAAGCTTTTCCATGGTTTCACGGTAGAAAACGTATTGGTGTGCGCCGTGTTCGTAGGCGTCGGTTGGGCCGTAGAGGCGCTTGACAAAGCACTCCTCGACCGCGCCGAGCTTGCGGACTCCGCGCCGCATCGAGTCCTTCCGGGTTCGGATTGTTAGCCGGTTGAGGTTAAACACCCCCAGCGCGGCTTGGAAGATTGCGCGGACGGTTTTACGCGTTAGCCCGCCGGGGCCGTAGTAATGGACCTCGGCGTCGCTCCCATTATACCCGGTGAACATGATCCCGCCGATCAAACCGGTGTCGTTCATTACGCCCAGCGCGAGGTTGTAGGCCATAGGTAGACACTTGGCTTTAGCGAACATCCAGCGGGCGATGTCCGCGTCATGCCCGACTAATATCTCTCCCATTATAGCACTCCCGCTGGCGCTGCGAGGATATCTGTTGCGAATAGCTCCAAAACGTCCGCGGAGGAATGGAACTTAATCGCCGGAGCGACTGCTTTGCCAAGCCCGCGGATTTTATGCCAGAGGAGGACCGGAACGCCATCCTCGCCCCAGGGCCCGTCCCATGGTCCATCCCACGGCCCGGACCCGCTCGAAGATATGGCGACTTCCGGCGCGGTCATGCCCGAGGTTACGTAGTCAACGTCAACTTGTAGCTGCGCGGTTACGCTGCCGGAGGAGTTAAGGTTGAGCCTTGCGAGAGTGTACTGCCCGTTGACTTTATTCCCATACGGATACACAAACGCGCCGCGCAGCTCCGCGATGATTGGGGCGCCAAGGTCGGTGCCGCCGGTGTTAGTGTAGACTTCCCCAGCGCCGCGATCCCCGAAGTATAAATCCCCGTCAAGCTCCGCGAAGTTGAAGGCGTTTAGGTTTGTGTAAAACGCCCAACCTTTTGACTTAGTGTTATACACCCATTGCTTCGAGGTCCCCGTATCCGTCGGGATGGAGAAGATTGCGAAACCCTTGGCGTATAGGGTGGTCCACTGTGTGAGCGCCCCGTAGGTATTAAAATCGACTTCCCAGGATTTAGAAATCTTTGACCAGGACGCAAAGGCCGAGGTTTCGAAAGCCAGCCCGGCCGCGATTGCTTCGTAGGGGATGACAGAGATTTCGGTCATGATGATGAGGTCATTACCGACAAGCAGCCCAGGATCGTAACCCACCGGCCGGGGCGAGTCCGAGTTATCCGCAAGCGCGAAGGTCGTCGCCGGATCGCCGGAATAGGTTACAACCTCGCCGGTGGACATGATGAAGACGGTATACGTGCGGTACGGGTAAATCCCAACGCAATATCCGCCGCGAGTTTCCTGTGAGAGTTGGAATTTCGTTAATACACCTGTAATTGCGTTAAGCCCGCCATACCACACATCCGCGGAACCTTCCTCCGTGAACCATAAGCGGGAACCGACTAGTTTAATCGTTCGCAGGTTCGCGATGGTGAGGCCAGCGCCGGAGAATCCAGTGGCTACGACTGTACTGCCATCGAAGGCCCATGGCGTATCGGTTCCGTTTACGGCAATAGTGGTGTCGTTAAACTGCTCAATACACCAATTATTGAGCATGTAAGTCGCGGCAGTCAGAGCCGAAGGTGCGCCGGTGACGTCCCAAATCTCGCCTCCGGCAGCTGCAAGGAGCACATCATCCGCAACACCTTCGTGCGTCCACATAGTCCCGCAAGAGTCCGCGCCCGCGATGGTTTGATGCGCAGCTTTCCCTTTGCGGATGATTAGCTTGCCGCCGTCCGAGTACATATTCTCGATCAATCGCGCTTCCAATGGCTGGAGCGCGGAAACGCTATCACGTGTATTCATGCCCATCGCGGGCGCTAGAATTGGGAACGCCTCGCCGGGCGCAGGACGTGGGTATTCACGAGGACGGAAACGTTTACCTAGCCGAGCCATGTCGGGCCTTTCCTTTAATTTTCCATAACCGAGCCCTCACGATGCCCTAGGGCGGCTAAAGCTAAAACGGCTAGGGCTATGCCCGAAAATGCCTTTCAGCCGCCACGCCCAAACCTCGCCCCGCACAATCGATTTTGGCCGCGCGGCCCGCCTAGTAATCGATACGGTCCGGGATGTTCAGCCACCTTCTATTCGCCAAATCATCCCCAGGTGCGAATGTGCCGCTGGCCATGCTCACGCTGCCGACGCTTTGGTTTTTGCTTTGTCTGGACTCCAGCGCTCCGTCATACTCCGCTTCAGCGTCACCGTAAGGCAGATTATTCGCCTTGGAGAAGTAGTATTTAATTCCAAGTGTGAAAAGATCCTCTGGCAGCCGTGGTAAATCGGTATCGTTTGTCCAGCCCTCCAGTGCTACGCCTAGAACGTCAGTGCAATAATATTTACTCATATAAGCGTAGTTCATGGCGACGACTTCGCCGGGCGTTGGATAAAGCTGTATCTGCCCGCCAATTTGTCGGAACCAGTAGTAAATCCCAGTTGACGGAGAATTTTGCAGCGAACTCCACCCGCGCCGACTCACCGCCCCCCAGATGCGTCGGCTATTGTCAGCATCCCACAGCGTATCCGACAGCATACGCTCGAAATCCGC
>ERZ1292644.778-Hain-H14-01um-R2-778-length-18783-cov-13_pt1 | contig 18783 bp, 34 predicted proteins | sample MGYA00564402_ERZ1292644 | MGnify/ENA primary metagenome ERZ1292644 (study PRJEB36523, sample SAMEA6512644) | groundwater metagenome | collected 2019-01-09 | study: AquaDiva: Metagenomics assemblies of 32 groundwater samples
GCTTCAGGGAGAGGCCGCCACCAGCCCGGACCTGACCCCCGAGGAGCGCATCCAGCTGTCAAAACGGGCGGAGGCCACGGCCAAGTGGGCGCGCACCTCGGAGGCCCAGGCCCGGATAAACGCCATGATCGGGTTGGCCAAAGAGGAAGCGCAGGTGCAAATAGACGCCAAAGCATGGGACCTTGACCAGTGGCTGCTCAACACTCCATCCGGGACTCTGGACCTGCGTACCAACACCCTCAGGCCCCATGACCGGGCCGACTTCATCACCATGATTACGACCGCCCCTCATGACCCTCAGGCCGGCTATCTTCCCTGGGACGACTTCTTGAATCGCATCATGCCGGACGAGTCCTTGCGCTTTTACCTGCAGCGGGCTCTGGGCTATTCGATCACCGGTATGACCACCGAGGAGAAGTTGTTCATGCCCTGGGGCCCACCTGCGACTGGGAAAAGCACGCTGCTCAGGGCGGTGGGAACCTGCTTGGGAGACTACGCTGTAGTGGTTGGTGGCGAGACCTTCGGCGAACAGAAATCCGACGGTAACGCACCAAGGAACGACGTGGCTCGCCTCGTCGGTAAGAGGTTTGTTCTGGCGATGGAGCTTCCGGGCAACCAAAAACTGGCCACCGGACTCTTGCAGAGGATGACCGGCGGCGATGTGATGGTCACACGGTTCAATTACCAGGAGTTCTTTGAATTTGTCCCAACCGGCAAGATATGGCTCACTTCGAACAGCCGGCCAATTATCCCGGATAATGAGCCTGGCATGTGGCGAAGGGTGTCCCAAATACCCTTCCAAGTTGTGATCCCCGAGCAAGAGCGGGACCCCGATCTTAAACTTGTTCTCCTGGACCCCGCCTTCGGGGGCCCCGCCGTCCTCCGATGGTTGGTCGAAGGCTGCGGATTATGGCGTCAATTAGGTCTTGGAGCTCCGTTGGCTGTCATTGAGGCCAGCGCCGCCTACCGTCAGCACATGGACCGTCTCGCGGAATTCATTGAAGATGTCTGCTTCGTCGACGAGGACGCCACCTGCACCAATCCGGCCATCTACGCCGCGTACCAGCAGTGGTGCCAGGCAAACGGTGAGCGCGCTATCAGCCACAAGGGGTTCACCCAACGCCTCGAAGCGAAGGGCTACACTCGACGAGATGGTCACTCCGCTCGAGTATGGCGGGGCATCGGGTTACAGGCAGAGGGATACCGGCAGGCCGGGCTGAGTTAGCCCTTGACTCTCTGGAGGCTTCGTATCTGTGCGACACATCTTGCGACACTTCCAGATACGACGGATACCTGTTTTGGAATACTTCTCTATAGTGAGTCTATATATAAAAAAAGGATGTGAATTAAATATGTCGCTATCTAGAAGTGTCGCAAACTGACGCCAAGATGTGTCGCACAGGTGACTACTCCGTCAGCTAAAGCAGGCAGTTCCCTCGCGGCAGCGATTATGGATTCCCCTTACGTGTAAACTCGTAAACCCGATTCGAGTCATACTCATATCGAACGAAATTGCCAGTTTCCGAACAGGGAGTACCGTCCCAGCCTTCACCCGTTGGGTCAATGCCATCTACGAAGACCAACCCTTCTTTATCCTCGAATATGACCCATGCAGCTATGGGAGCCCACATCTCTTCTTTAGATTCCCGATTTGTGTAAATCGCCCACCAGCCGGGTTGCGCTGAAGCGATCCCATGATATTTCGGCTGTTCAGGATTCATAAATGCTCACTTTTCCCCATCTTTTAACGGCTGGGCCTCTTAAACCACTCCCCCATGAATTGCTGCACGGCCGGAGCGACCTTGATGTCGGCCGTCTGTACCGGCCGGCTCAGCGTGAGTCCCTCCAGGGTCCGGAGCCGGGACAGGGCGACGTAGAGCTGCCCGCAGGCGAAGGGTTTCTGGTCCAGGTTCACCAGGGCCCGGTCGAGAGTAGACCCCTGGGCCTTGTGAATCGTTGACGCCCAGGCGAGACGCAGAGGGATCTGGGTAAAGTATCCGTCGCGCACCCGCATCACCTCGCCGTTGACTAGCTCGTAGTGGCAATGGTCCCAAATCTCTTCCTCCACCAGTGCTTGCTGCCCCGAGGGCAGCTCCACTCCCACGCCATAGCTGTTGATGTCCATCACCCGGGCGATGGTCCCGTTAACCCAGAGGGGCAGGTTGTTTCGCAGGAGCATTACTTTGGCCCCGTGCTTCAAGGTCAGATGTTGGTCGGTGGGGAACTGGGCATGTGGGAACTTGCCGAAGACACGGGCCTCAAAGCTCCTCGGCTCCCCAAACAAGGCATCCAGCATCCTCTGGTTGCACTCGCTAGCCTGCTTGCGACGGGTGGTGAGCATAGTGGCGTTAGACTCCCCCAGGTAGGCCATAGTGGCCTGGAGGGACATTGCCCTGTACCGCCCGTTGATTAGCTCCAGGTGCTCGGGCGTGGCGCTGCCATCCCGGACGCCGTCCAGGGCCTGGAGGAAATGGACCTCGCGCTGGCGAAAGGGCTGGGTCAGCTCTACGTTAGCAAAGCCGCCTCTGTCGAAGCTGGATGCTTCCGAGTACGCTGAAGCGGAGAAGAAGAAGGGACTGCTGTAATGGCGTAGCAGCGGAAGCTCTTCTTTGTCACACACCGGCTCTAGTTGGTAGAGGTCCCCCACTAGCATGATGGCCACTCCGCCAAATAGCTGGCCCGGGTGTGGCCCGTTCCGGCGCAAGGAGGCTTCGACACAATCCAGCAGGTCAGGCCGGACCATGCTGGCTTCGTCAATTACCAGGCAATCCAGCCGCTTGAAGAGCTCCGGGTCGCTGGGGGAAATTTGGGCAGCCTCTTTAGGCTGTATGCCGGGCTTGAACCGAAAGAACGAATGGATGGTGACGCCGCCGGCGTTCAGCGCCGCGGTGCCGGTCGGCGCCACGATAGCCACCTGACGTTTGGTGGTGGCATGGAATTGCTTCACCAGGGTGGACTTCCCGGTCCCGGCGCGACCGGTTAGGAAGACGTTGTCCACCCCCAAGTGGTCCCATATCGCCGCCATTTCGGGGGTCAAGACGAAACCGGGCACCGGCTTCGGCCTGGGCATTACCTGCGTGGAGACCATCAGTGCTCGGTCCTGCGGGGCCGCTGGCCGAACATGTCACGACCGGCTGGCGGCTTGATGAGAGGCAGGTCCAGGTTCCCGGATGGGCTGGCGGCCGGCTGGGTGGGCCTTTCCTCTTCCATAAACCGCTCAAACTCCTCAACCTCGTCAAGGGTAGCCCTGTTTGCGTACTCCGCTTCCTCTACTTCGGGCGGGACCTCCTCGCCGGATTCGGCAACATCCTCGGGGAAAGATTCTTCCTCTGGTGGAAGAGCGTTGAGCAGAGACATGATCGGCGCCGGCCCCAGGGCCTTCACGTTGCGCAGCATCTCGGCCATCGACGCCTCGCCGTATGGGTCCAGGCGAAGGACCCGCACGGTCTGCCGGCCGCCTTGTTGAGTAAAAACCTCCTGCTCCACCAGGGATAGCTTGAGCAGATGCCCGCTCACCCTGCCGGTCATGCTTCTCAGCATGGCAAACGTACCCTGAATGTTTTTTATCGAGTTGGACGAGCCGGTGCTGATCTGCCAGACCCCCAGGCCGGGGAGACTGGGAAGGACGAAGCGCAGGTACATCGTCTCCCGGCACTCTCCTGATTCCAGTAGAGGGCAGGGGCATGCCACCGGAGTCCAGACCGTTTCTTTAGTAAGGTGGCTGGCGTGTTGGGCCTCGCCGGTCCGGTCCAGGACCGCCTTGTCGGCCCGGCGGTTGGCCGCGCGCCCGTCTCCGATGCATGTTAGGCCCCATTTCATGGAGTAATGCCGAAGCCAGTGGGAAGCAACGACCTCTTCATCTTCCGTAGGGATGACCAACGGCTCCAGCACGGTGGGGTTATCACCGAAGACCTTGGCTACCTCCGGCGCGTCGACCAACACGAAGTGGTCGGCGGCGCGAGGGAAGGTATACTCCTCCCCGCCCTTCTTATTGCGAGTCTCCTTGTAGCCGAGGCGGATGATCCCCAGGCGGGGGAGCCGCGGTACCTCAAGGGTTCCGGTTTTACGACTGTAGACTGGCATGGTTTCTCCTCCTCACTGGTAAATTTCTATTTGGGTGCCTGGCTGCCGGGCCCGGTACTCATGCCGGTAAGTAGGCCACCCGATGGTCGCCAGGTCATCGTCCTGGATGACGTCGCCGCCACACTTGACTGTCAGAGCATCCAACCAGGGTTTGAACCGTTCAATAAGACCTCCAGAATCTCGCTTCCGTCGGTCCGGCAGGTAGAACAGTACACTAATCCTGGCGTGTTGCAGCGGTTCCCGGTGCCAGCCTTGGTTGCGCACCTCAGCGATAATCTCGTCGTGGGCCGCTTGGGTGGCCTCTTGCTTGTTGGCCCAATGCTGACCCCTAGAGTAGTTCGCCGAATACTCCGTGGGTGGCAAGGACGGGAGGACCAGCGTCAGCACGGGTTGATTGGTAGGGTCAGGGCTGGACATTTGGTTTAAGCGAACACTTTCTGGGAGATTATCATCAGTTACCTTCTAGGGTCAGGACTGGAGATTCGGTTTAAGGGAACACTTCCGGGAGATTGTGGTCAGCTACCTCCCGCCCGACTAGGCGGGCGGCAGCTCCCGCCACTCTCGGCCGTCGAGCTGGGTGCCGGTTTCACCATTCTGCGTGGCACTGCGAGATACGGCGATATTAGGTGGCCACTCTTGACAGCGTGGGCTGCTATGAGCGAGATGAAATCCTTTTGGATGGGTTTTATTCGCAAACAGTAGGGGCAGGTAATCCATGGGTTTCGTGGCCCTACCGTCCATTCCCCCTCTGCGAAGTTGCGGAACAGTGCCCTCAGTTCATCCTCTGCCATCGTTTGGTGGCAAAACTGACAGGGAATGATCCTAACCTCCTGGGCTGCCTCCAGGTCTATAACAACATGGTCTCCAGATTTCAAGCGCAGAGCTTTAGGCATCAGGCATCTCCCTGACCCTGAAACTTTGGGGCCATTCTTCTGGGTTGGCACCCTTGGGGTCCAGCAGCAAATGCCCCCGTCCGTCCACGCTGTCCCAAAGAAACTCAGAGTCAACGGGGTTGCGCCCGAGCTGTTTCACAAAACAAGCTACTCCAGCGGCCTGGCACTGGCTCACCAGGTCTCTTAGCCAGGCCAGGTCCATCGACCGGGCCCCAGAGCCGGATTCGCCACCAATAATGACCCAGTTGATTGCAGGCTCCGGCATGGGCGCGTCAAACTCCGAGAGGCCGTCCGTGTCTCGGTTACCGTGCAATCCCAGCCACCGATTCAAGTCCACAGGCCCCAGCATCGGTTCCACCGACACGAAGAGGACCTTCGCCGGCACCCTGGCCAGGATAGGCAGGCGCTCGTTAGCCCACCTTTGGTTTTCAACTGACACACCCAGCCACAGATTAGGCAGGGGCCAGTTTAGAGCGGGCACTCGTGTCTCAGCATGCAGAATATAATCCAGCATCCGCTCGACCCGCTTACTGAGTACCTGGAACGTATGCTGGGGCGCTGCCGCCATCACGCCAAAGACCTGGTCTATAAACTCATCTGGCACTTGCTCATGGAACAGGTCGCTCATGCTGTTCACGAAAACCATCCGAGGCTTCTTCCAGTGCAGGGGCGCGTCCAGCCGGCCGGGATGCAGGTGGACAGCAGGGGCGCCGGCCTTGCCCTGCGCGTGGAGCGTCCAGGGGACGTGGGGCCCATCACGCTGGAACCGCCGGTCTATCGTCTCCGCATAGCAATGTAGGCAACCGGGGCTGACCTTGGTGCAGCCGGTAACTGGGTTGTAGACTACATCCGTCCATTCGATGGAAGTTTTACCCATTCTTTAGCTCCCCTCTTGCCTTCAAGAGACCCCGCACATAGTCTTGCGCCTTCACTTCGATCGCCCCCATCTGGACAGCCTTCACCCGCCTTTTAGCGGTAAGGTCGTAGTGACAATGACAGCGCAACGCCGCGCGTGTGCTGCCTTGACGCTGGATGATATTTTGGCTCTCGTCTCTGGTGGCCTGGTCTTCCCTGACCAACTCTTGTTGCCGCGCTTCGCTGCGCTCAGCTTTGCACGTGTTTCTGGAGATATGGGTCTGCGGACTCTCGGCAACGGAGGCGGCTTCGGCTTGCCCTGATGGGTTGCGGACCTCTTCACGGCCATTCTCTGTAGGTGGGCCAACATCGCCGGGGATGCCGGCCTGCCTTTGCGCTGGATTGAAAAGAGCGCCTTGGTCGCTTCGGGGTGCGGCTTTCCCAGGCGAATCTTGTTGCCAAGCATTTGTTCCCGACGCCGCTGACGGAACTCCTCCGGGAAACGATACCCGGCCATGCTTCCTGCTGTCGGCGCCAAGTTGAAGTATGGGTTGAGGCTTTCGAGCCAAAGCTGCTCCCGGCGTATCAATTCGCAGCGATTGTCCGTCTCCAGAGTCTCCAAAACCACGAACAAGAACTCTGTCTCCTCGTGAGCGCTCCAAACCGCTTGGAGTCTCCTGTTCTCGTGAATCCCGGCCCGCAATCGCTTGCGATGCGCAGCCCATCGCTGCGCCATGTTCCGACTGCTTCCCACGTAGGTCCGCCCCGTCGGGACGTGTACCAACCGATATACTCCCGCTAGATTCATGGGCCTCCAACCTCCATCTCTGGCACCACTTACATTCTTGGAACCATGACCGGCGCAGCTGGAGCTTCCCGGCAAAGGCGTGGAGCTCCTCCAGGGTGTCCGCCGTCATGTGGCAAGCTTGCCCGTAGCGCCAGCGAGGACTAACGGGGTAGTTCCGCAACTCGTCGACGTACACGCTCATTCGCACTGTCGCTCCGCCTCAGCATCCGGTACATGGTGGCTTGCGAAACTCCGGCTTGCGAAGCCATTACCAATACCGGTATCACCCGGTCCTTGTGGTACGTGGGTGGCTTATCCCCTCGCCGCCTTTGCTCCTTGGCCCGCCGTATCCAGTCCTGGTACCAAAGGGAGTCATCGTGCCGGCACTGCGGGAGCGGGCACCCTAAGCAGCTTGGCGAGACCTCGCACCCGGTGTCCCCGGGGAACCCTGTCTGCCGATCAATGACGATGGGGATGCTGCCGTTACTCATGGCTTTGCTCCTGTCTCGCGAGCAAGCCATAAATATCTAAGAGCCATTGGTCCCCATTGATGTGTTGCTCGAAAAGCTGTACCCGCTCCACCGGTACCTGCAAGTATGCCGCCAGGCCCTCAATGCTACGGCCGGCGCGCTGCCGGATACCCGTGAGGGTTTCTTGAATTGAGATGTGGAGCAGGTCACCCATTTGCGGCGCCCAGTCCGTTTAGTAGGAGTACCAGCTCTTCAGCTAAATGGAGACGGCTTATTGGACCTGGCCCGCCCCCGTCCTCTTCGGTCCAAGGCCGGAACTGCGGCCACGCTGGAGTTACCAGAATGGTTCCATCCGCGTTGCTTCTACAGCTATAGGGCCCACTGCTGCGAATCATTCCACCTCTGGGGTAACGTCGTCGCATTGGCGTTAACCTCCCTTGCGGGCCTTATCGATAATCTCCTTGGCCTCGTTGAGCCTTTTGATTCGCGTCTCCCGGGCGCGTTTTTCCTCGGGGTCCTGGACGCTATCGGGATGAGCGTACTTGACCTTAGCACGATAGACACTATCAATCTCTTCAAGGGAGACCCCAGGTTCGACCCCGATAATCGCATAGGCTTCCGCCAGGGTATCTTCTGACACACCCGGGCCAGTGGGGACCAGTCCACCGTGGATGAACGTCACGCCCTGGCTCACGCCGCCGACGCCCCGCGAAGCCCAGAGGAAGAGGTACTGGATAACCTGGTAGCACTGGCGGAGGTTCTTGCTCTTGGTGGGTTGGGCACGAGAGCTAATGAGCACCCACTGGCCGCCGCGGAGGTAGCGAACGCCGTAGGAGGCGTCCGCAGTCCCGGGGATAGGCTCCCAGTCCTCTACCTTGTACCGTGTGAAAAGAGCGCGCAGGTCGGCCAGCGTCTCAGAAACAGGCTTATTGCTGGTCATGGTAGTCAATGCCCGATTCTCCTTAGAGCAAAGTCGCTATCTTCGGATGAAGCAGGGCTCCCAACGGGAACTGGCCCACATAAATCTTGCGATGCCCCTCTGCTATTAGCCTCTTCTGAGCCCTTGCGAAGGTTGGCTCTGAGTAATAGAACTCCCACACCAATTCCTCGTCCGGTGGCGGGGGCCGACGGAGGGTGTCCCAAGCCTTGTGGCGGTACGCGATGAAATAAACGACCTGTTTGATACTCTTGGCGGTAGACAACAACGTGACCGGCCGACCTTTAGGGTGCGGTTGCGTCCCCGACGGGCCACGTCTTTTAACCGAGGTCATGGTGGTCACTCGGCGGCCTCCTTCCGGGGCACCACTAGAATCGCCTTCTTGCGGCCTCGACTGTTATTTCCACAGGCAGGGCAAATCCGATGGCCGCGCATCCGAGCAAGAAGCGCATCGATCAGCATCCCCTGTTCCCAAGGGATATCCCACTCGTGCTGGCAGACTTGGCACCGGAGACGAAGAGGTACGCCGGGTTCCAGGACCCGTGGCGGCTGAACCATGCCTACCCCCCTACTGACGTGGCGTGCTCCCGGCAGTAGTCCACACCGACGCCAGCGGGGACCCGGTGCTGGGCGCACAGTGGCCGGTCACAGTCCCCCCTGCCGGCGGGGCTGGGGCCATCGCAGAGGAACAGATGAGGACGGTCGCACTCCCAGCAAGGCTTGGGCTTGACCCGGGGGCGTGGGCCGCAGAATATGGCACTGCCACCACTTTGAAAGCGTACGAACTGACAGGGCATGACTGGCTCCTCTTCAGGGACGCGTCTCCTGGTTGGGAGTAGCCGGAGCCCGTAGCCCCTCGCGTTTGGCCCGGTCTCGGATCAGGACTTCTAAGGTGGAGACCTGGCTGAGTCCCATGTCCTTTGCCAGGGCCACCAGGAGATCGCGAGCCTCTTGGCTCAACTCGAAACTTGTTTTATGTTTTGCCATGCGCTAATAATACCGTGGTCAGCGGTATTGTTCAACCGTAGAAGGTCAGGCCGTCAGGGTCACTGCTTATCCCGCTGAACATCCTTTGGATTCAGCAGCAGAGCTGCTCCGCATTGGCACCGGACAGAGAGCTTGATAATCTGCCCCTTCTCATTTGCGACTACTCCGGTCACCCGGCAGAGATGCCCCTCGTGCGTTTTGATGTACCTAACTGTGTCTCCGACCTGACTCATTTGGACCTTCTGGCCCGGGTCCTGGGCTTCGCGGCGGCCGGTGGCGGTTCAGGGGCTGGCTCTTCGTCCGCCTCCGGCGGCGCATAATCATCAGGCTGCTCAGGGGCTGGCTCTTCCGCCTCGTCGCCCCACTTGACGAACATCGGCATTAACACGAGGTCCGGGCTCCCGATATGGAAGAACCTTGCTGGACTCGACACCGTCGAGGTCTCCAGCAGCACCATCCCCACCTTCCCCGCCAGATACGGGGCCAGATACTTGACGTCGAAGGCGATATTGCCTTCGCCCCCCTGTATATGGGCACGAACGCTTACGGTAATGGCACCCAACACTTCTCCCACGGCGGAGATGGTGAGGGCACTATCAGACCAGGTCAACCGCAAGATCCCGCTTCCCTCGTTAGCGATGTCTTGAAGGGACCTGACGGCCCGCAGCGCCTCCTCGGCGTCGAAACTCACCTTATGGGGCAGGCTCGTGGGGATCAGCGTATGGTAGTCGGGGAACTGCCCCTGGCCCAGGTGCGTACGGACCGTGACTGCCCCGTGTTGGAAGCTCAGGGCGATGTTGGAGAACTGAATGGTCGCCATCCGTCTGGCCACGGCGAGCCTGGCCATCCGAACACCCCCATCCTCTTTCAAGGGGTCGGCTCCGCCGGAGGCGGACTGAGCGTCCACCGTGGGCTGCTTCTCCATCACCTTCCACACCTTGGCCAGGGTCTCCACCGCTTCTGTGGGCAGCAACAGGTGTTTCAGGTCTATTACCGGCGAGTTGAGCGCGGGCAGGGCCATGGGAATGGTCTGCCAGGCCAGGCGGAAGCCGTCAGCGCCGGCCATCTCCAGCGGGGCGCCCAGGGTAATGCAGACGCATTGCAGGGTCGGGCGGCTCTCATCGGTGGCCGCGTATGGAGCGAGGGCAGTCGCGGTCTTGAGAAACAGGTCGGCGTCCACCTGCCCCTCGCCGACGGGTTGCAGCTTAGGCAAAGGCGGGAACTCACTCGCCTCCGCAGGCACCGGGAACTCGGCGCTGGTGGCGCCAGCCGTCAGCTTGAGCACCTGGCCCTCGCGGTTGATGCTCAGGGGCATCGGTCCCGGGATCTTCCGTAGAAGGGCTAAGAGCTGGGCATGGGGCAGGAGCATCGGGTCCTCAGTAGCCTCGGGGAACTCCACGGTGATTGCGGTCTCTAAGTTCGTGGCGTAGGCCTTGCGTTGGCCGACCACCACATTCTTGAGCACTGGCAGCGTGGCCTTCTTGCCGCTCACGGCGGGCGCCAGGACCTCGAGCACGTACCGCAGACGTTGTACTGTCGTTTCCATTTTTTCCTCCTCGTCACAATGAAAGTTTCAGGGGTATTTCTTTAACAGTGGGATGACTCATTAAACTGCTCTTTCTTTTCACCTCCCTTTTATTCTCGCTAGAACAGCCGCGGCCTTTCGACGCCGGGCGTGGGTGGCGCCACCTTGGCAGCTCTCCCGGAGGGGGGCCTGGACGGCGCCGGCGGTCCGCCGGAGGCGGATGGGGCACCCGCCTTTTTAGGTTGGCGCTTTCCTCGGGCCTTCTTCGCCTTGTTAAGCTGTTCTTCAAGCCGCGCGTGCTCGACTGCCTCGAATTGCTCTGGCGTGCCCCCGGTGTCCCTGCACCAGGCGATCTCCCTGAACTTGTGGCAGCTCGTCTCGTAGTCGCTGGTTCCCAGCGGCCAGCTCCGGACTCCCGCTTTCTGGTCCTGGGCGCAGCGGGTGTCGCAGAGCTCCAGCAAGGGACAGAGGACCTTCTTGGCCGGGTCAAAGACTATGGGCAGGCCTCTGACCTTCTTCAGGAACTCGTCCCACATCATCCCGTGCTTCACGGCCCACCGGTAGGCGAAGTCGCCTCGCTCCGGGGGCGTTGGACCACCGTCCCACGCCGGTGGTTGTTCCGCCTTCTTATTGCCGAAGAACTCCGCCATCATGCGGCCGGAGCAGCGAGGGCAGGTGGTGCTGTTCCCTCCCCAGCCCCACTCGAAGGTATCCAGGCTATACACGTCACAATAGGAGCAGCCGCCGGGGAGGGCGCCGGGGTGTTTTTTCAGGAGCTCCAGCATGGTCTCGTCGTCCCGGGCCCAGCAATCCACCGCCACCTGGCCCTGCAAGTCGCCCAGCGCCTCGTAGATGTCCTCCGGGTTTATGCTGGACCGATGCTTCCGGCCGTGCCAGACGCGCTCCAGGTGCACCACCAGGCGCCAGATGCTTGCCAGGCCCACTTTGGTCTCGGCTTCGAGTTTCGGACGCCTCCGCTTCGTACCCTGCGTCTCCTTTCGCTTCAGAGCCCAGTAGATGTCTGCCGCGGTTGGCCAGTTCGCCTCGGCGAACTCCCGCCAGTGGTGGATCACCTTGAGTGCAATTTGGCCGAGGACCGTCTTGGGCTCGGGGGAATGCTCCTGGAAGTGGGAGGCGTCCCAAAAGAAGTCCAGGCGCTCGGCCAGGCCCATCTGGTCCCAGAACTGCTGCTTATCGAGAACGCCCGGGTTCAGGATGTCCGGCCCAGGTGGGAGCGGCATTTTGTCCAGCACGTGCTTGGCGTAGCGGCACTCCTCCGATATTCCGGGCGCTGTGCTGAGGCCGGCCCACTCGTGGCAGAGCTCCAGCTCCCAGTCGCTCAGGCCCGCCATCCGCAGGGACGCCTCCCCCTGAGGCGACAGCCTTGTCTGGACGCTGGCCCGAGCTGAGTTGTACTGGAAACTGTGGGCTTTTGCCGCCTCCAGGGACTTGATGTCCTCTTTGGCAAGGCGGGCCGCCAATTCGGGGGCGATGGTTGTCGCGGCCACCGGGTCCACCCTTTTCTTTCTTCCAGCCTTGGCCATGATGCGCACCTCCTTAGAACAGTCTCGGTCGCTGGGGCTTCTGGGGCGGCGCCGGGGCCTGGCCGCGGATGTCTTCGTGGGCCGGCAGCGGGGCCTTGTTGCCGCCGCTGTATTCTTCCCAATATTTGCCGTAGAGACCATATCCGGCCGTGATTGGCTCGCCTTTAGGCGGGATCCGGTCCCAGTGGTCGTGCCAGATGGCCATCCGCAGACGAGCGTTGTTTGCGAGTTCCACCTCGTAGAAGCTGCCTTCCGGGTCTTTGCTTTTGACCGTCTGTCCTCTGGTCCGCCGTAGCTTTGTTAATTGCCAAGGCCAGCACTCGACCTGCACGTAATCGTCAACCATCACTGTCACTATCTCCGGCGGTTTCTCTTTCCCATGCGGCATCCCCGGGAAAAAGATGCTATTGACGTACCCCTCCCGGCGGTCCTGGAGGCGCACCCGGTCGTAGAGGTTGCAAGATTCGATGTCCACATTCCTCCTGGTGGCGGCCAAAAAATAGGGCTTTCCCGGCCCGCCTTCGACGGGTGGAAAAGCCCCTCTCTGGTATAAACTGTAAGCAGCGCCGGTCCCGGCCTCCCGGCCGTGCGGCACCAGAGCCTCCAGGGTGGGCTCGCCGCGCCAGCGACCCGGCTGTCGGTCTCTGGACGGGTACACAAGGCCGAGCGCAAGACGGCGCCACTGGAACTCCTTCCAGGATGGCGCCGGCCGGCGCTGACTCAGGGTGTCCCGTCGATCCCGGCGACGTCGGTCACTGGATTCCCGTTTAGCGCTAGACACAACCGGGCTGCCCGGGCGTGAGAGAAGTCAAATCTGTTGGTATTTAGGTCGGGCGCGAGTTGCGCCCAGACCGCGCCGTCCACGACGTTGTAGACGACGGCGCCGCCCTCAGGCAGCTTCTCCCACTGGAAGTGAAACTCATAGCCGTAGGAGTACCCGCCCCGGTATCCTTGGTACGGCCCTGGATAGAACGTCACCGGCCCACCTCCTCGCCGGCATCCAATACTAGCTCCCTTTCTATGTTCTTCCTTTTCAGTTGAGGCATCTTCTCGCTCGCATTGAAAAGCTGCAACCCTACAGGTTGGCCTTGGGTATCGAAATCTGCCCATCTTTGGTCATCAATAATCTTGCTGTACGCAATAGGATTATTACTGAGCTTAAAATAGGCAACATCCGACTCCTCGTTATAATATATGGTTATGCTCGGCATCATGATTTAGCTCCTCTCAAAAGGATTTCCTTGTTTAGTGTCGCTCCAGTACCTTGTCCGCCCTCCAGGTTTTGTTGCTGGCACCATCACAGGTCCACCTCCTCGTATTTTCGGAAGAGCCCGACGATCTCCAAAGGAGGATCCAGGAACTCAAAGACTGCCTGCTGCTGCGCCTGGTTGTACTCCGGGGCGTCGACCCCTATGAAAAGCTCGCGTTCGGGTTTGGTCAGGTCCAACTCACGGACCTTCTGGATGACCTGTGCTAGCTCCCAAGGTGACAGGTCTGCTTCGATGACTATCTTCATGACGGCCCCTCCTTGGCCAGCGCGATAGCGTCGCGCAACATCGCTAAGACCTCCTCCTCGTTCCCTGCTTCACCCGTCAGTAGCGTCACGGCGGCCTCGCAGGCCTCCACTAGCTGTGGCGCAGCCCCGTGGAGTCTGACCCACCGTCCGGTCGTCTCAGGATGCTCGCCGGCGTAGCGTTCGGCCAGGGCCCTGAGTAAATCGACGAAGGTGGACTTGTCCGCCATGTACCGTTGTCCGGCCCGCAGGCGGCCGTTGGACCAGGCGTAGGGAATAAACAGGGCGCTGGGATGCGGACAGAGGATTACTAAATCATGTTTCGGCTGCGGGGTTCTCCCCGCCATGTAGCAGAGGCTGCACAGGCCTTGTGTCGGCAGCTGAGGCACCAGGTCCGCGTCTTTATCCGGCCAGGCATCGAGCCTCTTGGTCGCCTCGTCTATCCGGCGGTGCAAATCGTCCATCTGCGTTTCTCAGTCTCCTTTCCAAGACTTCACCTTTAGTGCACGTATCCCGACAGGGAGTCCCGCGCCAGGAGCCTCATCCCAAACGACGAAATAGGCATATCGGTCAAGAAAGCCGGGGATCTCCGCAGGCCCGATGCTCCCGATAACCGTGCCGACCGCGCCATCCCGGTGGCCATCACCAGGTTTCGAGTTGACCTTTTCGATGCGCGTGCCGTTAAGTAACGCGCCTTCGGCCTGGTGCTTGGTGTAACCAATCGGGCCCGGCTCCCACACGATTGTCATGTGTTAACCTCCCCTTACTTCCAACTCGCGCTGGTCGAAGAAGACTCTTAAGTACGGGTCTCGAAATACCGAGACCATGTACTGACAGCTCCGGTCGTGCAGGTCGCCACAGGAGCATGGGGACACCTCGCATCTAGTGCACATGAGGAGGATGCCCCTGGGATGGGAGCTATAGGCTAATCCAAATTGCTCCAAGTGGTGGCGGGTGGCCGGATGCTCCAGAAGGTCATTGACCAGGCTCCTGATTTTGTCTGGCAGGTCGAAATCAAAAAACGGCTCAATCGACCTGCCCGCCGGGTGAATGCCGCCGTAACCCTTGGGCCTGAGTCTCGGCGATGCTGGGGTAAAGTCCGATGGAGTGTTCATGGTTATAACTCCCCCAATTCATCCGGCCACCTGCCCCGGAGAGCCCGGGCCACCGTGATCCACAGCTTGGCGGTGGTCTGCTGCAAGACCACCCGGCCGTCGGGCAGATCGAGGCGGATCATGACGCTGGGGTTCCCGCCGGCGGTGCCCTGGTCCAGGGCCGCTACCGTGAACGGCTTGTCTGCCAGATCAATTACCTGGTCTTCTTTGCCCTGGAGGTCCCGGAAGGCCCCATCACCGTCCAGGAGTAGGTGAATCATTGTCACAAGCTCACCTCCTCTCCCTTCTTGAGGGACGGAGACGTACGTGTGATGTACAGCCCCTTCCCTGACTCTGCTAACTTGCCTAAGTTTATGAGCAATTCTGTGTATGTATCCCCTAACACATCAGGAAAGGCCACCACGACGACATCAGCCTCTGAAACCAGCGCCTTATCCCATCCTTCCCATTTTTCGGTCTGGTAAAGGTACGGTTCCAGGTCAGGTTCTCGTGGCGCTAGATCCCGTGCGTAAAGGGCCGCCTTTGGCTTTTTATCATGCGCCATTAAGCCTCCCGCTGCCTGAGCTGTTCGCCCTGAGCGACCGACTCGAAATACTCAACTTTGCACTCCCTGGACTCGACGCTCCCCAGGGCATCTTCAAGGGCCTTAGTCAGGTCGGTGCAGCTGGCGCCAACCACGCCCAGGGCCTCCACCGTGATGATCCCTTCTTTCGAGACGATTACTTCAATTTCTGCCATGTGCCTAAAACCTCTCTCCTTCGACCCTTGGCTTTCTTAGCTTCTGGAGCCGCGCGACCATTAGCTTGGCCCATTCTTCGTTCTCCTTGAAATAGCCATCGTCGAGACCATGCTGGAGCGCGGATGTCAACCCCAAAATATCGGTGTCCCAAAGAATGTACCCGCGCCCTTGCGGCCCAAAGGCGTGTATGCCGTACTTTTTATTGCTCACTTTCCCCACTCACTTTGTCTCTGTGCTTCTAACTTTCGCTATCGCCGCGGAACCTCCCCACGTCTTGCTTGCGCTGCTCTTCTTGGTAATGGGGCTCACAGTAATATTCCCCATGTTTGACCCGCCGAGTTGCGTATTTGTCGCAAAGCGAGCATTTTCGCGTCCCGTTCGTTAGCTTCCTGGCCACAACCCCTCCTTCTATGCTGGCACTTGGATGTGGAGCTTCACCGCCCCATCTTCACGTTGCTCTTCCCAGATTGAGTAGCCCTGTCGCTGCGCTTCGAGCTTTGCCGCTTCAATTCCGTAGGCCTGACGCAGCTTGTTGCAATCCTTCCCCAGGGCCGCTTCCAGGCCGCCGGTCTGCCAGGAATCCCACATCAGCCGCCAGGCACCATCCTTGAACACCAGCCCAATTTCGTAGATGGCGTCCGGCACGCGGATCGCGTGGTCGCACTTCCCTAAGTCCTCCTGGGTGAAGCCCTCTGGAATGGGAGAGTCCCCGGCGTACCGGCCGAACCACCTGTAGGTCTTTTGGTTCTCTCGGAATTCCAGACCCAGCCGGTGGCAGGCCAGCTTCAGGGCGTCCAGAGACTTAACCTGCAGCTTTATTGAACTCACGTGGCACCCACACCGGCAGCAATCATTGAGAATCTTGTCAGTTAACGCGTCAGCTTGGATGCCAAATAACTTCAGGTCGCACATACAACCTCCCTTGTCAATTATTTCGCCAAAGATCGAACGCAGGCGGACGGGGCCGGTGGCGCGGATACCTAATATGAAGGTCCCAAATCACCGGTCTGTCTTCCGGGACTGTTACCCAGCCCTTGCCATTACAGCCATGACAGCGCTCGTTCTTGTATTTGCCGGAGCCCGTGCACACCGGGCAGAGTTGCGCTCTCATGCCCTACCTCCCCTCAACCCATGCTGCGATGGTAGGCCAAGGGCCTTGCCCTTCCTTTTCCCTCCCAGGGTCGAACCAGAACTGGCAGGTCTCGCCGGCCTCCTCTGGGTAGAAGCAACCCTCAGGGTCGGGGGTGGTCAGCGCCTTCAGGTCCCAACCGCTAGGCTCTACCAGCCAGACCAAGACCCGGGTCCACCACGCCTGCGCCGGTTCGTTTCGGTCCTTGGAGACTGCCCACCATCCTATAGCAGCAGGAACCATCATTGGGTCAGGTTCTGACGAGCGGGCGTATCCCACGAAATTGTCGTAATCCTCAGCAACACGCAAGCGTTTGGACTTACTGTCCACAAAAAGACCTACGACCCGCCCTTCGTCATTTTCCTGCCAGCAGACCAGTTCTTTTTCGTCAATATGTTTGGACTCTTCTTTTCCGTAACTGAACTTGGCTACCCATCCCTTGGCATCGATCAACATCATTCACCTCCCCAAAGTTAGCTTTCTGCCTTGTAATCAGGGTTGGTCGCCCGGACCGCATCGAGCAGTAGTCGGTCTGCCTCCCGCTCCAGGACGAGAACCCCGCGAATTTGCGAGATGCTCTCAGCCGTCACGGGTAGGAGCACCGCATACCCAACCACTTGATTGGGGGAGTAAGCCTTCACCTCACCAGTCTGGGGAGCATCGCTATAGGGTCGCTGCCCGCTATATTTCACCCGTCCTTCCCATAGCATCAACTCCTCGATGTCCCCATCTTCAAGGTTCGAGGGCGCGGGCACGTTTAGCCAGTAAATCTTACTATCAGCTCCCTGGGCCCTTAATATGCCGGCGACTCGCACTCGTGACCTTCCTTCACCGAAGTTCCGGATGTAGGGCGACGGCGAAGTGACCAAAGTGAGGTAAAAATACGGCACCCACTTGAGGGCCGACTTCTCCCGTACAAGCTCACCAACCTTGGTACGGAGAGTGTTAATGTCGCTGTGCAGGAGCTCGATGTCCAGGTCTTCGTGTACCGCCTCAAAAGTGGCCCTATCTTCGGTCTGGTTGACCCACACGGGCACACTGACTTCAGTTCCTTCTTGTGTCTGATATTTGAACTCTGTGACCTTTCTTCGACTACGTCGCGGCATAGCTACCTCCCCAAAGTTATCTTTCTACCGGCCGCCGACTGCTCCTCGGGAAGAGACGCCGGAATAGCCCGGCCCGCCGCCCATTCCCGCAGGGCCTGGATCTCCTCTTTCATGGACCGGGCGATTGGGATGATGTACCGTGCCGCCGTCTGGAAGGAGCAGCCCATCATGGCCGCGGTGCGACAGCAACTCTTTATTTCGGCGCCGGTCCAGTCGGTGTCATCAGGGCGCTCCCCCATAATCTTGAACCGGCTCTGGTGAATTTCCCAGATGGCATTTTTCTCCTGCCGGTTGGGCAGGTCGACATACCAGACCGAGTCCCATCGCTCCGCCCGCTGATAAGGTGGGGGCAGCTGCTTGATGTTGTTGCACGTTGCTACCAGGTAGGCCCGGCCGGGATCCCGGTCACTGAGCCACGTCAGAAAAGTCGCCCCTACGCCGGCCTTCACGCCGCTGTCCAACTCACCCGAGGAACCAACGCCAGCCAGCCCCTTTTCGATTTCGTCCAGGAACAGCACCACCCGGCCCATGGCGTCCACGGCCTTTAGGGCGTTGCGGATGTTGGCTTCACTAGACCCTACCAAGCTGGACATCATGCGGGAGAAATCCAGGCTCAGGGTAGGGATACCTAGCTCATTTCCAAGTGCCTTGGCGAAGTGCGATTTCCCGGATCCAGGGACCCCTAGAATCATGATGCCCAGGCTCAAGAGACTGGGCGCGGTGCGCAGGGTGTAGTCCTTCATCACGTCGAGGCCACCCAGGTCAGCAAACCTCTCCTGGAACTGGCTCATCTGGAGCTGGGACTGGCGTAAGAGGGCGCCGGCCTTCTCCCGGGCAACTATGGCCGGATCGAACCGGCCGGTCTCCACCAGAGCCAGCGCAAAGGCGTCCTCGGCCTCGGCGCCAGTAAGGCCGAGGGCTGCGTCCAGCAATCCGTTGGGCTCCGCCGGGGGCGCCAGACCATAGGGCTCGCCCACCGTCGCGGCCACCCGGTGCAGCTCCTCCTTGGTTGGCAGGGCCCACTCCAGGCTGGTAAACACCCTGGCCAGCTCCTCCGGGAGCTTCTCGCTGGACGGTGCCAGGACCACGATGCAGTTGCC
>ERZ1292644.779-Hain-H14-01um-R2-779-length-18778-cov-27_pt1 | contig 18778 bp, 32 predicted proteins | sample MGYA00564402_ERZ1292644 | MGnify/ENA primary metagenome ERZ1292644 (study PRJEB36523, sample SAMEA6512644) | groundwater metagenome | collected 2019-01-09 | study: AquaDiva: Metagenomics assemblies of 32 groundwater samples
CTAACTGCAAATGTGGGATTTCTGAAAAGGACGATGGGCTGTATTGGGAGTTGTCGGTAGCCGAGAATTGCGATGACTGTATTGCAATGGCGGCGGGAAGCCCGTACAATGCTAAGTGAAGATGAGCGAATAGCCGAATGTCAGCGCATTGCAGAGCGCATGTACCTAGCAGGCATGGGCGATTGTTTTGATGCTATCGAGCGATTGACGCGCCCAGAGTTGCCGGTATTCGCCGCGCTTCGTGCATTGCAGGTAAATGAACGCATGTCAGAGCCTACACCTGTCGAGCGTGGCATACTCAATCGTTACCAGGACAAGCGTATGCGTGTTCGCAAGCGAAAGGCACGGTAGTGTTCAAAGCCAAAATTGACATATCAGACCTAACGCGCAAACTGGCGCAAGTGACTGGCCCAGACCTCGTGCGCGCGATAGCGCAAGCCGTGGCAAAAGAAGCCGTGGAGCCTGAACTAGCGAAAGAGCCATTCCGCGCGCCGCCGTACAAGAAGATGCAATTCGTCAGTAATAAGCAGCGCGCTTTTGTGATGGCAGCGATCAAAGATGGACGTATCCAAGTCCCGTATCGACGCACGGGCGAAGTAGGGATAACAGAAATTCGGCAGACGGTCAATGGTGCTGATGTGGTCGTACCGTCTGAGCATAGCGATGTGGTACGCACACGCGGAAAGCAGGCAAAATACCATATCCCACTTTGGCCTGACGATGTGAGCATAGCTGAAAAAATCGAGAGCGACACGGCAGAGTTGATCGGCACGGCAGCGGTGATTGAGGCATTGCAGAAAGCGGGTCTGACGTGAAACGAATTGAACTCCGCTTGGTGAATGACTTTGAAGAGCCGGTCACGCTTGACGACTTGCCAAAAGGATCAGTGTTCTGGGTAGGCAGCGTCGGAGCGGTCAAGAGTGAGTACAAATACACGAATGAGCCTGATAGTCAATGGCAGTGTGTTCTACTGGCATCGGGCGAGTATGCTCACTTCCCACAAAAGAATGCAACAGTCATCACTGGGTTTTTATTCGTTCAGGAGCTATCACAGTGAACGGGTTCGGCACATCACACTATATTGACGCTCATGCTATACTAGGCGTAGTCGCCACTCGTGACCAGGCACTCCGCTTTCGAGAGGACTTGCGCCGACTGCTCAGGACGTGGGAGGATTTACACAATCTACCGCATTCATTCCAGACCAAGACTGAGCGCGAGATTGAGGAACGCCAACGATGAACGATCAAACGATAGCGGCATTCGATGAACTTCAAGAAGCATTCCGGCAATTCGCGCAGGCATGTGAACAAGTATGGAATGCGATTGTTAAAGCTGTTACACTGATCATTCGTGCTGTTATACGGCTTTATCAGCAATGGCGTGCGGCGCATCTTATTCCACGTCAATATCGTGATACGATAATGCGGCGCAAGATGCGCCGCTATGCGCTGTTTTGTGCGAGGCGAATGTGAGTCGTATCGATGCACAGTTTGAAGAGGCATTGGTCAATCTGCTGGCCTATTGGTTTAGTGAGCATGGCGGCGGGAATGGGCCATCGATTGTGTCTGAGTTAGCCTATCGGCTTGGTTGGCTTCTTGAGCGCGGCATGGCGAACTATGGCGATATAGCCATTGGCGATCTTGCCGACATTTTGAAAGACGCGGCGCGGGCGCGTGGCTATACGGAAGAACTCGACCAATGATCCAGCACGATCCGTCAACTCCTATTGAAGAATGCCGCAAAGAGTGTACCGCAGACGAGCGCAGCGCGCTTGACGCGCGCACGCCGCCGTATGATGGCGTTCGGACGTGGGGCGATTTAGAGACGATACGGGCGCAAGCTGAGAAAGCGCCAAAGGCAAAAGATACTTAATATCCTTTTGACAATTTGATTGTTCCCAATGGGGCATCTCAATGGGCTTGTGCAATGCACAGGCTTTTTTTATTGCTATGGCTCTTCCATCAGGCACAACCGGCGGCTCAGGACTATCCCGCTCAGAAGCGGCTATTCTCGCGTGGAAGAAGCGCCCGCGCGCGAAGCCAAAGAACGGCGCGCTTGATCCGAAGATCGCCGCTCGTGTAAAAAAAATACTTGCCAGTAAGGTCAAAGGGAAGGCAAAGCCAAAAGGCAAAGCCAAAGGCGCGGGGAAGCCGAAGGGAACCAGGCAAGAACAGGCCAATCAGAACCGCGCGATGGTGGCAAAACAAACGGGCATGGGCGATCTTGAGGGGCCAATGGTACGCCTTGCTGCGGGGCTAAGTGCTGAAGGCGCGGCGCTTGAGCAGGGAGCGAATGACCAACTCGTTGACAAGGGACTTGCCACGCGCCACGCCGATGGATCAATGTCGCTCTCGCCCGCTGGAAAAAAGTGGCGTAGCGCCGCCGACAAAGGCGATGCGGATGGTGCGAATGCTGCACTGAATGATGCCAAGTCTGGTAAGGCGGAGCGGGCATCGAAAGAGACAGCAAAAGGCGCAAAGAAGCAAGAGCAGGCAACCGCAAAGCAGGTCAAACAAGCCGAGAACGCAAAGAAGAAACAAGCAGTCGCTGCCAAACAAAAGCAGGCTCAAGCCCAGCGTGCGAAGCTGAAGCAAGCTGCTGAAAAGGTCAAGGCCGATAAAGAGCAATCGAGCGCCGCCGCCGCCAAAGAAAAATCCGAAAAGCCTGCGAAAGAACAAGCCGCCAATCGCGCCAAAGTCGCACAAGAAATGGCCGATCAAGATGCCGGTCTATCCCCTAGCGGCTCAGCCGCGTTAGGCGATTTCGCAGATGGCAAGCCGCTCAAGCCAGAAGCCGCGGCCGAGTTTGAGAAGATGGGGCTGACTGAGAAGGATGAGGCAGGCAACCATCGGCTTACGACTGAAGGGCGCGCGGCAGCAAGCGCCATGAGCAAGGGCGATACCAGGGCGGCGATAGATGCTATATCCAGGGCCGGCAGTAAAAAAGCCAAGGCCGATCAGCCAAAGGAACGAAAGGCAATCGATATGTCAGACCTCGCTATCAAGGCCGGCGCACGGCATAGCCGTTCGGATATTCAGCACTTGCAATCGATCCACGATAGCAGCGTGGCGTGTGGCGCGTCGTGCGCCACTGAGAGCGACGATGATAGCGATATGCCGATGGACGATGAGGACGAGGGCGTCAAGGCAATCAAGGGCATTATGGACAATCCGCTGTACTACGCGCAACACGAGTGCGGTGACATCATGCAGGCGGCGAATGCGCTCTCCACCATGACAATGCTCATTCAATCTGAGCTGGTAGAGGAAGATGAGGACACTAAGCACGTCGATATGCTCTGCGATGCTGCCGAAACGCTGATTGAATTTATCCAATCTGAGATTGACGAACTGCGCGGCGCGGCCAAAGACGCGGCGCACGATGCCGGTATGGGGCCGATGAAGGCGTACCGCTTCATGTCTGAGGATATTACCGTCAATGACGATGGCACGGTAACGCTATCTAATCTTGAAGCCTACCGCTCAGGCGCGGTAAGTTTCGATTTGAAAGCTATTGCCGCGCGCGAAGATGTCAACCCCAAAGCGGGCATAGCCGAATATGGAAACGTGACCTTTGCCGATGCCAAAAATAAGAAGTATCCCATCGACACTGCCGATCACGTTCGTGCGGCATGGAACTATATCGCCAAAGAAGCGAACGCCGCAAAATATGAGCCTGATGAAGTTAGTCAAATCAAGAGCAAGATTGTATCGGCCTGGAAGAAGCTGATTGACAAGGCCGGCCCGCCTTCAGCGGGAAAGGCCATTGAGCTTGCAGCACTCGATAGTGGTGAGGACATTGCGGTACTGCCTGGCTACAGCGTTAAGGCAATTGGCAACGATGATGGATGGGTGGGCGGCTATCTGGTGAAATTCGGCGGCGATGGGGATTTGTCATCGATGCATGATGTGTTCACCAAGGATACGAATTTCGGCACACATACAAAGTCGGCTGTTTGGGTGCATCATCGCATGCTGCCGGGGCTAGGCAAGAAGCAGCTTATCAATCAGGCCGAACTGGGCATGGACGATGAGGGCGTATTCGTCAAACATTTGCTCGACCTACGAAGCGTATATGAAGCCAAGCTCTACGATATGGCGAAAAACGGCAAACTTGGGTGGAGTAGCGGAACCGCGCCGAATCTCGTAGAGCGCAAGGCATTAGGTGATGGACGGCATGAAATAATCCAGTGGCCGCTAGGGTTAGATGCCAGCTATACCCCCATGCCGGCGGGCGGCTTTGTCGTCAACGCTAGCGCCATGAAGTCGCTGTTTGAAGACGCGGGCATTGATTTGCTCAATGCAATATACATAGATGACAGCACAGAGGCGATCAAGTCCAATTCCATGAGGCGTGACGACGCAGAGATGGACGATGAGACACGATCACGGATGCTGCTCCTTGAGTTGGATCTTATCGAACTGGAGACAGCATGACAGCAGGACAAACCGTCTCTGATTTCGTCAAGCTTGCGCGGGATGCCGTTCTCGCAAAGGATTTTGACGCGGCAGAGACGTATAAGCAGCAAGCCATCGCCATCAAGGGTCTAGACGACCTTGCCCCTACGGTGGACAAGGCGCGGCGGCTCGATATGGGCAGTGGCACCGTGGAGGACGCCGACGCGGCACGTAAAAGCGTGGAAACGGCGGCGATTAAGGCGTGGTACCAGGAATCGACTGGCAGCACGGACATCAACGGTGATCTTGAAACCGTAGCGAACGATCTCTACAATGGCAGCTATCAAAAGCTCAGATGGGCGAAGAATGCTGACTTTGTGCGGTTCATTCGCAGCGGCAACTATGATCCCGCGCTCAAGTCGCTTGTGGTGTATACACCACAACAAATCATGGCAGAACTAGCCGCTGGCATAAGTGTGGAAACGCTTAGATCGGCCATGAAAGCCACACAACTCGAAAGCCAGGACACGAGCGGTGGGTACTTGGTCGCTGAGGACTTTCGCGATAGCGTGGTCACTCGGCTTCAAGGTCTAACCCAGATGCGGAGCGTAGCCGAGACGATCACCACAGCCTCAGACCGTGTGACCATGCCGGTATCGGACGGCGGTGATGATCGCTATACCGGTAGCGTGCGGGTGTTCAAGGTGGATGAAAGTCCGACCTCGACCCAGGCCGCCACGAACGCGACATTTTCACAAACGACAGTGCCGGTCTACACGATCATGGCTCATGTGGCCGTTTCCAAGAACTTGATCGATGACAGCCGTGGTGCCGCATCGATCCTGCCCTACCTCAATACCCAATTCAGCACCTCATACGCGATTTTTGAGGATGAGCAGTTCCTTATCGGTAATGGCATTGCAGGGCCGCAAGGCGTGCTCAAAGATGCTACAACCGGCGGGCCGTACACGTTTAGCTACGGCAGCATCCAGACCCAAAACAGCGGCGGCGCGACATCGATCACGGGCGATGCAATCCGCAATCAGCCGTATCAGCTGGCAACCCAGTACCGCAGCGCCGGCTGTAAGTGGTTTATGTCGCGCGGCAGTGTGCGTGTGATGAAGAACCTGAAGGACGGCACGGGTGATTACCTGTGGGCGGATCGCAATCAGCAGCTTCTGCTCGGCCAGCCGCCAAAGCTGGAAGGGTATGAAATTGCTGAGACGGAGGTATTGGCCGCGCCGACAACGACCGGTGGCACAACCTACACTGCGAACGTGTACCCGATCCTGTTCATCGCCAAAGGTTCGTACCTGATCGTGGATAAGGCTGGCGGTATGGACGTGCAGCGGTACGACGATAGCACGACGGCCAAGGCGAATAGCATCGTGCTGGTGATGCGGCGTCGTGTCGGCGGTCAAGTAATCCTGCCGTGGGGCATTAGCGCGATGAAAGTCGCAGCGTAGAAAGGAGGATAGTCATGCCACATAACCTAGGCGAGAACTCACGATGGACTGTCCTCAGTTCTGGCACGTTCATCAATCAGCTCACCATCGGCGGGACTGCCGCTGGCGTGGTATTCGCAGGCGATTACGAATACCACATGGCGGTATTCGTCGGCACGGTCGGCAATGTCGGCACGATGTCAGTATGGGGCTGCACCAATAGTGGCGGTAGCAATCCCACTCTTGTGCAATCGATTTCGTTCGGTAGCGGATCGGGCGTGCCAGCCATCGAGATCAAGACTGATGTGTTGAGTGGGCTAGCTGCCGGTACGCAGTTTCCATACATTACGGCGAGTGGTACGGTGGAGTCGTCAGGCACTTGGCGCGGCGCGCTTGCCATTCTCTCGACATGGCCGCGCAACTATGGCGGCAGTGCCACGACATTCGGTAGTTATCTGGCGTATGGCACCGCTGGGCTAGAGTAAGGAGGACTGGCATGAGTTACAACGTACCAGTCCGGCACTTGCAGCAAGGATCGGTGCTGGAAGTTGCCAGCAGTGGCACCGCGCTGATCGCGTCCGGTGGCTCGATCCAGGCGGCAAGTGGCGCGGTGGTCAATATCGCGAGCGGTGCCACGCTCAACATTGCCGCCGGCGGGTCGCTCGTGAATGCGGGCGAACAGTCGATTACTGGCAACATCACCATACCCAGCGGTGGCACGATCAGTGTTGCCGCTGGGGGATCGATCCAAATGGCGGGGGCTGATCATGTAACAGGACTGGTCAACATCGCGTCGGGCGGATCAATCAACGTGGCGTCGGGCGGTTCCATCCAAGTGCCCAGCGGCGGCGTGGTCAACGTTGCTGCTGGTGGCTCGATCCGGTCTGCGCAGGGTATTCAGGCGACAACAGTGACGCTCGGTGGCACAATGGGTCGATGGGCCTATGGCACTGCGGCGTTAACATCGGCGGTCGGTACGGTCGCAACGGGACTAACGCGAGTGTATGCCGCGACGGGCAACGTCATTCTTGGCGAGGCGGCGGGGGCTGGATCAACTACCAGCGTCCAGATCGATTTGTCGCTCGCGGCGGCGGGATCGGTCATCTTCCATACGTCGATTGGCACCCTGCCGGCGGCGGTCAATGGCACGGTCGTTTGGCTCGCAATGGGTACGTGATGGATTTCACCAGCGTGGGCTATGCACCCGCGCTGGTGAAGAACCTATAATGCGAAACTGGATTTATACAATCTCAACATTTTTTCGTTTTCGCTGGTGGTTGCCATGCCGGTATGCGTGTGCCTGGGTCAAGCCATACGGGTTTGTGCCAGAATGCGGATGTCCGGTGCATGACCCGGAGTAGCTATGAATTCATCGGACATTCAGAACGGCAAAGGCACCGCGCTTGCGACCTTTACGCAAGGCGGAACCTATTCCAATATCGTTGACTTAGGCGGCGGCTGGTTGACGGGCATGTACTCGGACAATTGGCCTGGTGCTGCTGGGTCGGTTTTTTTTCGTGCCGTGCCATGGTCGCAGAGTGGTACGGGCTATCAACTCCAAACGCTCGATGGTACGGTACTCAAGGCTACATCATTCGGATCAGGCACATTCATCAGCATGGGGCACAGCCCATGGATCACTGCGCCATTGCAATACTGCATCGTGCAGGTTGCGGCGGGCGGTACGGCAGGGATTGCGGCGGGTGGCACGATGGTGCTGGTGACGAGTACATGAAGCTGAAGCATCGCGCATTGCTGATGCCGTGGGCGGGCGGGCAGCAATCTTATACGCAAAAGGTCAAAGGCACCGCGGCGGCAAATCTCCTTGCCTATTGGACTCAATCCGAATCGAGCGGCACAACCATCACCGACACCAGCGGCAACGGGCGCACCGGGACATATACAGTTGTTACGCTTGGGGTGGCGGGTATTGGCGATGGCAATACTGCTGCGACTTATAATGGCACGACAAGTAAAGGCGATGTATTTGGCGCAAGCCTTGCAGCAGCGATTAATGGCAGCGAGGGCACGATCATGGGTTGGGGCATTGTTAGTGCTGCGGGCGTTTGGACAGATGGCGCAGGACGGCAACTACTCGAAATCGGTGATGGCGCGGGCAATCGTTTGGTATTACAGAAGTCCGCAGTCAACAATGCCTTAACCACGAACTATCGCGCTGGTGCGACGAACGCCTCTATCAGCCCCGCGTTGAGCGTCACGACATGGTTTCATTTTGCGATGACATGGAGTGTCTCTGCCAGTGAGGTAAAAGCATACGTCAACGGCGCGCAGAGCGGCGCATCCATAACAGTGCTTGGCACATGGGGGGCTGCGCCGACCCGTGCGTTCATTGGTGCGCGCACGACGACGCCAAACGATGTGTGGTCAGGGAGCATCGCACATGTGGCGGTGTGGAGTACGCCGCTCACGGCGGGGCAGATTGCAGCACTCGCAACGGTGCCATGATGAGTGCAACTACACCAGAGCAATTTGGCGCAGTGGGAGATGGCGTCACTGATGATACGATTGCGTTCCAGTCCGCGTTAGATGCGGCGGGGGTTGTGTCGTGTGCGCCAAATGCAGTGTACCTTGTGAGTGCGCAGGGCACGATGACGGGCGATGCACTCAATACGCCCTATTGCCTCTGCATCACGACTGCCCACGACGCCCGCATGATCCACGGCAATGGCGCAACGCTCAAACTTGCCCCTGCACAAGCCGCAAACTCTATCATGCTGCTCATTCGTGGGAGTAGCACCGCAAAACGCATGGCTGCGACTCTGATCGATGGGCTGCACTTTTGCGGCAATAGCGCAACGCAATCGGCATGGACAGATTTCGCGATGCTGGAGGTCGCCTATGCTGACAACGTGACCGTGCAAAACTGTTCGTTCTCCGATCCGCCGCAGGGTGGGATGCAGGTGTTTCGCAACTCGCAAAACTGTCGCGTGCTGTTCAGTCGTTTCGCGCATGGGCCACTGGCGAACGCACTTCGGATTGAAGTCCCCGGTGCACTTGTCGTGGGGAATGTCTTTATTGGCGATACCGCGATTGGCCTCCGCACCTCGCTTGATCTCTCGACCAATAACGATATCGGTGTTGTGGGCGAGTACCTGATCGTACAAGCAAACACGTTCATTGGTGGGTATAATCCAATCGGCGCAACGGGCATCAGACATTGCCTGATCGAAGGGAATACGATCCGCGATGTGATCAACGTCAATGGAGTGGCGCTTACCCTTGGCCCGTATGCGGCAGGGCCGGGCTATGACAGCCTGGACAATACGATGAGTAACAATATCATTCATAATTGTCGTATGGGTATTATCCTGAACGGCAATGCAGTGCTCGGGGCAAAACGGACGATTGTAACGAACAATCAAATCACACGCGGTGCGGGAGTAGCGATGGCGTATGGTATCCGTGAAATGCCCGGCGGCGCAGCGTCGGACAACCTTATTATGGGAAATCGTATCGTTGTCGATGGCGCGGGGCGTGTGGGCATGCGCTTCGAGAGCGCAGCTACGAGCGCGCTTTGGAATGTTGTCACAGCTCTAAACGGCGCAACGGCGATTGTTCCGGGTTTGGCGCGGATCGAGGCGTAGCATGTAGGGTAACAAGATGTCAAATTATGCAGGTACGGTGCAGCTCGTAAATTATCTGTTTGGCACACTCACCAGTGGCACGATTGGGGCCATCGGTGGCACCCTCACGCCGTCTGTTCGTCAACTGATGCAGGACAGCCTTGACGAGGCCGAAAGCGCGATTAACGACTATACCCGCCGGCAGTTCGCGGGCACGGCAGGGACTATTTATGTGAACAGATTTAGTCAACGCTTTGTCAAAAATCAAGCCCTTTATCTTGAGAACGACCTGCACACGCTTGTCAGTTTGACCAATGGCGATAGCCAGAACATACCCGTGGGATCGGTATGGCTCGAACCGCGCAATGCCGGCCCACCCTATCGATTGATTAGGCTGCATAGCTCATTTGTCTTCGTTTGGAATACGGATTCAGATATTGTGATTGCTGGTACGTTTGGCTTCTCGACTGTCCCACCGGCTGCGATTAGCAGGGCCTGTATTGAATTGGGAGCGTGGTATTATCGCTTGAAAGACACAGGCCCAGATAGCACGGCTGGATTGAACGCAGCGGGCGAAGTCGTTTATCCGAAGTCGTTACCTGATCATATCAGGGGCAAACTCGATCCTTACAGATCGAGATCGGGCGGAATAGTTTAGATCAGTGGTATAATGTTTTTGGGGAGTGTGGACGACGGAAGTTCTATCCGGCCGGTACGGGGCACGCGGTGAATCCTGCTCCCCAAAGTATGCTATACTAGATATGCAGTGCGATACTGCGGATCAGGGATCGGCGTGAGTAGGCGGAACGCTCACGCCGATTTTTATAAGCGAAGGTGTAAGACAGTGAACGCAAGTACACGGAACAAAATCAATGCGGCCTGTGTCCTGATTAATGTGATCCTGTTTGTGGTCAATATGGTGCTGTTTGCATATCAAGGAAGAACGGCGGCGCTCATCGTCGGTATCTTCAACTTGTTTGCTGCTGTAGTATGCTTCCTTGTTTGGAGGAAAGTGATCCGATGAACATTCGCGCATGGGCCGCAACAATCGAACACGATTTCTACGCATGGGGCAGCGTGAATGCCTATCCGCGCAATGCAGAACGCTATTGTGCCGTGCTCGACACAGTACAAGGTATGACCACGCCCAGCACAATGCACCTGCTTAACTTGGCTGTGCAGCACCTTGCGCCGAATGAATGCTATCTTGAAGTGGGCACATGGCGCGGGGCAACGCTTATCGGCGCTCTGCTAGGCAATGATGCCTATGGTGTGGCGATTGACGACGATAGCATGAACGAGCATGATGGAGATGAGCGCGCCTCATGGGATGTATGGGAAGAAAATATCCTAAAGTTCAAATTGGATAGGCATGTCGAATACGTCCACGGCAGTGTGCCTGATGTATGGAATGAGCTAGGAGTGCGAACGCCCATCGGCATCTACTTTTTCGATGGCGATAAGTCCTCAGAGGACGCCGCATACGCAGGCTTGTCAGGCGTGATCCCCTTCTTGGCTGATGAAGCGCTGATCTTCGTTGACGATGCGAATGAGATCACGATCCGTCTGGCCGCGCATAAGCTAGAGCGCGCCTATCCTGATCAGGCGGTCAAGATACTGGACATCCCGACGCCTGGCAACTGCTGGCCCTGCTTTTGGAATGGCATTATGGTGCTGTCGTGGCGACGATAATGAGCGAAACAGGCGAATGGTATGAACTTCCCGACGAGCTGATCGAAGTCGGCGCAAAGGTTCGCGTCTTTTATGGCAAAGGCAATCCGCACAACGAGCTACGCCATATTCGCGGCGTTGTTGACGATGAGTATATTGTATACCGCGTATGGAAACGCTTCCATTGGAGCTATAAAATGGAGTGGGCATATGCGTTTTACTTGGCATGGAAAGATGGGCATCTGAAGCGCGCTTGACAGATCGTGCTATAATTGTCTTACAGACCCCAAAGGATACGCATATGCCAGGTACAATCACTACCAGCCTGCTGAACTTCCGTGCCACGCCTGAACAGCGTGGCACGATCCAGCGTGCGGCGCAATTGAGCGCGCAGACGATGAGCGATTTGAGCCGCAACGCCACGCTTGAAGCGGCAGCGCGCATATTGGAGGGCAAGCGATGAATGATCGATGCTCTGCTTGCGGTGGTATTCGTGTGCCTTTTGGAGAAGTGTATGTAGGCGATGGCATCGTGTGTCAATGTGCAATTCGTAACGTATTCGGAACATCGTTCATTGATGTGTTTAGTAAGTCAGTATCAACGGGCTGGATATGTGCCAAATGCGGCGCGTCATATGCACCGTGGGTGTATCGCTGTGAGCCATGTTCGCAGCCGAAAACATATCCAGCCCCTAGCACAAAGGCAATGCCATGATCACAGTGATCATTTATACCGGTGACGATGCATGTCAACAGTGCATCGGATGGAAGCGTATCGCAAACGACAATGAGCAGTCGTCGTGGAAGCATTGGGCCGAATTGTCGCCGCCGTCGAACATTGCCGTGCAACTTGGATTGGTGTTTCCCATCGAATGCCCGCGCTGTCAAGGCACGGGTGTTGAGCCAAAGGAAGCAAACGCATGAACGAACAGTATCCATGGCGCTTTGAACCGACAGACCCAGAGGACGCGCTTGACCCTGTCGGCCTGCCGTGGGCACACGCGGTACGCGGTCGCAAGCCACAGCGTCCTGCCGTCATGGGCTATGGGGATACGCCTGAGTATGCGGAAAATGACGCGGTGCGTAAGGCGCATCAGCAGGATGCGAGGGAAGTGCTAGGTGAGCGCGGCGAAGTCATCACGCAACTCAAAATGGTAACACGAGTTGTCAACGGTCAATATATGACCACGGCATACGACGCCGAGACGGATACTGCGCTGGTTCAAGGTCAACTTATCGCGGCTGATTTTTATGCACCGCCTATGCCATCACGCATGTCAGGACTAGGATCGGCGTGGAATTCAACAGACTTTTCGATGATGCCGATTGGAACATAGCATGACCAATCCTCCCACATACAACTTGCGCGTGCTTTGGCCGGCGGATCATCCTGACGCCACCAGCGGCTATTCTGTACAAACCAAGCTCGCTGCTTTGCGTCTAAAAGACCACTGCCATCTCGCACTCCTCGCTACGTTCGGATTACACGGATCAATTCAAAAGTGGGAAGCCGCGCCAGATGTACCTATCTTTCCCGGCGGGGCTGATGCCTTTGCGAACGATGTGATCGCTAAGGCTGCACGCCAATGGCAGGCCGATGTCGTCATCACGCTCAAGGACGCACTCGTATTCAATCCGCAATCTTTTAACGGATTTCGCTGGCTTCCACTCTGTCCTATTGATCACGATCCATCATCCCCCCAGGTCATCGAACGGGTGCGCCAGTCGTATCGTCCGATTGCCTACGCGCCGCATGGCTTTCGCGCGCTGCGCTTGGCTGGCCTTGATCCGCTCTATGCGCCGCATGCGTATGACCCTGCTATCTACTACCCAATGAACAAGACTGAGGCGCGTAAGCTCTTTCAACTGCCTGACGATCTGTTCATTGTCGGGACAGTAGCAGTCAATCGCGGCGGTCTACCCAGCCGCAAGAGCTGGGTAGAGAACTTGCAAGCCTTTGCAATGTTCGCACAGGATAAGCCGAATGTGCGGCTATTCGTCCATACTGATTTAGCCGATGAGGGGTACGAAGCGGGCATACCATTACGCCCGCTCATGGCAAGCCTGGGTATTCTTGACAAAGTACTATTTTGTGACCAAGAGCGCTATCGCTATGGCGGCTTTGCGCCTGAGTACATGCGGCATTACTATAACAGCATCGATGTGTTGAATGCCGTATCGAATGGCGAGGGATTTGGTATACCTGTTTTGGAAAGTCAAGCCGTGGGCACGCCAGTCATCGTCGGGGACTGGTGCGCTCACGAGGATTTATGCTTTGCGGGGTGGAAAGTCACAAAAAATGAAGCGCACCATTGGTACGATGCGCAACAGGCGGGCTGGGTCTATATTGCCAATCCAGTAGCGATTGCTGATAAATTAGAACATGCACACACCGCGCTATGGAACGATCACGCTGTGCGCGGATACTGGTGTGAAGTTGCAATTAAAGGCGCAAAGCCATACCAAATCGATACAGTCATCCATGATCATTGGCTGCCGATTTTGGCAGAGCTAGAGCGGGATATTCGAGAGCCAAAGAGCCGAGGCGTGCTCAGGATTATCAGGCGAGAGGAGATATTTTAGATGAGCATTGGTATTAAATCATTACAACAATCGCTGATTTGAACAGCAGGCAAACGCGTGGCTTGCGACACATCGATAGATGACCGGAAATGGACAGAGCGCATACATACTAAATGTTAATGCCGCGCAAACAAGTCATGGTGATGGCGTAGTTGACGGGTGGACATACATCATGCATTTGCTTGGCACCACGGATGAAACACCATGAACCCACAACAACGCGCCGACCTTCGCATACAAACCGCCATTGCCATTCTCAATAACATTGATGATTTTTGCTTTTTGTTTGGCACAAATGATTTATCGTGGCTATGTGCCTTTATTACACAATCAACGGATAACTGGACAAAACGGCCAGACCTGCACAATGAAAACCGACAGCCTGTGCGAAAGGAATCAAAGCCATGAGCTACAATGTCACTGGCTTTACAATCAAAAAGCTGGATAATTTTAGGCTTCCCATCGCTGCTATGATTGAAATGTCAGAAGGCGATGTGAATACCGATGCCGGTGAAATCCTGACGTTCGATCAATTCCTTGTTGAAGGCATGGAGGTCATTGGCGTCAATGATGTTGACGGCGATAACGTGCGCGTCACTGATATATCCTATTACGGTGAATACAGCGGTACGTATTGGGATGAGTTTGAAGAACTGCTCACGCAAAGTACCGGCACACTTAAGGCACGGATTGTGTGGGAGGGCGGCGATAGCGTTGAAGTTGTGACAATTAAGAACGGCGTGATTACGAGAAAAGAATTATGAGCGGTAAATGGCGACGGGCCGAGAAGTTTCCAGTCGAGAGCGGTGGCAATGCACTAGCCGTGCAGCGTTATCTTGTCATCGCACTAGGGCCGAATGAACAGCGACATCATGTGTCAAGCTACGAAGAGGCGCAATTAATTGCGACTCATCTCCGTACCACCGATGCTCAGATCGTGACCATTGCAAGAGTGGAGGACGCTTGGAAACGCCAGTAGCAAAGCGCGGGCGCGGGCGTCCTAAGACGCTGCCCAATCCCCCAATCGCCCGATTGTGGCACTATATCACGATCTCTAGTGAGCGCCCGTTAAGTACGGCTGATTATAATGAGTACGGCATTGATGGGTGGGAACTGGTGAGCGTGTACGTGCGTATGGACGCAGTACATGCCGTATTCAAGCGCGAGGTGGTATGATAGGTGACGATGCAACTGATGCGTTTGCAAAGGTCAAACGGCAACGCGACTTCCTACGCGCCGCGCTGATCGATTTGGTAGGCGTGACTGATGATGATGAATTGCGTCAAATGGAAGTGATTTTACGATTGACGAATGCGCCAGCCGATGACAAAGCCGCAATGCTAAATGCAATCCACGTATTGTTGAATACCAATTATGAATAAGCCTAACATCTCTATAATCACCCCATTTCTCAACGGCCTAGACTTACTTGCCGATTACGAAGCTGCAACCATCGGCGCGGAGCTTATCCTGATTGACAACGGCAGTAATCCTGAGACGGCTGATGCACTCGCAAGCCTGCCGCCCGAACGCGGCAAGATCATTCGTAACGAAACAAACATCGGCTTTGCGGCGGCGAATAATCAGGGCTATGCGCAAACGACGGGCGATGTTATTGTGTTCCTCAATAGCGACATTGCGGGCGATCCAGTGTGGCTGAAGTACGTTGCTGACGATGTGAAGGACGGTGCGCTGTATGGGCCATCATTGCAACGACAGCTTGTGTATGGGATATGGCTACCGTACATCGAAGGCTGGTGTGTTGCCGCAACGCGCAAAACGTGGGAGCGGCTGTGTCCAAGCATTACAGGAATATTACTTCCCGGCCCATGGGATTATATTGAATATCCCGGACCATATTGGGAAGACAACGATCTCTGCTTTCGTGCGCAATGGAGCGAGCCACAAATTGACATACGGCAGACGCAATGGCCGATCCAGCACAAGGGTGGGCGATCAGCCGGCCCACTGGTCAAGCATGGCGATACATTCGAGCGCAATCGCGCAACGTTCGTAAGCCGGGTCAAGCCGCTATGGGAGAAGATGCATGATGACAGAACATGAAGTATGGCGGCTTATCGGTAGTATGATCATTTTCTTTGTTGTTGGCTATTGCATTGCACGAATGCTGAAAGATTAGTTAATGTTTGAACGCTATCAACAGCACCTCGCCACACCTTCGGACATTCAGCACCATCTACCGCTGCTGTTCAGCCTTGCCAGAGGCAACGTGCTAGAGCTTGGCACACGCAGCGGGGTATCCACCGCTGCGCTACTGGCTGGCGTTGAGCGGCAGGGCGGTCATGTGTGGAGTATGGATATTGAGGATTGCAGCCAGGTTGCGGCGGGTCATACTCAATGGGTATTCATTCAAGGTGATAGCCGCGATGCCAAGTTTGCTACTATGTTTTCTGAAGGCGATGTACCGCTTGATTTGCTGCTCATAGACACATTCCATAGCTACGAACAGTCGCAAGCCGAACTATCGCTCTGGGGGCTTCTGGTAAAGCCTGGTGGCACAATCTGCATGCACGATACTGAGACGTTCCCCGGCGTGCGCAGAGCGGCTCAGGAGTTCGCAGACGCGCACGGCTGGCCGATCACGTTCGTGCTGCCGTGTCATGGCATGACGGTGATCACGCGCCCGATGGATGGCGTGAGTGCAGAGGGATCAAGCTGGGCGATGGAACAATGAAGAACGAGCAGACTGTATATCAAGTGAGCGCGGCAGCGCGCAGCTTCGTGCGCTTTCTTGATATGCGCCCGCAATGGCAACAACGAATAATGCGCTGGTGCATGGGCTATAAGGCGTGTCATTATCTTGAAATGCTTCGACGCTCACTTGAGGATTTACAATGATGTACACGTTATTCCTTCGCGATGGGCAAGGCAGGGAGTTTGGATTAACTGAGCTTGCCATTAGCCATATCACGGAATCAACAGTGTTCATCTGTCCAGAAGAACACAATCAGTTGACCGATATACATCTGGAAGTTATTCGTAATGAGTTCAAGCGCGCGGGCGTGCATGCCATTGTGTGCAATGTCCCGATGCGATTGTATCAAATGAGGCCATACGCAGATGGTTATATGCCTACTTTGATCGATCAGGATCGGGCACTTGCTGAAGAACAAAAAGGCGAGTTTACGGAGACAGAACCGTGGTGATTGATGCGTGCTGCGTATTCAACGAACTTGATATCCTCGAACTGCGCCTCAACGAACTCGATCCCGTCGTGGATCGCTTCGTGATAGTTGAAGCGAATAGGACGCACAAGGGCACGCTCAAGCCCCTGTACTATGCTGAAAACAAGGCGCGCTTTGCGGCGTTTGAGGATAAGATCGTCCATATCGTCTGCCCGCTTCTTGATGATGGCGATGGGTTGCCGGCCATTCGTCGGCGCGAAATGACCCAGCGCAATGCGATCTTGCAAGGCATTTGCGACTGTGCCGATGATGACATTGTGCTCATATCCGACTGTGACGAGCTGCCGCGATCGCATTGCGTGGTCACGAGCCTTGACGACGGCATGGTTGTGACCTATCTCCAGAAGTTGTATTATTACAACTTCAATACATTTGCGCCGGATCGGGTATGGCCTGGTACGCGCGCTTGTCGAGTGAGCGATGCGCGAGCGCTCAGTCCGCATATTATCAGGAATGGATTGGGACAGCCGGATACCATCTACCCGATCCATAAGCATATCGTAGACGCCGGGTGGCACTACTCCTATTTTGGCGGGATTGATGCTATTCAAACCAAGATGACTGAGTTCTTGCACCAAGAGCTTGTTACGCATGAGAATGCATCAAACAGTGCTATTATTGACAAGGTACGACGTGGCGTGGACATTTGGGGCCGTGACTATGAGCAGGGCTTCGTGATCGGCGCGGCGAACGATCTGCCCTACACCGTGCTGCGCGACCTGCCAAAGTGGACGCATCATTTTGCGGCTGATTGGAAACCTGAGTTCCATGAGGACTGGTACAGCGGCGCTCAAGCGCTCTACATCGGTCAACTGGCGCGACAAGCGCCAGAGGGCGCGATTGTCGAAATAGGATGCTGGGAAGGTCGTAGCTCGATAGTACTGGCGCAACTGATCAATCCGCGTGTGCTGCACTGCGTTGACCACTGGCAGGGAAACATTGACGAGGACGCCGATCACGAGAGTGGCAAGATTGCTAGTGAACGCGATGTATTCGCAACGTTCAAAGCAAATATGGAACGGTGTACGCCGAACAATTGGCTACAATCGCACTCAGGATGGCAAGAATGGGTTGCGTGGAAAGATAGATCAATCGCCTTCCTCCATCTTGACGCCTCGCATGACCGCGCCAGCGTGCGCGATTGCCTAACTGCAATCAAGCCATTTCTGGTTGATGGCGCAATACTTTGTGGTGACGATGCGTATGATGCGCGGGTGATCGCGGGCGCACGCGACGTGTTCCCTGATGCTGAAATCGTCGGAGAGCGGTTGTGGAAGGTGGTGTATCATGGCGATTGAACCGGATTACATGCCGCATGCTGGCGGTATTGAAGTACGCGAACGGTATGCGACCGATTACCGAAATGGCGAGGCGCATCTTGATCGTGTTTCAGTTACAGTTACTTTACGGGCATCACATGAGCAAGCCGTAAAACTTCAACGAAAGTATCCCGGTACACGTTCTAACTTTATCATTGACAGCTACGGCGAATATGCCGATCTGGAAATTACGCTTCGCACGAACGATGCAATGCTTGAACCGTATTTGCGATGGCGTGATACCGTTCTTACAGAAGTTTATGAGGCGGCAGCATGAGCCTTGACACAATCGCTATCGACATCATGGGTGCGCTTCAGACGCTCTGCGCGACGATCTCAGGCGTCCAAGCCCCACAGCCGAGCCTCTATCCTACCGCGCTTGATACGACGAATGGGCAGCCGGCATGCCTTACGTTTTTAGGCAGTGGTGAAAGCTGGCAAAAGGGAGCGGGATATAGCCAGGGACAATATATCTACCGTGTGATCGTCTTTCTTGATCCGGTGGCACAATCGGACATTCCATCACACGTTGTTGACGGTGCATCGCTTATTCAGCAGTTTCATAACGTAT
>ERZ1292644.722-Hain-H14-01um-R2-722-length-20065-cov-5_pt1 | contig 18742 bp, 22 predicted proteins | sample MGYA00564402_ERZ1292644 | MGnify/ENA primary metagenome ERZ1292644 (study PRJEB36523, sample SAMEA6512644) | groundwater metagenome | collected 2019-01-09 | study: AquaDiva: Metagenomics assemblies of 32 groundwater samples
AGGATGTTCTTGACTATCTGTGCCGCCGGATTGTGACTACTTGTGCCGATGATGTTGCCGGCCGCCAGCTTGTTCAAGTGGGTGTTGTTCGCTGCCGGGATCTGGAAGTCCACCGTGATCTCAGTGCCACCCTGACTGGTCAGGTACGGAACCCAGTTGTCGCCCGACTGCGCGAGATAGAGGGCGCCTCGAATGAGCCCGGCTACCAGCACGTCCAGGCTGGCGTTGCCCTTGTCCACCTGGTGCTCGATCTGCTTGGCGATGTAGTCCTGCCCCCCCTCGTCGATCTGTGCGTTCGGCCCGACAATGGGCGAGAGGTTGCCAAGTTGCTCGTAGTCGAGGATCATCTTCTCATGGAACCGCGCCATGGCCACCCGCTGCTCACCCATCGGGTTGGGCGCGATAACCGCCGGTCCTGTGCCAGGGGCGCGGCCGCTCATCGGCTCGCGGACGTGGTTCAGGACACGGAAGGAGGCGTAGCGCGTGGGCACCTCCTTCTTGTTGCCGCCACCCAACTGCATGCCGAAGAGGCGCGTCAGATAAGTGCCCTTCTTCGTGGACAGTTTCGAGATCGTGTCGGTAATTACTTGAGGCTGCAAGAGTTCATTTAAGGTCACAGGCATGGTTTGTTCCTTATGAAAACTGACTGGCAGGTTTCCGGGCTGCCAGTCATGGCCTCTTCTCTGTCTACGGCCCCAGTTACGTGGCGATGGTCATGGCGTTGCTGCACATCTTGACGACGATCCACTTGGACCCCGAGGCGTCGGCGAACACCATCACGTAACCACCGATCTTGTCGCCCGCCGTCGAGAAGGCTACCGAATCGGCGCTGGCATCATTGGGCACCACCATGTCGTCACCCGCCGCCGAAGCCACCGTCACGCTTTGGTCGGCGTAGACGACGAACCCGAAGCAGTAGCCGCGCTTGATGGCAGGCAAGGTGAAGGTCACAGCTGCCGTTGCACCGCTGTTGTCAAACAGCGCCCCGTTGTCTGACGGCAAGATGGTGTAGGCAGCCGTCTTCGTGATCTGCTGGGTCCACAGCGCCGGACCAGGCATGTCAAATGTGCCACCGAAGAATTTCTGTTCCGCCATTGGTCAGGACTCCAAAAAGACTGGTCAGTCATTTAACCAATGCCGTAGACGAAGTATGCCTCAGACGCCGCCGTGACATTGGTCACGATGACCAAGAACAGGCGGATAACGTCTTGAGCAACCGTCAGTGTGCCATCTGCCGTTCCACCAGTACCACCTGCCATGGTGATGGTGTTGGCACCAGCTGACTTGTTGTTGACGGCAACCAGGAAGCTGTCACCGACTCGCACACCCGTCATGGCAGCGACCAGCAGTGCCGCAGTGGGCAGGGTGTAAGTTGCGGCGGCAGTTGGCGTGCCATCAAGTACTTTGGTGAGCAGTTGGGCCGCCGTCACCGTAGCAGTGGCTGTCAGCGCCGTCTGGGTCATCAACTCAAATTGCGTGCTGTCAGAGGTCCGGAAAGAGCCAGCAGTGCTCGGCATTGGTTACTCCCGTAGGTTCAAGCACTCATCAGCCACAACCACCTGCGGCCGACTGGTCAGGTAAATTACGTGGCGATGGTCATGGCGTTCGAGCACCGCTTCTCCACGATCCACTTGGTCGGTGTGACCACCGAGTTCGTGTAAACCACCACGAAGCCGCCGATCTTGTCACCTGCCGTCGAGAAGGCAACCGAGTCTGCCGCGGCGTCGTTGGGCACCACCATGTCATCGCCCGCAGCCGAAGCGATAGTGACCGACTGGTCGGCTTCCACGCGGAAACCAAACTTCAGCGCGTTGTTGTTCAAAGCCAAGGCTGGCAAAGTGAAGGTTACGGCAGCAGCCGCACCCACATTGTTGAACAATGTACCACTGTCCGCCGCAACCACGGTGTAGGCCGCCGTCTTCGTGACGTAGTTCTCCCACTCCACCCGCACGCCGACTACGTCGTCGTCGAACAAGAAGCGCGGGTGCATCTGTGACCGCGCTACCTGGTCGAGCCCGTAGAGTTTGGCCGCCTGCACCGGACCAGCCACCAGGACGCCGTAGAACTTGTCCACCGTCGAGCCACTTACCACGTCCTGCATCCGCAGGCCAGTGATGAGCACGCCGTAGGCAACCTGGCTGCCGTCTACATTGGCTGGAAGGTACTCACGCAACTTGCCGCTGCTGGTGATCTTGCCCAACAGGAGACCTGGCCGTAGGCGGTAGGTGGGACTGGCACCAGCATCCACGGCGGCAGCCGCGATCAACTCGCCCTTGATGATGCCGCGGATGCGGCTGTCGCCACCCCAGGCGAAGGCGTTCTCGTAGGTCGTCTGCGCCGTTTCCAGAATCCCCGGAAGTGCGCCCCATACGCTGGAAAGCATGTGTCGTTACCTCTTCGTTGAACTCGGGGATATCAGTTGGCCAGACCGACGTTCTTGTGAAACTCTTCCTTGATCGCCTTGATGCGCTCGGGCGAGACGCCGTTGCCATCGCTGCCCCAGTTGGGCGGAGCCACTTCCGTCAGGCTCATGCGAACACCCGTCTGCTCGGTCAGCAGACCGTTCTGCTGCTGGATCTGGACTTGCTCTTCAGCAAAGGCCAGGAGTTCCTGGATGACCCGTGTGTCCTGGGTCAGTTCGGGACTGGCCAGCGACAAACGATGTACGTCCTCACCCAGAGTCTTCTTCCAGGCATCCGCCCGCTCCTTGGTGACGACGCCAACCTTGACGGCAGTGTCGATGCGCGCCAGGAGCGGCGTCAGTTTGGCCTGCGCCAGTTCTTGTTTGAAGTAGTCGTTGGTTTGGGAAAGTTGGACGATCTTCTTCTCGGCATCGGCCAGTGACATGGCGACCGCGCCGGGTTTCTCTTCGGTCATGGCAGGTGCCTCTCCAGTTCCGGGATTGCCAGGGGTCGTTTCTCCAGGAGTCTCGTCTTCTTCCGCCGGTGCCAGCACGCCTGATAGCGCCCGCAGTGCCACCTTCAGGTGGTTCTCGAACTCCTTGCCGCATTTGGTCTCGCCATCCATGTGGACGCCGTGCTTCTGGAGCAGTTCAATCAATTCAGGGTCCACAAACTTGCCAGCATCCGGTTCGGGCTCTGGTGCCGGAGCGGCGTCCACACCGGTTTCCTGGTCGGGCACAGCCTCCTTGGTCTTGCCGTCCGCAGACAACTCATTTGGTTTTTCAGGCGGCATAGTCCCTCCTCGGCTCAGTCGCAGTGGACTGGTTTTCGTTGGCACGGACAAGGCGGCGCGTCGGTGAACAGTCTTTTCGCGCGGCGCGGTGCGGGTCGGCTCACTGACGCCAGATTCAAGTTTTCGCATCTTCTCCAGCCTAGTGTCAAATTCGGGAACCGACTCTTTCTCCGCAGCCGTTATCTTCTCCCCCTTGGCCGCCCGCCGCAGGATGGCCTGCTGCTTAACATCCTGCCGTTCCTGCTCCGCCGCCGTGAGAGACGGTGCGGATGCGGCCAGCGACTCCACGTGCTTCCGAGCGGACTCGGCATCGGCGAAATTCTTGAGCGGCCGGTTAGTGGCTGTGTCATAGGCAGTGACACCTTTCTTGTGCTCGGCCACGTAGAACTTGCCCGAAGCATGGTGGTGTAGTTTGTTGCCACCCACTGATGTCGTCTTCCACGTCTTCTTCGCCACCTTGGAGTCAACGGGTGGCGTCCAGTCAGCCAGCGACGGACGCTTCTTGGGTTCAGATGGTTTGACCGGTTCCACTTTGTCTGGCTTGGGAGGTTCGGGTTTATTGGCAAGCGGCTTTGCGCCGGTGGTCTTGTCCCAACCCTGTCGCACGGATGCCCAGATCAGGTGGTTGTGCGGATCATCCTCATGGATGGCCGCTTTCTTGATTTCCTCCATCTTCTCAGGACTCGGTCGCACACGCCCCTCGAACGCCGCCAGGCCAACCGCTTGCTCGATCCGCGCCCGACTGATCGCCCGATCCGCCCGCTGCCGCTCCCAACCCAATTCCTTGCGAATATCAACCAGGCTGGCCTGATTGCCATCCCCGCCGTGCTTCTTGACCGCTGCGACCAGAGCATCCACGTCCGCGCGCGGCACGTCATGGACCTGGTTTCGCTTGGCCAGCGTGTCACGCTCGGTGCGATCGGTGGTCTGCGGGTATGCTGTTCCACTCGACGGTGTTTCCGTCTCGCGCTCAGATACGGGCAGTTTCCCAGGTGTAGCGCCAGACTCTTTTGGTTGCGCACCCGCCAGGGCACCGGCGTAACCCAGGAAGTTCTTGCCCTCTTCCCGGTTGGAATTGAAGCGCAGGCTGGTAATGTACTTGCCCGTGTCAGGGTCCACGAAAGCGCGACCGTCCGCAATGGTATCTTTGTCTGGGCGCACATGTGGGCTGTCTTCGAGATCCACGACACCAGAGCGCTCCATGTTCTTGAGCAAGGTTGCCACATGCTCGGGCGGAAGCACAGTGCCCATCTGCTTGCGCAGGTGATGCAGCGGCACGGATGCTTGGTTCTCGTGGGCGCCACCTGCGAACTTCTTGAGCGCGTCCACGAAGCGGGCAGGGAAGTCGGGATGTGGTTCTACTTGCTTCGGCTCTTGCCCGCCTTCTTGAGGCTGATCGCCACCGCTTGGCTCTGTTTGCGTCCCTCCCGCATCAGTTGCTTCACGTTCTGGCTCACGACGCGGTTGCTCTGGCCCTTTTTCAACGGCATGAGGTTCTCCTGGTTGCGCAGCCTTGGCAAGACTGTTCAGATGTTCGGTTACTTGCCTGGATATGTAGCCGCTCTTCTTCTTGAACTCAGGGTCATTCTTGAAACGCTTTGACAAATCGTTAGCCAGATTGGCACCAGCTTGATAAAGGTCTTCCGGCAAATTCCTTTTCATCTTGGCGAGTGCCTGTTCCAACGAGCCTGTGGTCAGCATCGTCGCGACACCGCGCATCTGGTCACGAGATAAGGGTGGCAATTTTCCAGAAGGCTTCACCTCCTGTTCTGGTCTTTTCTCTGGTGGCTGCAACAGTGCTGCATCCTTCTGAAGTTTCGCCGCCGCTTGCTCGCGAACTTCTGGTGGCGTCTTTTCCACAGTCTCCATGCGTGCATCACCAGCAGGCAGTGACTGCACCTTCTCCGCCACTTCGGCAGGAGACTTCTGCCCAACTGTCACGGGGGGGGTGACAGTTGCACCTAATTCTTTAGGTTCAACTGCGCCAGGGGGGGGCGCAGTTGGTGTCTGGCCAGCAGGCTGCCCTTCGCCTTCGGGTATCGTCGGGAGGCCCAGTGCTTTCTCCGGAGACTGCGTCGCACCGTGCTTCTCGTGCAGGTATGCCGTGAATTGCTCCAGCATCGCCTTCTTGGTGGCCGTCTTCTTGACCTTCTGGCCCAACTTGTCCGACAGTAGGGTCTGGAGTTGGGCGCGGGTCAGCCGCTGCGCCATACCCGTGATCTGCTCCGGCCCCTGCTGCTGAACCAGGTTATCCAGGGCGTTGGTGACGTGCCCCGACCGCTCAGCTTTGCCGCGCTCGTGCGCCGCCCGCCGCTCCGGACTCCACCCCTGCACCATCGGCAGACCGATCTTACCGCCGTAGATCACTCGGCCAGTGAGTTTGTTCCGCCAGCCGCGCCCACCGCGCTTACCCTGGTACGGCTCCCACGCCTTGAAGTCCCGCGTGCGCGCGAACTGAACAGCCGTGCCATCCAACAGATTGGCCGTCCGTACCGGCTCCCACTGCCCAGTCTGGGCATCCGGACGTACTGTCCAGGCCGACTGGTCCAACTCGTCCAAGAGTAGACCGATCTCCGCCCAACTGGTCCCCTCGGACTCCATGTCGGCCACAGCCTGCGCGGCGTCCTCGTAATCCAGAGCGTCCAGTTCGCTGTCTTCGTCATCGGCGTAGTCCTGGAGTGATAGGCGCACACGGGACATGGCCACAGGTGCCTCAAATGGCTTTTGGCCAGCCCACACTGGTACTGGTGTAAGGGCGACGTGCGTGATGCAGCCGTCCTTCCAGACGGCCCCGTCACCCGTGCGGTAGTCGTTGAACTCGATCTCGGGAGAGACGTACTTGATCGTCGTCGGCAGCCGCTTGTAGACTTCTTCGTCCAGGACATCAAGGTCCACCCAGAGGCTGTCACCGTCCATGCGGTAGCGCTGTACCCAACCGGCATTGTGGAGGACCGTGCGGGCCAGTTTTTCAGCGCGGGTCAGGGGTTTGGCATCATCCTGGTGCTCCAGCGGCACCTGGATGTCAATGCCGCTGTCCAGCATGCGATTGCCCTGCTCGCAGAAGTGGTGCAACTTAGGCAGGTCGAACGTGACGGCGCCTGAGCGTGGGTAGTAGGTTCCTGGACGCAGGAGTTCCTTGGGTACGACCGGCATGATTGGTGCCTCCAGCCAGTCACTTTCACTGATCCGTGTGGCCAAGAGCAAAGGACTGACCTGTGGATGCAGTTGCCTACACAGAACTGTTCACCCGTCTCGGTAAGCTGGTCAAGAGCAGTGATGCGCTAGCCACCCTTCCAACCACACTGCGCGACCAGGCTATCGAGATCCTCGGCGCTTACGGCACCAGCCTCGGCGGCGTCTTCAGCAAAGCTAAACCCATCGAGGGACTGGCCAGCGACTACGACGACATGCGGGATGTCGTCACCAGTTGGCGCGACATCGCGGCCAGCTACGCTAACAAGACCGTCACCGACTACGACTTGGTCATCAGCAAGATCCCCGGATTGTCACGCGACGACCTGACCACCGTCCTCAGCATGCTGCTGACGGATATGTACAACAACAGCCAGTCCGTCAAGGGCAGCACAGCCGTCGTCGGCGCCGTCAGCGTCCCGACCGGCGCCGTGAATAAGGGGAACAGCGGCTCAGCCACAAATGCCGTATTGCTGAGCAAGGTGTTGGACGGCTACAACTCGCCACTCACGGGTGGGATGGCGCACTTCAAGTACACTGGCCTCAACAGCGAGTTGGTAGTCCCCGTCACACACGTCTTCACTTGTGTCCAGGACAGTTACGCCGATGGGTTGACCGCTGGAGAAGAAATCTTCAGTTGGACAGACGGGACGGTCTTTAGCGCCTTTGACTACCGTAACGAGGGCATCGGCGATGGTCCAACCCTGACCGTGGCCAATGCCGACAGCACGGTGCAGAACCGCAACTTCGAGGACTTCGCGACCACCAACACCCCCGACAACTGGACCCTGGGCGCAGGAACCGTGGCCGGCACCAATTGCTTCAAGGAGACCAGCCTCGTCTTCCGCGGGACCGGCGCCCTCAAGTTCACCGGCAACGCCACCGCTACCATCCAGGTCAGCCAGAGTATCACCAGCACCCTGCTCAAACCGCTCCGCAAGTACCACTTCAGCATCCGCCTCGCTCGAAGCGGCACGGTGCCGACTCAGGGGACGGTCGAGGCACTGTTTACCGGCACTGGTTACACGGCGGCAGCGTCAGAAAAAGTGAGCGTGACGGCACTATCTCTTAATACAGCCTACGGGACCGACCTGTACACATTCGAGTTGGTGACGCCACAGACTATCCCCACGGACCTGGCCCTGGTCCTACGCGTCACGGGAACGCTGACTACAGGCACCAGCGTGGTCTGGGACTCCTTGGCCTTCGCACCGACAAGTTACCACGGCGGCATCAGCGCCATTCCCGTGGCGGGTGCGACACCGTGGACCAGGAACGACCAGTTGCAAGTCACTGCCACAAACGACGACACGGGGAACTTGGTCACGGGTGGATTGTTCCAGAGGTTCGCGCGGAAGTGGTGGAAGATGCAATTTCGCAGCAAGTTGGACGGCAGCGAGACCATCTTCGACACGCTGGCGCAGTAGGGATTGCGCAATGGACGAACCAGTTAAGTTGTACCGCTGCCGTCACTGCTGGCAGGAAAAACCGAAGGAAGAGTTCTACTGGCGGCGCGACTACTGCATTACCTACGAGAAGTATTACGGCGACGGCTACCACCTGAAGATCAAACTTTGCAAGGTGTGCGAGAAAAAAGTCTACGACCGGACGAGACGCAAACCGGGTTATCACAAGGCGGCCAGGGCTCGTCTTGTACTCAGAGAACGGGTGAAGAAAGAGAGCGAGGTTCCCGAGCAATGCCAGCGCGAAAAGCTGGCCAGTATTTTCATGAACGGCAGGCAACCTGTAAAAGAGCCAAGGAATAAAGCCATGCGCCACGGGTTTGTTGGCTTCTACGTGGGTTTACCACCAGAATTGAAAAAGTGGCTCGACGACTATGTTGAGGAAATCGGCATAACCTACCAGCGCTTTATCGAAGACCTGCTGAAAGCCCACCGCATCAGGGTCGAGCGCCTGGCCAAGCAATTGCAGGAAGATGCCGCTGCGGGGAAATAAATCACCATGCCCTTTCCGTCCACCAACGTCCTGTACGACTTCACGGCAGACGAGAACCCCCTGTCGTCCACCTATTGGAACATTGCCACCGGGTACGTGAACGTCAAAGCTCTCTCCGGATACGGAACGCCTGCTTCGACTCCCGCACCGGGAGCCTGCGCCCTGTGGAAGACACAGTACCCGGCCAACCAAGAGATAGGACTGATTCTGGCCACGCCCCCTGCTGCTGGTGGTTTCTTAAGTATGCTCTTTCGGAGCAACAGCGTCACAGACTATCTGCAACCGGGAAATGTCAACTACGAAGTCGCCTGGAACGTCGTGGATGGACTGACAGATTATGTGTCCTTATACAGGACCAGCGGCGGTGCAGCCACAGAGATCGGCACGCTCATCACCATCAACAGTCTTGTTGCTGGTGATTCTTTGGGAGCGAGGATAAGCGGCAGCACGATTGAAATTTGGCGCAACAACGTACTGCTGGACTCGCGCACAGACGCGACTATCACTGGCGCAGGGTACATCGGTCTGTACTTTTCGGATGTAGTAACTCGGGTAGACAAATTCAGAGGTGGAGACATCGATGAAGCCGGCATGGTAGCGGCGGGAAGGATGGTGATGGGGTGCCCTTGAGTAAACCAAAAGTCTTCTTGGGCCAACCACACTACGGACCCATCGAGCCAGGTGCCGCAGACGGGTTCAGCGAGTACCCAGCCGATGGAGAAGTGTTTCTGGAGAAGCGGCGGTAGCGGTCAAGCCTGCTGACGGCTGCCTTCAACAGATTGTGGGCCGAGGCGCTGAACTTCAGGGACCAGCACGGCCTGGATTACTTCTGCATGCTCCACGCCGACGTGGAACCAGAGCCGCACTGGGTCAATAAACTGATCGCCCAGTTGCTCAAGTACCACGCCGACGTGGTCAGCGTCGTCGTCCCCGTGAAGAACGTCTTCGGACTCACCTCCACGGCGGTAGACGGCTACACGACGGGGGGAAACCTGCGGCGGCTGTGCATGCGCGAGGTGGTGGAACTGCCGGAGACGTTCTCGGCGGCAGACCTAAAGACGGAGCGGGCGCTGCTGGTGAACACGGGGTGCTGGATCTGCGACTTCACGAAGCCGTGGGTCGAGAACGTCTGTTTCACCGTACAGGACGTGGTAGCCAAGGGGACAGACGGCAAGTGGCGGGCAGGCGTGGTCCCCGAGGACTGGAACTTCTCCCGCGATCTGCATTCCTGGGGGTGTCGAGTGTTCGCCACGCGGGCAGTCAAGGTGGCCCACCGAGGCACGGGTGAGTGGGGCAACCAGACTCCCTGGGGGTTGTGGCAGAGAGACAAAGAGTATTTCGCAAACGGAGGAGTCTGACAATGGCATTCGTGTCAATCGATCACCGCAACGGCCAGAATCCAGACGGCAGCAAGGGCACGCTGACCGAATTTGAGGCGGTCGCATGCGCCCACTGCGGAGCCTGCATCGCCGTGCTGGCCAGCAACGACGGCCAGCACCAGGTATCGTCGATGGACCTCCTGGCCGGGTCCACGCACCACAAGAGACTGGGGATCAACTACGTTCACAAGCGACGGTGCAACGAGTGCAAGGGCAACATCTGCCGCCGCTGCGAGGCGGTTGGCTTTTGCTCGCCCCTACCTGAGAAGATAGACCACGCTTTGAAGCACGGCGGACAGTGGCTCGACGTTCCCTGGGAGCGCAAGGCCACTCTCCTTACCGGAGAACATTCAGAACCAGTATCCACAACAGAGAAGGAGAGTGGCTAATGTCTCGCTACGCAGGATCAGTCGCGGGTATCACACCAGCGACGGCCAACGACAACTGGGCGCTGGATACTACCAGCACCAGCGTCGGTGGCTCCGTCTTGGAAGTGTCGTGGGGTGGTGAGGTCACGACCTCCACCGCCATGCGAACGCGCATCGCCCGCGCCAGCACGCAGGGCACCACAACCACAGCCGGCAATGTACAGAAGATACACTCGCGAGCTCCGACGAACACCATCGTCTTCGCCACCAGCGCCTGGACCACCCAGCCGACCCTGAGCGCCGGCGGGTTGTTTGAGACAAGTTGGAACGCACACGGTGGTGTAGTTCGTTGGCTCGCCGCCCCTGGTGAAGAGTTCATCATCATCGGCTCAGCAGGAATTTCCTGTCGCAATGGCACGGGTAAGCTCGATAGGCTGTGCCCCTTCGCTCGGTAACGAGCGAATGTCAACCTGACGAAATGCTGGGAAGACCCGCAGTATCTCCGCTACGAGCCATCAGGCCGTGACAATGCTGGAGTGGGGTCAATCAGCAGGTAGAGCCGGTGGAGACCGGAATCCTCAACGACTTGGTGTCAGGCATCCTTGGGAACAGGGCAGGAAGCAACTGGAGGATGAAGGTAAAGTCTGAACCCTGCTGCGAGGCAGGGAGATGGGCGGAACCGAAACGACCCATCCGCCAGTGAATACTGGTGGTAACAGTACTGACAGGGACTAGCACTTACGCGGTTATTTGGATTGAGGATTGAGTGCTTCTTCTACACTCCATCCTCTTCGCAGCCTAGCGCGGATAGTCCGCTCACAAATGCCAGTCATCTTGGACCACTCCGGAATGGACAAGGTTCTTCCATTGTGGCTCAAGGTGACTGCATTTGCGAACCTGTCGAATCGCTGATCTTTAGAAGAGGAGAGTGCCTCTTCCAACGACCAGCCGTTCGCGATACGCGCGTCGAGAGTTGAAGGAGTAACTCCTATGCGTCTTGCCCAATCCGTGATGGTGAGTGTCTCGCCGTTCATCGAGAGATAGCGGTTTCTGCGCATATTGCGGTTCTGTTCCGCATGCGTTGCCCAGCGACAGTTACCTGGATGGTAGTCACCATTCACGTCAATGCGTTCGATGGTATACTCTGGAGACGGCCTTGGACCCATGTCCTTTAGAAAAGTGGCGAAGGACTCTTGCCACTCGGAACAAACGCTTATCCCTCGCCCACCGTAGTTCGGATATTCGGAATGGCTCTTGTTACAGCATCGCTGTTGCATAGCCTTCCAGGTGTTGTACTCTCGGCTCTTGCTGCCACCGTGTTTTGATTTGCCAGTGTTGCTGCGACCCAGAGTGTCAGCACAGCGTCGGCATCTTCTTGATATGCCTTTGAGAAGGCTGCTGGCTTGCACTGGTTTGCTGATGCCACACTTGCACTGGCAAATCCAGTAGTTGCCGTTGCGGCTCTTGTGGCTGAATGCGATCACGGTCCAGTCGGAGAATTCGTCTTTGAGATGAACCGTCTTTCGCTCTGAAGTGTTTCCTTGTACAATGTTGCCAGCCATGCGTTCCTCCTTTTCAGGGACGTAGGGTCATGAGCGGCCCGCAGTGCTTACAACACTCGGCCGCTCGCCTTTAGTATAGCGTTCTGCCTTGAGGAGGCCAGACGTGCGCGACCCGCTCAATGTCGTCATCGCCCGCACGCCCTACCTGCTCGGCGAGGAGGGTGGTTGCGTGGACTGGCTCATGGACGTGGCCCACCGTCCGGGACCGCACGTCGGCAAACTCGGCTGGTTCCACGTCTGCGAGACGCCCGCGACCGTAGCGCGCAACCGCATCGTGGCGGTCGCCAGGGTTATGCATGCCGACGCCCTGTGCATGGTTGACCGAGACGTAGTTCCAGGTGAGGCAGGCCGGATATTCTGGGAAGAGGGTTTGGAGTTTCTGCGCAGCCACTGGGAACTCCACGAAGGTCCTTGCGCCATGGCCGCGCCCTACCGGAGCGCCTTCCCCAATCCCACGGTGCTCGTGGGACGGTGGTCAGATGGCAAGTTGGGCTTCTACCCGGATGATGCAGCTAGAGAGCGGCACGGCATCCTGCGTGAAGCATCTATTCCCACCGGACTTGTCCTCATCGACATGCGGTGCTTCGACATCCTGGAGCAGCCGTACTTTGACTACGTGTACGCTGACGATAGCAAGTCAAAGCGGACTGCCTCCGAGGACACCTACTTCAGCAGGCAGATGCAGTTGACAGGCCTGGCGTGTTACGTTAACTGGAACGCGTGGGTGGCGCACCGCAAACCGTGCGACGTGCCTGGACTATGAGGCAGTCATGATACTCACCACTTTCGGGTTGTTTCCCATCTGCGGCGCTACCTTTAGCGCTATCTTACTGTCACCGTCGCCGCTGTTCAGTTGGACCATAAACCGCGAGGGTATCTGGAGCAGTCCAGCACTCCACCGAACCTTCATTCACTGGCTTGCCAAGATCGGTAAGACCTGGCGCCACTTCGCACCGCCGTGGTGAACGGGGACAACATGCAGAACTACTCTGGCTGCGGTTCCGTCTTGGAAGAGGAGCAGAAACTGGTCCTCGGCGAGCCGTACTACGCGCTCGTCCAGGTGGGCGACTTCTGGACCGGACAGCGGACGACGGTGGGCGTCATCGCCTACAACTCGGCAGGGAATCGAGTCGCCGACCTGGTAGAGAAAGAGTACGTCCGGGACGCGCTGGCGACCGCCGACGTGCCCTACGACGAGAAGCTACTCTCCCTGCTGCTGGAGTACCCGTCCAAGTTGCCCACGGCGGCCCACGCCAGACTCCACTCCGAGAGCCCGGTCCATGTGCCGCACTTCCACGGCTGGTGGTTCGGCACTTCTCCCCTGCGCCCGCTGAGCGACGTGCGCGGTTTGGCCACGCGCTGGCGGCGCTGGCTGGGCACCGTAACTGGGTAATGCCGTGGCCTACCTCTACCGCAACCGAGCTTCGCAACCAGACTCCGCTGCCTACCAGCCGCTGACGATGGCAGGTGGCCCAGTCAACATCACCGACGGCCCCGACGGCGAGCGTCCGCTCTTTCCAGGACGGTCGTCGTTACCAGAACAAATACGCCGTCCACTCCGCGCGGCGGTCGCGGCCTACGCGGTCCTGCTCTCCAGCGCCATCATCTCGGACCAGCCTTCACTGAGTGGTGCCACGTCGCAACCGCGTGCGGCCCAGCGCCGCGCGGCATCCGTCGCTTACCAGTTTGGCTACACCTACCCAGGCACGGACCAGCCTTCTGGCAAGTACGTCGGCGCCGAAGAGCAGGCTTCCAGGCAGCGGCGCGCTCTACGCTCAAACGACGCCCTGTCATTCTTCGGGCGCCTGCCTCCGGACGAGACGGCGGGCGAAGGCGAACTGGCCTTGCAGGACGTGACGATGCCGCACCAGGCGCGGCGTCAGGCCGTCCGCGCCTCCGCCTACTGGATACCACCCCGGCCGTTCTGGGACGACGGCACGGCACTGGAAGAGCCAACTGTAGAGTGCCGGCCACTGGTGCTGCCCGACCGCGTGCAGAGGCCGCGCCGCGCCGCTAGCGAGGCGTACTGGCTGCGCAGCGACGTGGTGCTGGCCGACGACGACTCCGTCTATCCCAGACAGGTTCTACCCGAGAGAGTGCTGGGAGCACGGCGGGCGCAGAACGAAGCCTACTGGCAGAATCAGAACACGGTCGCCACGCTGGTCGAGTTCGAGGATGTCCGGGTCGAACTGCGAATAGGTCTGTCCCTGCCCCAGCGGGCGGCGGGTCCGAGGAGAGCAGGGTCAGCCGCCTACGGCGTGGCCCTGTCGGCGGCGCAGACACAGGACGCACCACCACTCCGCACACTCGACCTGCCAGTAGCTAGACTGTATTCACCTAGGCGGGCACCGGCGCAGGCGTACCACGCTTCCCTGAGCAGCCTCATCATCGACGACGAGACGACCAGTTCTCTCAGGATGCAGCTGCCAGTCGCCGCCCCCAGGCAGCGCCGAGCCAGCGCCGATGCCTATGCCCTCAGCGTGCGCCCGTTCTGGGATGACGGCACGGCACACGAGCAGCCGCAGTTGGAACTGCGCCCGCTGGTGCTGCCCGCGCGGGCGGACGGTGCCAGCCGAGCGGGGGGTGACGCCTACTGGCTGCCAAACACGACGCAGGTTCCCGAAGACGACCCGGCTGGCAACGGCGGCGGCGGTCCTGGTAACGCCAGCAGCGACGGTTTCTCCACGCCCACAGCCTTCGTCCAGGTGGCCACGCGGGCGCGGCCGGAAGCCTACTGGATGCCGCCGAACCTCACCGATGCGCTGACCTCCGAAGAGGGCCCACCCCTGGTTCTGCGCATCGGCCTACTGGTGCCGCAGACGGCACCTGGCGCGCGACGTGCTGGCAGCGCCGCCTACTGGCAGGACGTACTGCCGGCACTTGGCGAAGACGACCTCAACGTCCCCAAGACCTTCGTCAGCGACCGGCAACGGCAATCGGCGCGCGCTGTGGCCGAAGCCTACGCACTGTACAGCATGCCGCTGCCGCCGCCGGACGAAGTCTCCGAGAACCTGCGGGCGCTGCTGCCTGAGCGAGCGCCTGGACCGAGGCGGGCAGCGGCGGACGCCTACGAGTTACGCGGCGTGCCCGAGGTAGTCTCGGACGAACCGCAGGAAGACCAACGCCTCGTACTACCGGAGCGGGCGCCTGGCAAGCCGCGCGCGGCGTCTTCCGCCTACGACGTGCTGGTGCAGTTTGCCGTTCAGGACGAGCCGCAGACGGGGACTACGGTTCAGATCCCTGAGCGCGCGGACGGTGCCCGTCGCGCCCCCGCCGAAGCCTACCATACGGCCAGCACGTTTGCGGTGACGGACGAACCGTCCACGGCCAGCGTGTTCTTCACCGAAGCGGCGCGCGGTCCGCTACGAACGGCGAACCCGTCCTACTGGTTCAGTAACGAACTAGCATTGGACGAGCCGACCATCGGCGACGAAATTTGGCCGGAGCGAGTATACGGGCCACGGCGGGCTCCCGAGTCGGCCTACTGGATTGTGACCAGAGAGTTGGCAGAAGAACTGCCAGGAGACCGGCCACGGGGTTACCAGGAGTGGCTACCCATCCATTCCATCCGCTCCAAGGGACGCTATGGTTGGGCGCCCACCGAGGGGTACAACATCGCGATGGGTGACTTCCGCGGGGCCGACGCGGGGCGTCAGGTGACTGGGCCGTATCAGGCGGCGGCGGGGTACGTATGGATTCCTGGCGCACAGGCTGGTAATGTATACGTACCCGGCGCTGTGGCGGGACACGTAGAGGACCAGACGCAAGGTGGGTGACATCGTGCCAGAGAGGATGTAATGGCCACTGAGCCAGTCAAATTCGTGGTAAAGGAAGACACGGACGCCGTGTTCCTGGCCAGGTTGCGCAACGTGGCCGGGGCGCTGGTGACGCAGGCCACGCTGTCGAGCATCGCCGTCCGCGTCTACGACGTGTCCAGTTCCACGCCCACCACCGCCGTCTACTCAGCGAGCGCAGTCGTGGCCGACACCGTCTTCGACGCACTCCAGGGGGCGGACGGGGCCGACGCCCGCTGGCCGGTGGACAACACGGGGTACAACTTCCGGCACACGCTGGACAAGGCGGCGTTCCCCACAGGCGACCACCTGTACTGGATCCTCTACTGGTTCACACCTGTGTCGGGAAATGCCTTCCCAGTAAAGTTCGTCGGACCCGCTGAGAAAGTGTTGGGACCATGACCCAGGAACCAAAACCGCCGATCCGCGACGTGCCAGCCTACCTGCTGACGGAGCGCGGTCCCAATGGGCAACTGCTCCCCGGCCACAAACCATCGGAGTTCAACGGTGTCGGCCGCATAGCGACCTCCGCGCGCATCAAGTACCTGACTCTCCTCAAGAGTCACTACGACGAGGATCGCTTCCAGGAGTTGGTAGACGTGCTGCACGAACACGTCAAGGCGGGTCAAGCGTGGGCCATACGCCTGGCCGTCGAGTACCTGTGCGGTCCCGCCAACTCCAGCGTGCTCAACAACGCCCTGGAGGACGAGATGGCCGGGCGAATCGACACATCCCAGTACAGCGTCGAGACCCTCCAGAAGATCCTGGAGGTCAACCGACTGATGCAGGTCGAGCGCTCACGGCACGCACTGGAGAATCGTTGACGACCGCACCCATGACCCTGCCGCCCCTGATGTCCGCGCAGCAGGCGCTGTGGGGACTGGCGCGGCAGAGCCTGCGCGCCTACCTCAAGAACGTGGTCATAGACTCCAGGCCAGACCCACGGCCGTTTGGCGAGGTGGCCGAACCCTGGCAGTGGGAGAAGATCCTCGACCCACTTATCCCCGCCGTCGAGAGTATCGCCCGGTTACGAACCGAGCCGCCGAAGTACGACGGTTACTGGTTCGTGCTGACCAAGGGCAGCGACAAGACCTCGGCCATCGCCCGCATCTGCTCCTGGGTGCTCCAGTTCTCCCACCACTACACGAGCATCTCGGTGGGCGCGGCGGACCTGGACCAGGCGGCGCTACTCCGAGACGCGATGGAGTCGGAGAAGCGGCTCAACCCGTGGTTCCACCAGGATTACAAGATCAACCGCTACGACGCCAGCGGCCCCACGGGCGCCTTGGACATCCTGACCAGCGATGCCGCCAGCGGTCAGGGCAAGCGGAGTCTCATCTACATCGCCGACGAGATCACCGTCTGGCGGTCGCAGGACATGTGGGACCTGTTCGCCGGCAGCGCCAGCAAGTACCGCGACTGCCTCCTCATCGTCCTGTCCAACGCCGGCTGGCTGCACACCTGGCAGGCAGAACTCTTCGAGCAGGTCAAGTCAGATCCACGCTGGTTTGTCTACGAGGCACCTGGTATCATGGCCTCGTGGATCGACCGCGCCAAAGTGGCCAGCCTGCGGAAGAAGATGCTGGCGACGGAGGCCATGCGGGTGTTCGACAACATCTGGGTGCAGAACCTCCAGAACGCGGTCTTCCCAGCAGAACTGGTCGAGCAAGTGTGGCGGACGCACCGCTACCGGGCACTCGACCTTCCGGACACGGTGGGTGCATGAAACGCGGACGCAAACCGAAGGTGCTCTCCCAGGCAATGCTAGAGCAGTACCAGCGCGGAGAAGTGACGATCATCGACATCGGCAGGGTGGAGAAGTGCGCGCCCTCTACGGTCGCCATCTGCCTGCGCCGTCAGGGTGCGCCGGTGCGCCGGAGTGGATGCAGGCGGCAGTTTGAACTGACCACCGACGTAGTGGATGACTACCGAGAAGGGCGGGCAACGCTGGCGCAACTGGCCGAGAGGGCGGGGTGCAGCGCATCAGCGCTGTGGGCGCGCTTGCGGCAACTCGGCGTCCAGAGACCACCACGGCAGTCTCCGAGAGCGGAGCGTAATGCCGAGATCACGCAGCAGGCGGCGGGAGGTCTGACCATCCGCCAGCTTGCCGGACTGCACGGCATCACATTCCAGAGAGTCCAACAAATTTTGGCTAGGGAGAACGCGGCGTGATCGTCAGAGTAAACCAGGTGGGCGCACACCCACCTGGCGTGGACTACCTACTGGGGGCCGACTGCGGCAAGGAGTGCGACCCGGCCGCCCTGTGCGTGGTAGCACGCACGCTCCTGGAGCAGCCGGAGGACGAGGAGCACCCCCACTACTACGAACTGCTCTTCGCCAAGGAACTGCAGCTGGGCACGCCGTACACGGACTTCGTAGACTACCTGGAACTGCTGGCGACCGACCCTTCTCTCAAGGGCCTGACCTCGCTGGCGGTGGACCACACGGGCGTGGGCCAAGTCGTGCTGGACATGCTGCGCGACCGAGAGAGTCTGGCTGAGGTGACGTGGGCGGTGTACTACACGGCGGGGAAGAACGAGAAGCAGGAGGGGATGAACTTCAACGTGCCGAAGAAGAACCTGGTCCACAACCTGCTAGTGATGATGCAGCGCGGCCAGATGGGCGTGGCCGAGAACTGCCCCGACGCCCACCTGCTCAAGCGGCAGTTGTTGAAGTTTGTCATGAAGCGGACGGCGGCGGCACGGGACCGGTACGAGGCGGAAGCGACCCGCGACCACGATGACCTTGTGAACGCCCTGGCGTGCGCCGTCTGGCTGGGGGAGCGGATAGACATGCTGGACGGGACGGAGTCGGACGGGTTCGCCCCCTACCGGGCAGCGGGATGGAGGTGATGAATGGGCGATGCTGACAACGCGGAACTAGAGAAGCGAGACGTGCCAGAAGAGTTGGTACACGCTGCCGAAGTCTTCTTGGCGGCTGGCAAACTCTACCGAGAACTTCTGAATCGTCACTATCAAGGCATGCACGCCCTCGTGCATGCGGAGGGTAAGGACGGCGCGCTGGTGGTGTACACGGTAAGTCCACAATGGGCAACCGCACTGAAACAGGTCGCGAGGTGATACCGTGTTCGCGAACTTCGGCCAACAGTGGCTCAACCTCCGGAACATCGTCTGGGTGCGCTGGGAGGAAGAGACGATTGAGGGAGAGGACGACCCGCTGCTGCGCTGTCGCGTACTCGTGGCGCCCTACCACGAGGACGGCAGTTCTGGTATCGTGGAACTAGCGGGAGACGAGGCGCACCTGTTGCTCCACTACCTGCGCCGCGCCTCACCCGA
>ERZ1292644.790-Hain-H14-01um-R2-790-length-18592-cov-7_pt1 | contig 18592 bp, 26 predicted proteins | sample MGYA00564402_ERZ1292644 | MGnify/ENA primary metagenome ERZ1292644 (study PRJEB36523, sample SAMEA6512644) | groundwater metagenome | collected 2019-01-09 | study: AquaDiva: Metagenomics assemblies of 32 groundwater samples
TGGATAGAGGTACCAACAACTAGCCGCCTAAAGTCCTGGGCACAAACAACCAGAGGAAAGGCAAGGAGAAGGGCAGCAATCAGTTTTTTCATTGCGCCCCCAAGACTGAGCATTTTAGTAACGCCCGACAGCGAGCAGCGTGAAAGTGCGCGTATCCGTTTGAGCGGACAACAGCTCGACGCGAGCGTAGCTCGGCGGCGTATAGCCCAGGGGCCAGAGAATGTGAGTGCTGCCCGCATTGATAATATTCGCAATCTGCCCAACGTTGTCCTGCAAGCGCTTGAAATTCGCGCTAGTGGTATCAAAAGCCCCTTGCAGATAAAGATCGCCGGAGTTCACCACCGGAACATCAATGGAGACCAACTTCGAGTATTGGGAAAGATCGACATCCCCGCTTACCCGAGCGCCGGACACCACAGTGGTGTATAAAAGGGGCTGCCGGACCGCAAGGCCAGCCTCTGCAAAGAGGGCGGCCCAAAAGAGGAAGGGGTGCATAAAGCCCTCTAAGGGCCAGAGATTAAGCCGTCGTCCGGCCGGGGAGCTTCACTTCCCACATGAGCGTCACGTCGCGAGGCCGCGCACGGCCATCCGCCCAGCCCAAGGTGAAGTAGCTGCCCTCGGTAATCGTGTTGACCTTAATTCCGTGTGGCACCGCCTCCGGAATGTGCCAGCCGATCACCTGCGTGCCCTGAACCTGGAGAGAATCGACGGTCATCACCTGGAAGCTCACGCCGTCCACGATCGAGTTGATGCGCACACCACGCGGGAAGCCGGAGAGCTGAGAGGTGGTGCTCTGCATCATGAGCAGGATGTTTTGCCCGCTGTAGACCGCAGTCGTAGACTGCACTGCGGAAGTGTCCCCGGAAACCAGAGAAACCTGCCCGCGAACGGAATAGGCAGCCGGAAGCGCCACCTCCACAATCGGAAAGATCAGCGAGTCGCTCTTGATGTTGGTAGTCGAGACCGTAACCGAGGTGGAGCCCGAATTCAGCGTGACGCGCCCCGCCCAGCCGTTCACGTGTGAAGCAATGTCCGAAATGCTCGGGCCGCGGAACCACGGCGCGAAGAGCTGCTCCAGCGGATCGGCTACCTTGGAAGCGAGCGCGCCCTCCGCCCAGCAAAGCAGAAGGGCTGCTACCAGCATGAGGATTTTGTTCATGTTGATTCCTTGTCCTTTCAGGAAGGAGCTTTTACGCGCGTGCTCGCGCGGGGAGCTTGCCTACAGAGGCCGGGGCTTGGGCCGGAACTGATTTAGTTCCTGCAATCTTCGGACGCCGCGCGAGTACTTGGTTCAGCTCCGCCGGGTCGCTGATCTCGTCCACGCTCTTGCCCTGTTCCTTGGCAATCTGCGCCCAAGTGTCGAGTGGCCAGTCGTGAAGCGAGCCAGAGGGCCAGCGTCCACAGGGTTGTGTGAATCTTCGGAGCATCTTCGTGCCTCCTTTTAATTGGAGCCTCGGGATGGCCCCCTGTGGCTTAGAGCGTGGTGCTGACGAGGTAGCTCAGGTCTTTGGCGATGATCTTCTCGTCCTGATACATACCCACCTCGACCACCTCGGCCTTCTTGCCGGGGTCCGGATCCATGTAGGTGCGCGCCTGCATGGAGGCCGGGATTCCCTCGGGCGTCCAGCGGAAGCCGAGCCCAAAGGTCGCCGTCTCGGGCGCGGCAGCGGCGCCTTCGATATAGGCAAGCAGGGCCACATTGCCCCAGACGTTCGTGATCGACTGGGTGGCCGCGCCTTCGAGCGCGTTCTCCATGATCGCGTCGGCCACGAGAATGTTCTGCACCTTGAAGACCTCGCGGAGCTGCTGATCGGTGACGAACCCACCCTCGGTATACTTGAAGAGATCGAGGATCACCGGGTGCGTGCGCAGGATTTCGACCGTGTCGTAGTCGAATACCAGCGTATTCGCGCGAAAGCCCGTGCGCCCACGAATGAAGGCGTGGCCCGTGCGGATATCGGCGATGGGGTTCGAGTTGCTGTAGTTGCTCCAGCGCGAGCCCGCGGCGAGGATAGCCCCCGAGCCGAGGTTAGAGATCGACGTCACCTTGTTGGCGATCCGCACTTCCATATCGAGAGCGAGCTGCTGCACCACCACGCCCGCCGTGTTGCGGCGGAGCATCATCGAGCGGTCGGCATTCGCCAGATCTTCGAGCGAGTTGTCTCCGGCCAGCGCGTAGTTGATGCAGTTATAGCTATCGCTGGATGAGCTGAATTGCACCCGACGCGGCGCGGTCTTCGGCGCTCGCGTGGTGCTCTGCGGCCGGCGCAGCCAATCGGCCATCGTAATCGTCGGGTAGACCCCGCTCTGCTTCTCGACCGGCACCACCGGAAAGAGCCGGGGGCCGATATAGGTGCCGCCGGTGAAGGCGCGCACCGAGAAGTTGGAAAGCGGTACGTCGAAATAGACGTCGCGCTGGCCACCGATTCGCGCGCCGAGGGCCAGCTCCGCAAAGAGAGCTGCCCCGGCAAGCAGGAGGTGAAGGATTTTTTTCATGGTGCGTTTTCTCCTTGAGAAATCCGAGAGCGGGCGCTTAGGCGACCGAGCCCCAGCGAACCGGCGGGAAGATCAGGGCCAGCACAAAGGTGTTGGCAGTCGTCGCTGCCTGAAGGCCTCGACCAATCACCACATCACCCGAGAGTGCATCGATCACGTGGCCCGAGCTGTTGTAGCTGATCGGAGCCCCTGCGGTAATCGTGCCCCCCACGCGCACCTTGGAGAGCCCGAAGACCGCAACCTGCGCAGCCTCGTCCACGCGGGGCTTGTTCTGGAGCACGCCGAAAGCGGTCTTCAGCGCGCCGGAAACGTTCACCTCCGAGGCAATGTTGACCGTGGTCGCCGCCGCCATGCGAACAACGCCGTATTGGTGGTTGTTCAGGCTGGCCGCCGCCGTGAAGCCGGGCACAGTAACTTGGTCGCCGTACTCCGCCTTGGAGGCGAGGGCCTGCTCCGCGAAGCCGGCCAGAGTGGCAAAGATCGCGGCGAAGAGGGTGCGAATTTTCATGTTGATTACCTCCGTAGGAATTCGAGGGAGAGGGAGCCGGCGCGCGTTTTAGGCGGCCCGCGACTGGTGCGCTTCGTGATAGCGCTTCTTCAGCTCGGGGTCGGTCGCGAGCACTGCATCGACGGCCTCGTCGTAGGTCTTCGCCTTGCCCTCGGCCACGCGCAGCTTGGCGAGGTGGTCAATTTCCGCGCCCGGGTCACCGTCGGTCGGGCCTTCCTGCCGCTGCTGCTGCTGACTGGAGGTCGTGACCGAAAACAGGTTCTTCGCGCCGGCATTGATAGCGCCGACCAGCACGTCGAGCGTCTCGGAAAGGCTCTTCTCCTCTTCCTTCGACGTCTTGCCGTCGGCCGAGAGCGTGAGCACCTTGACGCGGACGGCGTCGTTCGCCACCGCGTGCATGTAGAGCCCGGTCAGCATCGGGCGGAAGGCGGCGACCGTGCACTTGGAGACTCGCTCCTGCACGTCGCGGGCGCGCTCCTTGGCCGCGAGCGAGGCAACCGTGCCTTCGAGCGCGTCGGCCTTGCCGGCCTTGGCGATCAGCGCGTCGATTTCCTCGCCGATCTTGGTGCCGAGGCTCTTGATTTCGGTGCTCAGGTCAGCGAGCTGCTTCTTCTCCGCCTCGCCGAACTTGCTCTGATCTTTGGCCGACAGCTCGGCGAGCTTTCCTTCCAGTTCTTCTTTCTTGGCGCGCAGCGCTTTCAGGTCCATGTTGTGTTGCTCCTTCTGCTCGTTGAGGGTTTGGGTCAGGCCAACGACGCGGGCAGAGAGCGCATCGATGAGAGCCTGTTGCTCTAGCTCAAACTTCTGGCCGGCTTGGGCGAGCGACTCGAAAGCTCCCGCGTCGGCAAATTCCATTTTGTGCAGCGGCACCAGCCCGGCTACAGCGGGTGGCTCGGCACCCAGCAAAGCAACCGCCTTGAGCGCGCGGCGAAAGACCTTGCCCTTGCGCTTCAGGTTGAAGTAGATTTCGCTGGAGACGCGGTCATAGCGCCGATCGCGCAGCGCGGCGATAACCGAGTCGTGCATGCTCTCAAAATCGGCCAGCATCTTGGTGCCGGCCTTGCGCAGATTGGTGACCCAGCCAAAGGCGGGGGCACCTGCGAAGTCTTCGGTGTGCCCAACCTTGAGCGCCGGGCGAAAGTCCAGCTCCTTGAAGGCGGCGAGCATGTCGTCGACGTCCTGCTCAGTATATTTGTCGCCGTTATGCTTGCCCACGTCGAAGATTTCGACGCCCAGCACCTTGTTGCTATGCTCAGCGGAGAAGCAGCGGGAGACGAGGTCGGAGATTTCCGTCTCGGAAGCCTGCGCGAAGATCGCGGAGAGCTGCTGCTTCAACTGCTCTTTGGTCAAGAGGGCTCCACGTCCATTTCGGGCGAATGGCGCGGACCCTAGCGCGCTTTGGGCTGACTGCCTAATGCTAAGCGCTTAGCATGCTGACAGCCCTATTATCTAGGGAACCACATTCTTCTTGAGCTTCTCCTCAAACCACCGCTTCTCGGCCGCCTTGCGGGCCTGCCCCTCACGCTCCTCGGCAGACTGGCCGTTCGCCCGCGCCTTGCCCCCCAGTGAGCCCAGCTCAGCCGCCGGGCTACGAGCCAGCCAACGCCCGTGTGCAGGGCAATCGTAGTAGCCGCTCCCCGAGGCCGTCCCGCGCTCCAGCAACGCGCTGGGGGCCTCGCAGAGCGGGCACGGCTTGGTTTCGGCGTCACTCATTAGGGCACTTGCATGTGGCATTTAGTACATCCGACCTTCTCGGTGCCCCAAGGCTTGAGCTGGAGTGAATCTGGCGCGTCCCAGATCGTGCCCACCGAGCTAGCGCCGTCCACATCCAAGCAGCACGTTGCCACGCGCCCGTCCACCAGTACCACCGCCCAGCCACGCCCCAGATAATCGCACTTGATCTTGGGGGCTGAGCGAATCTCGGTCCAATTCTTCTGATAGCCGGCCCAATCGAAAGAGGAGGTAGCGAACGAGTTGTTGTAGCCGGCCAAAATCTCGTGCTTCTTAGCCCACTGCACGGCAAAGGCTGCTTTCTCTGGGCGGTGCAAGGATACAAAGACTCTGGGCTTGTAAGGCTTAAGCTGCTCGGCCAGCTCCTCCGTGAGCAAGAGTCCATTTGTCGTGATAACCAGAAGACGCTGCGGACCGATCACCTCGCGTGCATAGGCCACCATATCGAGGAAACATGGATGCAGCAGACTCTCCCCTATCCCAGTAAGCGACAGCTCGGTCTGCGTGCCCTGTGCAACGAAGTGCCCCACCAGCTTCATAGCAGCATAAAAAGTCTCCCAGCTCATGTCCTCCTTCGCGCGCGGGAGCTTCGGGTAATGCGGGCAATAATGGCAACGTAAATTGCAGCGAGTCGTCAGCTCGATCTGGTGAATCTCCCGCACGGGCCTTGGGTACATATTCACGACAGCCCCCTTTCGAGCCAGAGCAAGTGCTCATCAATTTGCAGCGCCGCGAAACGCAGGCGCCAGAAGTCAGACTCCTCCAGATAGCGGCGAGCGCTTTGTGCGGCCAACGAGGCAAGCGCAGTCTTTCCACGCTTGTACTGCGCGATGCCAAGGAAGAGCAGGCCCAGCGCATTGTCGGTGGTCATACGCTCACAGATTTCGGCGAGCATGGCCTCCTTCTTGGAGAGACGGCGCTCATCGGTCATGGTGAGGATCGGCTCGTAATTGATTTTGTAGTCAATAGTGAACCAAAAATCCTCCAGCTCCTCGCGCGCGGGCACTCGCGCTGGATCACCTGACAGCACATAGTGGAAAGGCTTGGCGTGCTGCTTCTCCTCGCGCTCGCGCTTCTGGATTGAGCCAGTGGCGCCGACCGAGAACGTGCGTGCCTTGCCCAGCGTCACGGTGGGGATATCGCCGAGCAGCCCTTGGTCTTGCATCATCTTGAAAATGGGCGTGCCCACCATGGGCGTCAAGACTTGGATCGGATACCAGTCGAGCCCCATCTCCAGTGCGAGCGAAACCGAATCACGCAGCATAGCCACGCTCTCGTTCGGAAAGCCAATCACCAGAAAGCCTTTGGTGAATATTTCAGGAGCCGAGCGCAGCAGAATAGCGGCTTTGCGAAAGCTCTCCACCGTGCCGGGCTTCTTCATCATTTTCAGCATCTCGGGGTTGCCCGATTCGATGCCGATATTGAAGCCCACGCAGCCCGAGGCCACGCAGGCGCGCAGTAGCTCGGGGGAGAGAGCCGCCGCGATGATTCCGTTCGAGGCATCCCACGTGATCCCAAGCTGACGCTCGGCAAGCAGAGAAAAAAGCGCGACGGCGCGGTTGTGATTATAGAAAAGGTCATCGTCGAGCCACATGATGTGCTGCACGCAGTAGTCGTGCACGAGGCGCTCAACCTCCTCGACCACCGCCTCGACGTCGCGCGTGCGCACGCCGGGGCCGTTTACGCTGCGCACCGAACAAAAGCCGCACTGCGCCCGGCAACCGCGCGCAGAGAGCGCGGTGCTGGCCACCGCCTCGGCCGGGCGCAGGAAGGTGTAGGCTCCAATCTTACCGGCCCCCGAATAGCGCTCGATTGGCAGCGCTTTATAGTCTGGAGAAAAACCAAGCTCAGGCACCGGGCTGCGTTTGGTGAGCTTGAGAATCTGCCCCCCGTCGCGGCAGGCAAGCTGTGCCAGCTCCCCTCCGCACGCTTTGCCGTTCACAAAGTCGAAGAAGGCGGGCAGTGCGCGGTCGGCCTCATAGAGAAAGACAAAATCAAGCTCTGGCACGTCCTCCATGAGCTGTTGCGCGGTAAGCGTAGGATGCACGCCACCGGCCGCAAGTGGCAGCGCGGGGAACGCATCGCGCAAGAACGAGGAGACGGAGCGCAGCCACGAGTGGCCGAGATTGAACATGCACGACAAGCCCACCATATCGGGCTTGAAATCATGGACCTTATCGAGCAGCTCACGGTGCCACACGTGAAGGTCGAATACTCCCTCACGATGAGCGCGCGCGAGCACCGAGAAGTTCAGGTCGAGCAGATCCGCGGTGTGCCCAGCCTCCTCCAGAATGTGCACCAGAATCCCAGGCCCATACGGTGGGAAGCACGGATAGCGTCCGGCTTTGGCCGCCTCCGGACTGAAAACATCCTCCGGTATCTGTGGCACCGCCACGAAGAGCACGCGCCGGAGCGAGCGCGCGGGAAAGCGCCTGAGCACGGCTTGCTCTAGCGCGGCTTGCTGCCCCAGGGGCAAGCCCTCGGCCTCGAAATCGTGCTTGTAGATCAGTTTGGGGGCGGCGGGCACCTTCAGGCCGCCACATTCGGGTCGTAGTGCAGTTGGATAGGACGCAGGAAGCTCTCGTGCTCGCGCCCGAAGATATAACCTCCCGCACGCAGCGTGCCAAATATAGCTAGCGGGCTCTTGCCCCAGCGCTGGTAAAAGAGGCGCTCATCGTGGGCCAGATCGACACGGTGCTCTGCGGGGTTTACCGAATCGGTGGTCATGCGCAGAAAATGGTGCGCGTGCGCACGACAAGACCGGTAGGAGCGCTGCCCGCGCTCGTAGACCCTCATGATGAAGTCGCTGTCGCAGTAAATTTTCCGATAGGCCTCGTCCATGCGGTCGCCGCTGCGGAACATCATAATTGGGGAGTAATGCCCCTCCACGATCATATCAATCGGTTCAGGAGGCCCAATAATCGCGCCGCGCTCAAAGGCAGAGAGTGAGGCCACCCCACAATCAGGGCGATCCTTGAAGCAGCGCAGCAGCTCGGTGTCCCAATGCGGTGGCATGAAGACATCGTTTCCGAAAGAAAGAATGAACTCACCCTCGGCCAGATTGGCGCCCGCGTTGAATTCCTTGACGCTACCCTTTTTTGGTGAGAAGTTCAGGTAGCTGTCTGGATAGAGCACGGCGAGGCCTAGGTCGTGGTGCGCCGGATCGAACCAATTCTCCTGTGCCTCGACTACAATGAGCTGAAAAGGCTGGTCTGCGTGCAAGCGCAGCGTCTCAATACAGAAGCGTGTCATGGAGCGCAGGAACGGCGTCGGCACGAGAATAGGCAGCACCACCGAAATGCGCGGAGCGCTCATGCTTGGCCCCCAAGCGCGACGCGCCGGGCTGCACGCATCTTGTCGTTGCGCTCTGGCTCTACCTTAGCCGCATCAAGGAGGTGCTCCAGCATCGCCTTCGCGGCCTTGTCGCAGTCCGGGCACAAACAGTGGTGCAGAGTAAACGAGCACGTGTGGTGGTGCCCATCGCCCTTGGGGTTCTCCTCTATCCACGAGAGCACCGCCCCGCGCACCTTGCCCAGCCCGAGCATGACAGCGAGCAGCGCCTCCTTGGTCACCTCGGTATAGACAAACGGGTCTTCCTCGCTGGCTGCCGCCTCCAGAGCGGCAACCGATTTGCGGATGGCGTCAATGTGCTCTGCATAGAGCATGCTGAGCACCCCGTTCGCCAGCTTGGCGTTCATCTGATCGCCGCCGCGCTTCAGAACCGTCGGCAGCTTTGGGCAAGGCTCCCCGCGCACGCCTTCACACTCGCACAGGGGCCACTTGCATTCGGTCTCGCTCGTCATGGCGATTTCCTCTCGGGTTGATAAATCCAATCAGGCCACGAGTCTCGTGGCAAAGCTCGCTTCATGCTCGGGTGCCGGGGAGCCGGCCAGAGATCAGCCAGCAGCAGCTCGTCCTTGCTCTTGAAGCGCTCGCAAAGGCTGTGGCTGGAGTTGTCGACCTCGGCACACTCGTGCTCGCTGAGCAGGAAGGTTCGGCCTCCCAGCTCGTAGCGGTGCATATACATGTCAACGTCCCAGAGAGCGCCAACAAAGCGGCGGTCGATTCCGCCGAGCTTGTGGTAGCTCTCCGTGGTATAAAAGCCGGCCAGCGGCAGCAGCGGCATGTCCTCCCCGCCCGCCATGTGCTGCTCGTGAAGCGAATCCTTGCCGTTATCCACGTAGCGTGCCGTGACCATGTCCATTTCGTGGTGGGGCTTGCTCAGCTCGGCCGCCACCGCGTCCAGAAAGCCGGCGGAGAAAACAAAGTCGTCGCAGGAAAGCCCGAGCAGCTCCCCTCGTGCCTCGCGCGCGCCAATCTCCCAGCAGAGGGCAGGGCAGAAATCAGCGGGCACGTCGATAAAGCGCGTGAGCACCGGCAGCTCCTCCTTCGGGAGAGCGGCTACCGGCCCCACGAAAATGACCTCAAGCTCCACGTCGTTGCGGGCCACGGCTTCGCAGAAGCGCAGCCAATAGCCCGACCGGTTCGTGGTTATCGAGATGGAGATCAACGGAGGAAGTTCGCCAGCTCGTTGAGCGCGGATTTCGTCGCCCGGTGCGCGTGATCGGCCGCATTCTGCGCTTCCACTTCTTCGCGGGTTTTATCGCGGAAGGTCTCGACCAGCTTGCGCAACTCGCCGATCTGGGCATGCTGGCCGAGGGCCTCCTCGCCTTTCGCTGCGCGCTTCTCGGTCTCTTCGATCTGCGCCTTCAGGACCGCTTTCTCCGCCTCGAAGTTGGCAATAGCCACCTCCAGCTCGCCGTGCACTCTGGCAACTGCCTCGTCGCCCTTGACCGCGTTCTCCTGCGCCTGCACAACGGCGGAGGCGAGCGCGGCCTCGGAGCTGAGCAGCAGCTCGACCAGCTCGTCCTTCTTCAGCTTCTCCAGCTCTTCCTTGCGTTCCATGAGTGTCATCCTTTTAGAAATTGAGCAAAGCGCTCTTTCTTGATTCCAGTCAGCAGCAGCGCGTAGGTATCTGCTGACCGTTCGTGCTTCTCCAGCCGGCGCCGCACCCAAGGAATGAGCACAGCCCCGGAGACAATCGCGGCCCAGCGCCAGCGGTGGTGCCCAGCGGCTGCATGCCCCAGCTCGTGCCCCACCACCCACTTGACCAAATCAGGCGGAGCCCGCCGGAAGAATTCACGGTTGAAAATGACCACCGTGCCCTTACCCGGTGCCCACGCCGAATAAGCATAGCTGAAGCGCGTAGGCCCTATATAAAAGGAGATGTACTTGGCCTCTCCCCGAGCCAACAGCTCGCGCGGCAGGCGCCCGGGGGAGACTCGCTCTGCCTCGATCAGTGGCACGTAAGGCGCGACCAGATTGAAGAGCAGCCAGAGCGCGGGGAGCAGCAGCAAAAGCCAGATCACGCCACCTCCCACATCAGGGTCTCCGCCGCCGCTGGCTCGCTCGGGCGGAGGAGAGAGGAACGAGCGAGGCCACCCAGCGGCAGCGAAGAGCCAGTGAAGAAAGAAAGGGGTGGACGGCTCATACCCCCAAGGACCACGTCAGAGCCCAACCCGAAGAGCTGGAGACGCAGGCCGTACCCGTTCATTCGTCGTCCTCGTTGAAGCCCTCGCGGCTCCAGAGCGAGAAGATCGCGGTATTGCCCCACGCGGCCAGGAACTTCGCATCCGCCAGGCTCTTCGCGCGGCCCACCTCTGCCGCAGTAATAAACTGCTTCTCATTGACTGTTTCCCCCAGAACCACCGGCACGACAATCGAGCGACAGTTATGGACCACAATCCCATCAGCGTGATAGGTCTCGTCCTCCTCAACAGCCAAATTCCAAACCTCAGTTTCTTCCCCCACCTTAATTGCCGCTATAATTGCCGCTCCTACCCACCATTGAGGAACACCATGAACGACGCTGAGCTGCGAACCTTGATCCACAACCGGCATTGGGGTAACGGGGAATCGGTACGCACCATAGAGCGTTCGCTCGGAATGGGAAAGAGCACGCTTTACGGAACGTGCCACCGTCTCGGTATCAAAATACGCTCCCGCTCGGAGCAAGTCGCCATTTCCAACCGAACCCCCGAGGCCATAGCCAAGCGCGCCGGCCGTAACCACTGGGCTTGGGGCAAGCGCAAAGAGACCGATCCGTGGGCCAAGAAAACCAGCCAGCGCATGAGCGGACGAAACAATCCGTCCCACCGCAGCATGGAAAAGATGGCACAGGGCCGAGCGTTGGCGTGGCGTGAGAAGCCAACCAAAGCAGAGGCCAACTTCGCCGCGTTGCTCTTGCTTCACGGAGACACCTTCACTTTCCAACATCCGGTCGGGCGTTTTGTGCTTGACTTCGCGTGGCCCTCCTTGCGCGTGGGCCTCGAAATCGACAACGGGAAGCGAGGCACAGCGAGAAAAGCGAATATGCTCGTAAGAGACCGCCTCCTCGTCGAACAGGGATGGAAAATCCTTCGGGCTACCAACGCTCACGCTGCCCGGCCGTGGCGACTCCTCACTGTGCTGAAAGAGCTGGTCCCCAATCTTCGCGCCGTCAGCACGAGACCACCCTTTGGAAAGCAGTATCGGGTGCTCCTCCGTGACGCGAAGAATCCGGCCGGTCGAAAGGTGTAGCTCTAGATAGGAGGCGTTGCGCTTGGACATGACTGCGTAGACCCTGCGCCAGCGCCCGCGGTGTGTGAGCACCTGATCGTCAACGTCCACTTGCTCAATCGGCAGATCACCACGCGCCGTTTTTATCAGCGTGCCTTTGACCACAGCGTTGTAGTGATTGGGCGGGAGCAGCGCCTCCAAATCGGGAGAGCCGGGCTTAAAGATCTTCCCATCCAAAAACTTGCACACCTCGGTGGTGCGCGTATCGAGGATCGCCGAATACTTGACCCCCTGAAGAAAGCGCACAACGTCCTTGTCAACGAACTCGGTCAAGCGCCCATGGTTGTAGGCCGTCGTGTTGTTCGTGCGGACGATGGTCTCCAGTCGATAAGGCTCTAGCTGCTTCTCGTCTCGAATTACGCCCGGTGCCCCGAGCCAGGGCAGAAAAGCCGCGAGCACATCGTCCATAATCTGCGCCGTGCTCTTGCCTGTCTTGAGCCCGGAAAGGATGGCAGCCTTGGAGTCTGCGAGCACGCGGTCGCCCAGAATGCCCGCTACCCAGAACGAGTGGGCCCGCAGCCAGCGCGCGGCGGCAGCCGGGCTGAAGCTCGACTCCGTGCCCGCTAATGCCTTCACGCGCACCTCGCTGCGTGCGGCGGCTTGCCCGGCTTCCCATGCCCGCCCAAGCATGGCGCGCACCTCGGCCTGTATGCCCCCAAAGCGGGGCAGGCGCCGCGTATCCCGCACGAGGGCTGCCATATCGGAGCTGCGGCGCACGCGCGCCAAGAGCGCGTCCCGGCTTTCCTCAAGGGCCCCGCGCAGCTCCTCGATTCCGCGGGCCTCCAGCGCGTCGAGTTTGCCGGCTATGACGCTGTAATCGAGCGCGTTCTCGGCAACCTTGTCGTTCCAGTCGGTGTCCAGCGGCTCGAAGATTTCCGGCCCCAGCATGATCGCCCCCTCGTAGGGCTTCACCTTGGCCGGCTCAAGGCCGTCCGGGTTGCTGTAGGTCAGCGTGACATGCGGCTGATAGCTCGGCCAATCCCACGAGCAGCCCAACTCCCCCAGCCGCGCCCAGCGCTCCATCAGCAGGGAGCTGGTGAACTTGAGGACGATCCCACCCTTATCGCCGAGGAAGGAGACGAGGCGCTCGTTGCTGGGTGCACACGCTATGCCGTGGTCATGCTCGCTGCCTTCCATACAAGCCAACCAATCAACCGGCGCCCGGCTGTGGGCGCAGGTCACGTGCATGTCTGAGGCGGTGAGCGTCGTTTTGAAGCCGGAGCGCTTGGCCCACTCGATAATCTCGTCCGCGTTGAGCACGTCGCGCCTGATATAGAGCGGCATGCTCGTCGAGGCAAGCGAGGGGAAGACCTGCCCGCGAGGAGACGCGAAGGCGAGGGTCGCTCTCACGCGGCCTCCTTGGCGAAGCAGACGAAGTGCCCGTCTAGGTCATACCAATCCGCATTGCGGGCCTCCGCAAACTCCTGCATCTGCTTGCTCTGCTGACCCGGCGGCACCTTCTTCGCCTTGGAGGGCAGCGCGCCGGCCGCTGCCTTCGCTGCCTGAGCGGCTGCCTCGGCCTCGGCATTGGCCGCGCGGTCCGCGTCCTGCGGCAGGTCTTCGAGCACGGGCGCGTCGTTCTCGGGCATACCAAGCGCTTTGCGGATGTGCGTCTCGTCGTCGGTGAGGCGATTGACCAGCTTGCCTTCCACGAGCGCCTGCCAGACCTTGAACAGCTCCAGCTCCATCTCGTCGTCCAAGCGCGCGAAGCGAAAAAGCGGGTAGCTCTTGAGCCCCACATAATTCATGTCGCAGAGCTGCGGGATAATCTGCGAATTGATCGCCTGTGATTCGAGATCCTCCTGTAGCTCGGTGACGACATACATGAAGGCTTTCCATGAGGTATTCGAGCGCGCAAGTGAGCCCCCGCTCTGCGCCCCCGTGGAGCCCGCTTCCTGCGCGAAGCCGATCAGTGAAGGCTGAAGCAGCGCTTTTGCAATGTCCGCATCAAAGCGCGCGAAGGCCGCCGTGAAGATCTCGCGGTTACCGGCGCCGAGCTGCTGGGTATAGAACTCCAGCGCCTCCGCGGTGGCACGCGGGATGATCCCCATGGTGGCCGCTTGGATATTGCGCACCACCTTCTTCAGGTCTTCGAGGTTCGCGCCCTGATAGAACTGCGGATCATACAGCGCCAAGAGCGGCGGAATGCCGAACCGCTCCAGCAGCATAGCAAACCATTTGTAGGCGTTGTCTTTGACCCACCACGGCAGATAGGCCGCCTCCAAATCGCTCTTGCCGTAGGGGTTCTCGAACTCGCGGTCATAGACATAGTGCACAAACTTGAGCGGCGAAAAGACGGGCCCGAGGCGCGGGCCATTGCTCAGCGGCATCGGCATCTGCACAACGCCCGTCACGAGGCCGCTATGGTCCGTCTCGAAGTCGATATAGTGGGGCTTCAGCTCAACAAGGCGCTGCAAGGTAATCTTGCCTTGCAGCGGGCCGCTCTCGGGCTCGCCGTAGACTTTTTCCAAAACCGAATAACCATGGCGCAGCGCACGCAACATCTTCTTCAGCGCCGAGTTCCAGCCCCCTGGGAAAAAGCTGAGGGCATTGCGCACGAATTCAGTCACCTCCCACTTGGCCTCTTGATCGTCCGGGCTCTGCACCTCCCAGCCACCTGCAAGCACCGACAGCACCTTGAAGCTCAGCGCAGCTTTAACCTGAGGATCCAGCATCATGCTGTCGAATACCGCAAGGCCCTTGCGCGTGACCAGCACGCTGGGGTTATAGGGCACGAAGAGCTGTGCATTGATCAGCTTGGTCGGATCGACGTAAGCCTGCGCCGTCTTCATGGCCTCCAGCGAAGGGTTGGACGGAGGCGTGACGTCGGGCAGAAAGCCAGCCGGGAAGAGCAGGGGCTCACGAGCGCCCGCAGGCAGCAGCGTCTCCCGCATGGCACGCGAGCCGCGCAACGAGGTTACGCTATCGGCCGGCGCCGCGCGGCGAGCAGGAAGCTTCTTGGCTTTGGTTTTTTTCATCGGTTCATGCTCCAAGGCGATTCATTCGAGCTGACAGCAGAGCCCTGTGCGTTTTCCACCGCGCTCGCTAGGGCCTCGGATAGAGACTTGTTGACATCATAGATGCGGCCGTACTTGAGGAGATATTGCCCCGAAGCGTCCACCTGATCCCAGAAGGCGCCCGTGGGCACGCTCAGCCACTCCGAAATAAAGCTCTTGGTCCACGGGCACTCATCCTCATGGGGCAACCAGACGTTCCCGGCATGAATGAGCGGGGCGGCGGCCTCGGCGCGCGCCTCCTTCGAGCCCAGCGGCTCGACCGCAATCACGCCCGGCACCTCGGCCTTGATGGTGTCGATAATCGCGGGCCCGTTGGCCTTGTCCTCTATCAAGCAGGCGTTGGCCTTGGGGAATTTCGTGCGCAGGAGCTTGATCGCGGCGACCGTCTTAGTGAAGCTCATGCGCTCGCGGACTTGGTCGAGCAAATAGTTGTTCGCCCCCCGTCGCCCCCATGCCTGAATGACGACATAGCTACTCTTGGACGTATCCTTGAAGGCTGCGTCTGTGCTCAGCGCTTGAAAGTCGAAGAACTCGGGCTGATCGCCCGTGCCGAGAATATCCGCAAAGCGGTAGCGCTTGAATTGCTCATCCCGAACGATGCCCCCGCCACGAGGGATCGGACGCTGTTGGAGCTGGCCGGCCGTGCCGATCTCACCCAGAAAATCCTCGATGACCTTAACAGCCGGCTCAGCAATGCGCGCGGGCCACATGAGCTGGCCCTCCCGAGTGCGCGGATCGGCAAAGCGCCCGCTGGGCTGCCACTTGGGCTTGCCAGCCTTTTGGAGCTGCGTGCTCATACCAAGAAGAGGAAAGCCATGCACGCGAAGACGAAAACCAGAAGCAGCCAATAGCCCCAGCGCGGACGCTCGCTATCGCGGAGGAGCTGCTGAATCTCCTCCTCGGTCATGCGATTGGCTGCCCCCATAGGAATTTCCTCTCGTGTCATTGCTTTTCCCCCGGCAGGTAGATTTTGCGATCCACCTCGAAGCGCATCGGCACGCAGAGATGGTAGTCAGCCCAGCCCTCGGCGAGCATGTAGCCCGCCATGTCGCGCTCATGAAGGCGCTGCATGATGAGCACCAGCGCGTTACGCTGCGGATCAATCCAACGCGTCGAGAATTCCTCGCGCAGCCAAAGCAGCTTCTTCTCGCGGACGTCCTCGCTTTCCTGAGAATCCGTCTTGTGCGGATCATCGATGATTCGATAGTCCCCGCCCTTACCGATTACGCTGCCGCCCACGCTCTCCGTTAGACGGTGGCCGGTCTTGTCATTCTCATAGTTCGTCTTCACATTCTGGTCCGTCATGAGCGTGAAAAGATGCCCCCACCGGCGCTGATACCAGTCGGATTCAATCACGCGCCGGCCCTTCACCGCGTCGCGCGTCGCCAAGTCTTCGTCGTGGGAGGTGCAAAGGAAGCGCGATGCGGGCCCGAGCACTGGGCTGAGAAACGCGCGCTGCTCGATGGAGCGACGCCGTGCCAACTCGGGCGTGAGCGTCTCCTGCGTCCAGACCCACGTGGGCCATGCGACGCAAACGGAGATGCTCTTTGTGCTGCGCGGGGGGACATTGATCACTAGCGTGCCAATCTCGAAGCGCGTCACCGCTTCAAGGGCTTCGCAGATAGCGCCAATGTGCCAGTTATCGGTGAAAGGGCGCCCGGGCTCAACGATGTGCCACATGCCGCACATATAGCGGTGCAGATCGCGGCTCATTAGCTCCGCCTCCACCAGCGCCCGGTCGGGAAGCTGGGCAGCGGCCTCGTTGACCTTCTCGACGTTGCGCGGGTGCGACAGCTCTGGCGCTGGAGCGCTAGAGCGAGCGGGGAGCTTACGAGCCGGGAGGGGCAAAGCGCGCCTCCATGGGCTCTTCGAAGACAGAAGGTGGCGTGCGCGTATCCGAGGGCAACTGATGGCTACGAATCACGACCTGGGCGCTGAAAACTGGTCCTAAAGACAAGCGAATGGGTTCGTGGTAGATATCCTCCAGCTCGTCGGCCTTGAGCGGGCTAGCCCACCATGCCGCCATGCGCGCCATGGCGTGGATTTCTTCTAGAGCCTGCTCGGCGCGCAGCTCAATTAGAGCATCAATCGGCTCTAGCTGAAGGAGGGCCTGCACCTGCATGCCCGATATCTCGCCATGCTTGGGGCAGAAAACTCCATCCTTATCGCGCTCGCGGAAGCTGAGGCCACCGCAGACTGGGCAGCCCGACGCGCGCGAGGATTTCATGACGGCAGCGTGCAGCTCTAGCTCTTGGTTCAATGTGAAGCCCTCCCGCGGGCGTTGAGAAACTCATCCAGCGTTGGCCGATCCGCCCAGCGCTCGGCGGTGCGGTGCTCCCACATCCATTGATACATTTCGCCATGGCCTTGGTGCTGGCCCATGGCAAAGGCCAGCTCCAGGTCTTTCTCGGTCAGCGCCGGGGGCAGATCGGGCGCCATGCGCAGCTTCTCCAGCTCGGCCTCGTGGGCAATTCGCTCGTGGCCGATTCCCCGCCCCGCCGCCTCGATCATCTCCAAGCGGCAGACAGCTAGCCGGGCAGGCCCCCCAGCCAGCCAGAAAAGCAGCTCTCGGAGCAGCCCAAGGCAGAAAAAAGCCGAGAGGAAGCTCCTCACAGGGAGCCCTTGGGAAGCGCTGCGTTGCGCTCGCAGCGGCTCCCCTGCTCGAGGCTAGGGCAGGAGCAGCGCGGCCAGCCGCAGCGCTCTACGGCCACCGCTGGGGCCTTCTCCTCCATGGTTCGCACCAGCGTGCCCGTGGGGCGGAGCTGCGGACCCCGGGAGACGACTTCTTCCTCGTCGCTCACTCGGCCCCCCAGTGCTCATCATTCGCCGCGAGCCCGGCAAGCCCAGTCACTAGCTGCGCGCAGATATAGATCGGGGCGTCTGAGTCCTCGCGGCCGGCAAAAACCCATGCGAGAGCGCCGCTCATAGGCGGGCTTTCATCCACGAGCGCAGCCACAACACGCGCACCTTCATCTCGGCGCCCTGCTGCACGAGAGAGTCTTCGGTGACCATCTTCCCGCCGGGGCTGACGTAGACACCCGGGTCGTCGTAGGACGGAATGAAGGGCAGCCCCTGCAGCTCATAGCAGCGCAGCGGCGCCGAGGGCGGGGAGCTTCCCGTACCGGGCCTGTGAATGACAATGTTCACGCTTCCTCCTCCGGGCCTGCCAGCTCGCGCGTCGAGGCCAAATCGACGTGCATGCCGAACTGGTCCATGAAGGCGAGAAAGTTTTCCAATTGCTTGCTGCTCATGCTGCGCAGCTTCTCGGTGGAGAGGTACGCAGCATTGCGCTCCTTAACCTCGACTCCAATCGGCATCTTCTTATGGACATAGGGCGCTGCTGATTGGGCACAGGAAGCGCGGAGCTGGAGCGGCACCTCGATCTTCGCGGCCGACGGCTTGGGCTTGAAGAGCACGGTCTTGCCATCTGAGGCCAGCTCCTCGATATATTCCGCGTAGAGCTGGTTGCGGTAGGCGAAAGTCAGAAACTCCAACGGTGTCATGCCCGTCGAGCTGATGATCTGGTTCTTCAGCACGTCCTGTTTATTCTTCGAGCCCGGCGGGCGGCCTCGCGGATTGGCAACTTGTCCGGGCTTGAATCGAACTCCATCCGGAGGCTTGGGGCGAGCCGGCAGCGGCGCCGGCCGGAAGAAATGGGGAGGGCGGCTCGGCAGCTTCTTTGTCATCGCCTCTTGGAGCATTCCTAGTCCAGTAAAGAATTGCGGCATCCCCCCGCCCGAGAGCAGCGTGCCCGGCGGGGCTGGGGCACGGTTTCTTCTGGTTCGGTTTGGGGGCTGGGCGCGACTTTAGGCATGACCGCGTCCAAAAAGCAAACAGCGCAACCGGGGGGGGGCTGCGCCGCTAGAGGGAAGGGCCCGCCGAGGGGAAGGCGGCGGGCCCGGGGGCACAACAGCTCCGGGCGCGCTTCAACACCTGAGCCATGAAATGAACAGCGAAGCAACTACTGCGCCCCATACCACGCCTACGAAAAAGGCAAGAAGTGGGTCCATTGGATTAGACTCTGTGGATAAAGGTCGCATAATCACAGTGGCTCCCTTAATTGCCAACGCAATCCCAAACTATACGGCCACCCCGCGCTTTCTCCAGAGGAAGGGCTTCGTATCACCACGCAGATAGAGCGGGTGCTGTGGCGTGCCATCTTTGCAGAGCTTGAGCGCGCAGAGCTTCAGGGAGAGATTCAGGCGCAGCGTGCGTTCAACCT
>ERZ1292644.791-Hain-H14-01um-R2-791-length-18577-cov-6_pt1 | contig 18577 bp, 34 predicted proteins | sample MGYA00564402_ERZ1292644 | MGnify/ENA primary metagenome ERZ1292644 (study PRJEB36523, sample SAMEA6512644) | groundwater metagenome | collected 2019-01-09 | study: AquaDiva: Metagenomics assemblies of 32 groundwater samples
AACTGAAACATGAAGATTATGTAATAGGTGGAATAGGGCTTTTCAAAGGAGCAGATATTACAGAAACAATAAAGCCGATATTGGAAGGGATAATAACAAGATTAACAGAGTTAGATAAAGAAATTGAAAAAAGAACTGGAATACTTGATAAGTTTGGTAAGAATTTAGCTGAATTAGGGGAAATTCTTGATACAAACAAAATGTTGGGAGAAAAGGAAGCCTTACAAAAAGCCAAGCAAATAATTGAAGAAAATGTAATAAAGGTGGAAAAATGAGAAGTAAAAAAGATTTATTGCCATATAATAGTGTAATTCAGGTTTGTCCTGAATGTAGAAAGGTTGATGTATGTAAAGATGATGGGCATGACTGCTATTATGATGCAACTGAACAAGATTGGAAAGATAAAGCTTATGGAGATAACTAAAATGGAAGATACATTTTGTCCTATTTGTGGATTTCCTGAAAGTTATTGTAAATGTAGTGAATGAGGTGGAAGAAAATGAATGATGAATTTATAGATACAAGAATTTCAGAAGAAGATTATGAGCTTTCAAGAGAAGGATGCACTTGTAGTAAGGGTATTCATATTGGAAATGAAATAGATTGTGATTGTCCTGTTCATTGTAAGTAATGTAAAATAAAAATGCAACCGACAAAACAGCCATTAATCATCATTGAAGGAAAGAATTGCTGGTCGTGTAATGGTAGTGGGCAGTATGAATGTGACCAAGAAGGAAATATGTATCATAGTCCCATTGATTGTGATATATGCCATGGCAAAGCCAAATCCCCAACTAAATTAATCTTTGATGCAGAGGATTTCAAAGGCAAGGAATTGCCAAAGAAAGGGGAAATAAGATGTGGGAATTGTATGGGGGAAATTGTTTATACAAACATAACTAAAAAAGTAAATGGTTGGCTTCATGTAAACCCAAGACATTATCTTGTAGACGAAAGAGATAAAATAAAGCCTTTCCGCCTTTCCTCTGATGCTGTTTTGAAAAGTGTTGGAGAAATATCATTGCCTTCAATCAAGTTAGATTTAGCTTTTCATAACCTTTCAGAATCAAGCAAAATAGTGATAGCAGAGGGATATTATAAATAACTTAACAAAACAACAGATTAAAGAGATATTATCCGAAGAAGTTTTTGTAACATTCATGCTTTTATCAATCATTTTAGATATGTACTTATTCATAAATTTATAAAAATGCAACCAATAAAACAGCCGATTGAAAACAAACAATTAAGAAGAAATGTTGGTTCGTTACAAAATAAAGTAAATCGTCTTAAAAGAAAATGTAATTTATATAGGATTGCCATTGAAGTGAGATTGATACAAATAAGGAACTGTGAAAAATTATTTGATAAGTTAAAAAAAGAAGGAAGGATTACAATTAAAGAATTAAAAGAAAGTATGCTAACCAAAAGGGAAGCTAAACAATTAATAAAATGAGCCTAACCCAAAATCAGATTGAAGTATTGAAAGGGAAATGCCCTAAGTGTGATGGTTATGGAGCAATTGTTCCTTATATGGAATGTAAATCTTGTAATGGTTTGGGTAAAGCCACAATAGAAATAGAGAAAGAGTGGGATGAATGTGTATGTAAAAATTGGAGAGAAAAAGATAGAAAAAGACATTATTTTTGTAATGGCAAAGGCAAAATCCAAAAATACAAAGTCAATGATGAGATTTGCATAGCACATAATCATATATCTTATTGCGAAGTATATCCAGATTTATGTAAAAAACTCAAAATCATTTCAGAAACAGAAACGCATTGGAGAGCTATGATGAGATGAAAACTTTAATCTTAATCCCAAATAAAAACGAAATGTGTGGAATGTATCAGTTAGCTAAAGATTTGGCTAAAGAATTTGATGGAGATATTATGACAAAAGGAGATATGATTTTATATGAAGATTTGTATGAAAATTACAAACAAGTTATTACCTTAATGTATCCCATGCACAAACATGGTAAATATTTTAAAAAGAATTTTGGAATAAAATGGCTTTGCTACAATCAAGGCATACCGCCTGTAACAAAAACTTATTTTCCTAACTTCTGGAGAAGGCAAGCAATGAGGTATATTAATTGGAGAAATAACGCCACAATGCAAGGTGCAGATGAGTATTGGGATGTTACAGAAAGAGAGCAGAAACCAAAATGGACAGAGAAACTCAAATCAATTTCAAATGCAGGTTTGAATAGGCAAAATTACGCATTATATTTAGGAAGAAGAATCGATTATAAAAACTTTGAATGGCTTAAAAAAACAATGAAAGAACTACAAATACAATTTGAATATTCAGAAAATTGGGATGATAGGAATGTTTATGATTGGTTATCTAATGCCAAAATGCTTGTTACTGCTTCTCTTTGGGAAGGGTATGGTAGACCCGTAATGGAAGCGGAAGCATTGGGTATTCCAGCAGTTGCTTATGATGTTGGTTCTCATAAAAGACATATCAAAAAAGGCATTTGTGTTCCTTTAAGCATTGATAATATAGATGTATCAGAAGCACTATTTAAGGAAGCTATTTTAAAAGTGTGGAATAGATGATTAGGTGTTTGTTGGAAAAAAGGTGGAGGTTGAAGGTAGAGATGATATAAATAAATTTATATAGTAGTAATATATTATATAATTTATTATTAGGTAACAATATTATTTAAATATATATAAATAAAATAAATTATAAATATAAATTTTAAAAAATGGTATTTAAAAAAGGAGAAATTTCAAATCCAAAAGGAAATCCTAACATTGCTTTTACTCCAAAAACAGGACCAAAAACTAATGAAGGAAAGTTAAAATCATTATTTTCCAGTAGAATAAATTTATATCGGGAAACGCCTCTATTAAAAAAAATAAGGCAATGTGATAAGTGTCCTTTGGGTGAAAAGCATATCACTTTAAGGGTAGGAGATAAAACCATAGAAAGGAATGTTCCTGCCCAATGTTCTTTTTATGAGAAGGGTAAAACTGAGTGTGTTGTGCCTGTTGTTGAATGGGTGGCAAAGGTAAAAGTATTTTATGCTTTAGAACACAACACTTTTGATTTACAAAGAGCATTGATATTGGAAGCGGTTAAGCATAGTAAGACGGCAGAGGAGGTTGAGATTTTAAAAAAAGGACATCCGGGGTTTTATACAAAGGAGTATTTAGATTTGGCATTAAAGCATATAACTGAATATAATAAGATTGTTACAAATCAGGCAACTAATAAACATCTCCATCTCCATCAACACCAAGAGAAGGGAGATTTGGCGGAAAGGATTGTGAATAAGATATTTTCTGATGAAAAAGAAAATACTGATGTAGAAGAAATAAAACAGAATGAATGAAACTCAAATAACAACATTGAAGTGTGGATGTGAAATTAGAATCAATAGTGAGGAGCATAAAATTGTGGTTATGGAATGTAAGGAGCATGTATGGAGGTTGAGAAAGAATGGAGAGGAGTGAAATAAGAACAGATTTTGGTAAGGGAGAATCAACTACATTACAAACAATATTAAAGAAATGTGATTTTTGTAATGGTAGTGGAATTTTAATTGTTGATATCCCTTCATATTTAAAACCAGTAAAAGTTCAGAAAGTATGTTTTAATTGTGAGGGAAAAGGATTTAAAATGAGTGGAAATGAAATTATTTAAAAAGGATTAAAATGACTATAGGTAATTGTGCTGGTTGTGAAGAAGAATGGAGTTATGCTTGTGATTTAGCAACTAATTGTGGTGCTACATTAGTTCAACAAGAAATAACTCATATTGGAGAAAGGAAACATTTTTTGATTATGATGGTAAGTGAAAAAGATGGACATATAATGGTGTCGTAAGATGACAGAAACTGGAGAAAGAATAAGTGATAATATACCATGATGCCAATAGAATGTGATAAGTGTAGGCATTTTGAGTTTGTTAGTGATAGTTTTGCCAAAAATACCAAAATTATGGTAGTGAAATGCACAACAAAGAAGTGTAATGGAAAAATGGTATTGGTGGAGTAAAAAATGGATGAATATGATTGGGATGATTTTGAAAATGAAGATAATGATGAAGTAGAATAATGGAGGAATAAAATGAATCAACATGAACAACCTCCTATTAAGGAGGGAGATATAATAGAAAATTTATCAATAATAAGTATGGGGAAGAAAGGGGATGGAGTAGGAAAGATAAATAATTTTGTGGTTATTGTTCCTAATACTCAAGAAGGGCAAAGTTATAATGTGAAAGTAACTAAAGTGTTACAAACTGTTGCTTTTGGAGTGGTTAATAATGAGTGATGAAAAGTTTAAAGAAAATGTGGATTCATGGATAAAGCAAATAAGGAGAGAGTTTGCCGACTTCTCTGATATCCCTTCAGTCGTAAACGAAAACACAGACAATATCCAGCACAATTATGAACTACTCTATGAGCTGAAAGACGAGATTGAGGAATTAAAGCAGGAAATAAATGAACTTAAATTAATTCAAATCATTTCATTAAAACAGAAAATGAAAGAGGAAGAAAAACAAAAAATATTATGAGAAAGTAAGAAAAGTGGTCAGTTGGATATAAGGCAATGCACGAATAAAAACGAGGTAAAAAGGTAAGGTTTTCATCACCTCTTTAACCTACCAAAATATTACCTTCATTAAAACCACTTTTCTTATCTCAAAATGGATATAAATGAAAAGGTATGGGATAAAATCTTTAAATTAAGAGATAATTTTATCTTTGAAACAAAACATAGAAATCTATATTCTTATCAAAAGAAAATAAGTAATAAAATTCTTAAAAGTGTATTTTTAAATGATGGGCAGACATTGGCATTAGAGGTGGCAAGACAAGCAGGTAAAACTACTGTCTTAACTGATACAATTACATTTCTTCTTTTATTTTATTTTCAAATCTGTAAACAATTCAACTTACCTCATATTGGATTTTTTAATGTAGGAATTTTTGCACCAATAGAACCACAGGCACGAACAGATTTTGATATGGTGAGAGATTATTTAAAGGAGTGTGAAAATTTAGGGTTTGATTATGCTTTCTCTGAGTTTAATGCCGATACCATTAAGATAAGGTCAAAACTCTATCCTCCAAGAGAAGTATATTGTTTTACTGCTTCACCTACTTCACATCCAGAATCTAAAACACTTAATTTAATTATTTATGAGGAAGCTCAAGATTTAATTGATAGGCAGATTGAAAAAGCTATAAGTCCAATGGGTGCACATACAAACGCAACAGAAGTGTTTATTGGAGTGGGTGGTTATAGAAGGTGTAAGTTTTGGCAAAATATTGAAGAACTACCACAAGAGCAGAAAATTATTATTCCTGTAGAAATGGTGTTGGATGAAAGGAAAAAAAGATATGAACAAGATAACAATATTCTTCATTTAAATTATGAGAAACATATTGAAAAAAAGAAAAATGAAATAGGAGAAACATCCGACCACTATAAAACCAATTACCAACTAATTTGGATATTGGAAAGAGGGCAATTTATAACTTATGAAAATCTAATAAATTTGGAAAAAAATTATGAAATTAAGGAAGAGTATTCAAGGATTGAAAGTTTATATGGTGGGATTGATTGGGGGAAGATGAATGATTCAACTGTGTTTACGGTTGTTAATGAATATTCGCAGATTGTTGTTTGGTATGAGTTTTTGGGAGATGATTATTCAAGTCAGATAGAGCAGATTGGAGATATTATAAGGAGAAAGTATGTTGGGTTGAAGATTATTCATTGTGATTCAACAGGAACTCAAGATATGGCGGTGGATATGTTGAGTGCAAAGTTAAGGGAGTTTAGATTACAGACTCAAGTAGTGGGGGTTAAGTTTGGGGTAGGAAGTAAGGATGAAATGTATAAGAATTTATCAAGATTAATGCACCCTAAAGTTGTAAATAATGAAATTATAGAAGAGGCAAAATTTATGTTTCCAAAGGTTTGGAGTAAGGAGAAGGATAAATTTATAACCCAATTTTTAGATTTACAAAAAGAAATTAAAAGTGGTGGACAATGGAGTTGTAATGCGCCTGATGGTAGTCAGTATCACGATGATTATCCAGATTCAACCTCCTTAGCTTGTATGGCATTTAGACAAATTATTCATTATACACCAATGTTAGCTTAATTCTTGTAAAAAGTAAATTATATAATTAAAACCATTGTATTTATAAATAAGATTTATTTAGATAAATGTTAATTCCTTTCCTCAATTTGATAAATCCTAATTATGGCGTTAAAAGATTTTTTTAAAGGTAGTATTACTATTCCAAAATATATACCATCTTTCTTTGTTTCTCCTACAGTAAAAATTGAAGAACAGTTTAAGGGTATTGTTCCAAGGATTGAAGTAAGATTTCCTAAAGAGTTGGGCGAACAGCATCCTTTTGATTATGTAATTCTTGAAGGGGTATATAAGGAAGTTGGATTGGTGACAGGAGTGGTGGATAAAATTGTTGATTTTATTGTAGGTCCTGGATTTTATGTGTCGGCAGAAGATGAACGTGCACAGAAAATAATTGAAGATTTTATGGAAGATACCAACTTCGACACTTTATTAAGGGCTTGGATTAAGGAGGCATTGATAAAAGGAACAGGATATTTGGAGTTGGGAGGAAATAGAAATGAGGTGCCGACAGGATTGAAAGTTTTAAATGCAAATTGGATGTATGTTAAGAGAGATATACTTGGTGTAGTAGAAGGTTATAATCAGTATATTGGAAGATGGTATCAATTTTCAAAAGATAAAATTAATATGGCAAAAGTTACATTTTTTGAACCTTATCAAATTGCCCATTTATCTATAAATAAGGTAGGAGATAGTGAATATGGGATTGGGATTGTTTACCCAGCCATCACCACACTTAATAGATTGTTAAGTAATGAAAAGGAAATGCAGACCTTATTAAAAAGAAAAGCTAATGCTCCTATTCATGCTAAATTGGGTAATAAAGAAAAAGGTTTGATGCCGACAGCAGAGGATGTCGAGGCATTTGGTAAAAAGTTGGAGTATATGAATAATAAACATGAATGGGCAACTGATGCTTTGGTGGAAATGAATGTGTTGAGTTTTGGTCCTTTGGCAGAAAAGTTTAGTTTTGTGTTGGAGCATGATTTAGATATGCTTTTTTTTACATTCCAAATCCCAGAAGTGTTGATGGGAAGAGGAAGTATTCCTGAAGGTTTGGCATCAGTTCAGATGGATGCTTTTGAAAGAAGAATAGGAAGTTTTCAGGCAGAAATTGAAAAGATTATTGAACAGGAAATATTTAGAAGGGTGTTAAGGGCAAACGGATTAGATGAGCATGTAGAATTTGTTTGGGGTTCACCGAGTAATACAGAGAAAAAAGAAAGACTTTTAACAATACATAACTATTTGCAATTAGGTTTTCAACTTTCTCCAACTTTTGTCAAGATGTTAGAACAAGAAGCGGCAATGTTGTTGGGGTTTGATGAAAAGAAGTTGGAAACAGCAGAGGAGGAGAGAAAGAAGGAGTTGGTGAGGAAAAATCCTTTGGTGCCAGGACAAAATCAAGAGAAGTTAAAAATAGAAGTAAAAGAAGTTATTCAAGAAAACTTCCAAGATATTATTTCTCAATCCCAACCTTATACCATCCAGGAGTGGTTAGGTTTTTCTTACATTGAATATCAAAAACAAATCCAACACTTCTTATCTATCTATACTTTCGACCAACTACTTGCTTCAACCAACGATGAGTTAAAGGCAGGAAAACTGACTACAATTCAGGTTGAAAAGTTAAGAGATATTCTTCAAGATGGTTTTTTGAAAAATAAAACTTTGTTGGAAATTGGAGAGGAAATAAAGAAGGAGTTAGGGTTAAAGGATTTGTATCGAACACAAAATGGAGAAATGTTATTAAAAGATGACCAACCGATTTTATCTCTATCAGCAGAATATCGTCCAATGATGATAGCAAGAAGTGAAGTAACAAGGGCAGGAGCAGAAGGGGCAATATTGCATTATAAAGAAGAAGGGGTAGAGAGGTATAGGTGGGTGAGTAGTTTAGGGCAACGTACTTGTGAAATTTGTGGAGAATTAAATGGACAGGTTTTTGAAATTGATAATGGACCTTTGCCTGGTGACCCTCATCCACTTTGCAGATGTACAGTAATCGCCATAGCAGGAGAAAATATCAAACCTGTTGGTGGAATATATGGGTTTGGAAGAAAATGATAATAAAAGATTTTGAATATCATATTGAATCAGAAACAGAAAATTTAATAATAACAGATAAAATCAATGGATTTTTACTTGGTATTTTTTTTATTCCTTTTTTACAAGCTTCATATAAAAAATATGATATAAGAATTAGTTTAAAAAATTATCCTACAATATTATTATTAGAGGAGAAACAAGTTGTTTATGAACCCATATATATACCTATAAAAGTAGATTATTTTAATGTTAACAATAGAAGGTATGAAGCACCAGATTGGTGGGCTTTGAATGATAAATTAAGAATAGAAGTTGAAGGTAAAGATATTAAATTAAAAATAATATTAAGAGTAAAGGTATATTAAAGTGGGACAGGATGTAAAAGGATTTTCAACAGTGGAAGTTATAAGGTTAAATGCAGGTAGTCCTGCATCTAATTTTGCCTTTACAAAGTTTGATAATTCAAGAGGGAAAGTTTGTGATGCCATAATTCTAACTAATTTGGGTAGTAATAGTGTTTTTGTTTCATTTTCAGGAACAGCATTGGTTACTGGAGGGAGTAGTTTTATGTTATTACCTCCAAATGCAATTAGAAGTTTAGATTTAATGAGTAGTGGTTTGTCTATTGCAGTTTCAGGTGGAAATATCGAATCAGAATGTGAATTAATTGGGTTAGGAATTTAAAAATGACAAGAACAGATGGTAGTAACCCTTCGTTAATTAGAACAAGTACAGGATGGTCTTTATATATTGATAATGTTAAAGTATTGGATATTGATAGCAATGGAAGGTTAAGGTTAAAAGGAGATATTCAATCAAATGAGCCAATATGAAAAAATATTTTTTATTGTTTATAATGGGAATGTTTTTGACATCAATAGTTTTTGTCTTTGCTGAAAGTAGATTCAATGATGTATGGGTTAGGGGATGGCTTAATGTTACAAACAAAACAACAGTTTTAAATCTAACTATTGTTGGAGACTTAAATGTCAGTGGTTCACTAATTGGAAGTTCTTTTTTTGGTCCGCCTAATTGGACAATATTTTATAACAATGAGGCACTTACAAGATGGATTATAGCAAATGACACTTCTAATTATTTAACACAATTAGGATTAAATATAAGTAGAGGGGATTTGATAACCAACTACACATTTGACAATAAAACAATTAATAGAAGTATAACTTCCATAACAATAGGAATATCACAAATTACAGATTTACCTGCATCAAGCAATTTTCTTTATTCAAACATAACATTATTTTTAGGGGTAAATAATGAATCTATAATAAAAGTGGGGAATACATCTTGGATTATTTCAAATGAGCGAAACCCTTCTAATGCTACAATAGAATTGGCAAACACAGGAGGATATGGTGCTCTATACTTAATTGATAATTTTACATCTAATTTAAACAGTATAAATGATTCAATTTCTTTGTGGAACAGGACAACAACAGCAATTTATCCAAGAAATATTGAAGCAAATGTTGGCATTGGGATAACTACTCCAAACTACTTATTGCAAGTTGCAAGTGGCACTGATGGGCGTAGTGTTAATTTAAGTAATGTGCTATATGTAAATGGAACGACCAATGGAAGTGTCGGTATCGGAACAAGTGCGCCTGGTTCGGGAGCTGGTTTAAGTGGTATTCAAGAAGCTCCTTTACACATTTATAGCTCTGCCAATAAAAACACTTTTCTTCTAATTGAAAATGACATGAATGGTTCAAATACAGCAGCTGTCTTGAGAACTCTCGCTGATTCTGCTGGGATGAACTTCCAGTCCCACGCAACAGGGCGCACTATTTCCCGCTTTGGGGTGACTCTCGGCGGTTGGAATGAGTTTTTAAGCGTCACGGGCAATGGAATGGCTTTTGGAACATTAGGAGCGACCGATTTAATTATTGGCACAAATAGCGCAGACCGCATCCACATTTTAAGCACAGGCAACGTCGGCATCGGCAACTCAACTCCAGCCCAGAATTTAGTAATCCAGTCAGGAACTGCATGGAGTAGGATAGATGCAGGAGCAACTTCATTTACAGGCTCATCTTCAAAAGAATTAAAGAAGAATATTGTTGAGGTATCAAAGCCAGATATTCTAACCTACATAAGCAATACTTCTGTTTACAGCTATAATTTCAAGGACTGCGGGATTAACAGTACATGCAAAAACAGGACAAGCGCTATGGCAGAAGATTTCAACCAGATATTTAACAAAGATGCAGGAAAAGGAATAAGCGGAGATGATGTAATGTGGGCTTTATGGCTTGGAATTCAGGAACAGCAGAAAGAAATTAATTATCTCAAACAATTAAGTGGAATTCCAATAATAAAAAATTATAAATGCTTATCTACTAATGTAGAGGATGATTGTCCTTTTGGATTAAGTGGTGGATTGCATACAAGATGCTATCAGGATATAAATAAAACAATTTATTTGAGATGTGATGAAGGATGGGTGTGATATAATTGTGGAGGTAAAGTAAAATGGAAAATCAAAATATAAAAGGAATAGTTGATATTACAAAACCCATAACCCAACTTCCAGAATGTGGTGTGGAAGGATGTAAGAATGAAGGATGGATTGGGTTGGGCGGTAAATTTGTTTGTGGAGAGTGTTTGGTAAGATGGCAAAGATTGCAATCAGAGAAAATGTATGAGCAATTGAAGTTAAGTTAATTATATAATTTAAACCCTTGTATTTAAATTAAATAAAAATAAAGATTATGGTAGGTGAATAAAAATGAACAAATTAACTAAAGAAGAATTTTATAAATTAAATAGAAAACAACAAATATCACTTCTGCAATCAATGGAAATTAATTTTGATGTTAAAGATAAAGAAGATAACCTTTATTTTAAATATGAGAAATATTGGGAAGGTCCAAAACCACAAGATATTGTTGAAAAGGTGATAGTAAAAGAAGAACCAACAAAATTACCACTACATTTAATTTGTCCAAAATGTGATTTTCCTTTGGAATTATTAAAGAGAGTAAACGGAATTTCTGAATATAAATGTAGTCATTGTGGAAGGGGATTAGCAGATTTTAGAAGGTGAAAATATGACGATAGATAGATGTAAAAGGTGTAATGTGCAAATAATTTATCAACCACATATTGGAGATTTTTTGCATCAATGCAACAGTAATATACTTGCCCTCGACCAAGAAGATGTTGTACATTTTCATACTTCTTTCACCAATAGTGAAGGAATCACAACTCAACAGCAGGGTGGATTTGCATTACAAAAAGGTTTAGTTAATAAAAATTTAACAGTGGAACCTGGAGCAATAAGAGAAGATGTTGAGGATTATACTCCAAGAGGGAATAGACAGAGTACAACCCGCCGACGTCAGCATTTCGAATATATTACAACAAAATAATTAATTATATAATTTAAACCATTGAATTTAAATATTATAAAAATAATTTTAAAGATTGTAGGTTAAAATGGAAGAAAAAAAATATAAAAAAGACAATGATGGACATTTTATAATCGCAGAAAATGTGCCGTTTATATTTAATTCATTAATGTCACCAATTAAAGAAGAAGGTCAGATTGAGGTAAGTGACGATAATGCCAACCCAAAAAATTAATGTCGGTGGTGTGGCAGTAAGAGCTGGGTTGAGTTTAAATCGAATATTATACACGCCAGAAGTATTGCAAAAATTTGCACCAACATTAACAAACAAACCAATATTAAAAGACCATTCAAATTTAACTGATAGTACAATTGGATTGGTAACACAATCAGCATTTGAACCATCAACAACAAAAGTAAGGTATAATGGTTGGGTTAAGGAAGATGGCACAGGAATATTGGAAAAGATTGATGATGGTAGGATAAAGGAAGTGAGTATAGGTGGTGTAGTAGGGCGTTTGGTGAAGGAAAATTTAGACGATGATTTTTACATTGCAAAAGATATGAAGGCAATGGAATTATCAACAACACCAACACCGGCAGTGGTTGGAACATCAATTTCACAAACATTGAAAGGGTTAAGTGAAGTATCAAAACCTGAAGATTGGAAAAAAGTGAAACCTGTTTTTGAACGGGTTGAATTTATAGCAGAAAAATATGAAGTAGGAAAGGAAGAAGTCAAAGAAAAGATAATTGAAAAGTTTATGTGTCCATTATGCGAAAATACATTCCCTACAATTGAGGAATTAAGAATACATATGAAAACACATAGTCAAGAACCAGATGGTGTTAGTCAACCAAAAGGTGTTGAACCAAAACCTAATTCAAAAACAAAATTAAACTTGGAGGAAAGGAAAATGGCAGAAGATGAATTAAATGTTGATGAAAAGCAGAAAATTCTTGAAGCTAAAGAATCAGATTTGAAGAAAAGAGAACATGAATTAAAATCAAGAGAAGATTCTATTGCTAAAGAAAGACGAGAAAAGTTAGAGCAAGAATATGATAACTTGATAAAGGTAAAGAAAGTTACATCACAGGATATTTCTAAATTATCAAATGAAACTATAAAGGCATTAATTGAAATGTTAAAAGTTTTGGAACAAGATGATGACGATAAAGTTAAATGCCCAGAATGTGGTAAAATGTTACCTGATAAAAAAGCACTTGCCAAACATATGGATGATGAACATCCAGAAGAAGAAGAGGAAGAAAAGAAGAAAAAGGCAAAAGCTACAAAAGGAAAAGTAGATATTGGTAGTGAGGAAAAAGATACAAATGTTGATGGTTTCGCAATTGAAAAGTCTGAATTTGGAAGTGGTTTCTCTTTATACAGAGAAAGTTATCCAGATAAGTTTAAAAGACTTTTAAGAAGTTAAAACAAATAATAACAGGAGGTAATTACGATGGCAGCAGCAGGATTGGGTAACCCAGCAGGAGCAATTGCAATGATGGATGCTGGTGTACCAAGAATAATCAGTGGTCAAGTTAGAAATGAAATAATATCAGGAGGAGTTTTTGTATTTGGTTCAGGTGCAACAGGTGTTGTAAGTTCTGGTGCAAATAGTATGGTAAACTCTGATTTACTATTTACAAGAGATGCAAGTGGAGGGCAATTTAATGGAATAGCAATTCAAACAACAGCAGTTAGTGGTGCTATTGCAGTAGCAACTGATGGTTTCTTTTTGTTGGTTGCAAATGGTACATTAATTGGTGGTGAAAAAGTTAAATGTGATGGCAATAATGCTGTGTTGAGTGTAGGGTCAAAAACAATGGCAACATATACCCAACACGAAGATATTGGAAGGGCAGTAACAGCAGGAGCATCTGGCGGTTATGCTTTAATTCAAATAACACCATAGGAGGAAAAATAAAATGGCAGAAATGGACAAAATTCAAGAATTATTAAGAACTGGTTTAGGAACTGAAGGACAGTTACTTTTACCAAGAAGAATACATGATGTGATAATTGAAGAAGTTGACAAAAACCTTATACCAAGAAGTGAAGCGGCAATCTATGTTGGACCTGCTGAAATTCCGGGTTCAAGCTATGACTTCAATTTAGTAACTCCAGATACAATGGATGTAAGGCTTGTAGCAGAAGGTGCAGAAATACCTATTGACCAAGTAACATATACATCTACTAATGTATTACCATCAAAGTATGGTGTGGCAATAAGAATTACAAGAGAGTTATTAGAAGATGCAAAATGGAATCTATTACAACACAATGTTCAATACGCAGGAAAAAGAATAGCAGAAAATGAAAATTCAATTACCATTACTGCTTTAGATGGTGCGGCAAATACAGTTAGTGGAGGAGCATCAATAACAATAGCAAATATTACAAGAGCAATGCAATATTTGGAAGATAGTGACTTTACCGGAACATCATTTTTTGTTGGAATGGAAGTGTTAAATGATTTGAGGAACATTGATACTTTTGTAGAGTACAACAAAATAGGAAACACTGAAATGTTAACAAGAGGGTTTTTGGGTAATATTTACGGGTTGAATGTTGTTAAGGTAAGTACAAATGCTGGTATGACATCAACATCATCGTATGTAATTGACAGAACACAAGCTTATGCAATTGTAGAAAAAAGACCAGTGACAGTTGAAAATTTTGAACTCCCTACATTTGATATGAGTGCGGCGGCAATAACCCAGAGAATTGCAGTATCATTGTTAAGGTCATCTGCCGTTGCAAAAATAACAACTACGTAAAAATTTTAATTAAAATTTTATTGAGGTAAAAAATGGTAGACGGGTTGGCAAATGAATTAGGTGATTTAGGTAGTCCTTCTATAACAGCAGAATTTCCTACAGCAGTGTTAGGAAGTCCTGCCGCCTATGGTTTATCTTTTCAAGCAGGAAGTGTTACATTAGGTGCAGGAAGTACAGGTTGGGCTGTGTTTGGAAGAGCATTTGCATCAGTTCCACGTGTTATGGCAATGTATCAAGAAATAGACCCTGGAGGAGCCACTTATGGTGTGGCAGGAAGTAGAGTTGGTACAGGTAGTGTGTTATTGGTTGGACAAGCGGCAAGTCAAGCAGTTGATTGGATAGCTATTGGAAGTGGTAGAGCATAAATGGCAACAATTATTCATCCATTTTCATCAGATATAAAAAATTCCCAACAATGGGTAGGAAGTCCGGCAGTTGTTATCAGTGGATTAAATTTGCAAAGGTTGGAAATGGTTGTATCTAACAATGCTGGTGTAACTTTATATTTAGGAAGTGCCGGTGTAACAATGAATAATGGTTTTCCGATAGCAGTTGGGGAGGATATGACCTTTCCGATTGCAGGAAGTTTATTTTTATATGGAATTGGAAGTGGTGAAGGAAGTGTTGATGTAAGGGTTTTGGAAGTGGTATAAAATGGGAGGATTAATACAAACAAGAAGAAGGGGAGTTGAAATCAATAAAGATTTAACAATTAAGTTAAGTGATAGAAGTGGGTTAGGAAAATTTACAATTAAAGATGTTGATGGATTTCCGATTTTTTGGGTTGATAGTCAAGGAAATTTTGCAGTCAAAGGGAAGCAAACACGAACAACTACAGGTTAGGAGGCTAATATGGACAAATCATTAAAATTTATAATTGGGATTTTTTTACTTTTGTTAATATCAACGGTAGTAATAGCGTCAACAAGTTTTAATACTTTTGTTCCAGCTGTATTTACAACACTAACTTCAACAGCTGTAAATTTTACTATTAACTTTAGTCAAAATAATAATGATGAAACAGTATTTAATGTAACTATTTATAATAGTTCAGACCCAAGTTCATCAAGAGCTTATAGTATATTAAGTCCTGCTGGTAATATATCAATTAATGGAACATTATTACCAGTTACATTTTCTGTAACAGATTTAGTTAGAACTTGGTACTTTATCAATATAACTAATGGTTCATCAACAGCTGGAGCAGTATTATCAGATGTTAGAATATTTGATACAGATACTGGATTTTTAAAATTCCAATTTGGTGGATATGGTGCATTTAACATTACAGTTGATAAAGGGTTAATAGCAGTTGCATCAAATATAACAGCTGAAGGTTTAAGATTAAGGAATAAATCTGAAGCATTAATTGGAGCTTGTAGTGCAAATAATGTAGGAATGATTACATTTAATGGAACAAGCACTACAACTAAGTTTTTAGGTTGTGATGGTACAAATTGGGTAGCATTAGGTTAGAGGTGTAAAATGGCTGAAATCAAAACTAATTATTGGGTGGCGAGTTTAGCAATATTTATTACAGCTCTTATTGTAGGAACTGCGATATATCAGTTGGTTCCAACAGGCAACTATAAAGTCTGTGATAATGGAGTTGGTTGGCAATTTAATTCAGATACAGGACAATATTTATGTGGGGATAGAAAGTATGATTGTAGTGCAGTAAGAAACACTAAAACAGGTAAAAGTAATTATTATTGTGATGAGGCGACAAGAGTTGAAGTAAAAGAAACAGTTAAATTGATTGAAACACAATTAAATTGTCCAAAAGTTAGAGTTATAAAATATGATTATGATGGAACAAAATGGTTATGTGATGATGAAGGTCAAAAATGTGTAAGATGGTCTGAATTAATTGATAATAATTTTAGGTGAGGTGTATTAAAAATGGCACTGGTTGATGGATTGGGAGGAGGAACGGGAATAGCAGATATATTAGAGGAAATTAACGTTAATACTGTTATTACAAGTACTAATAGGTTATATTTTAGAGATGCTGGGTTATCAATACATTCCGATGCTGATGGTAGAATAGTTATTACAAGTGATGGGAGTAGTGATGATGCCATAAAATTCGACGGTCCAGCTACAATACTTGCAGGAGAAAATGCAGGTGGTGAAGGTTTGACAATTAAAGATAGTGATACATTCCCAGTTGTTGTGTTGGATAGTGATGGTAATGTTAAGCATAAGGGAGTTGTACAAAGAACAACTACTGGTTAAAGTGATATATAAATTTTCTTTTATTTATTTTTATCTTATAGATATATCTATATGGAGATGTTATGGTAGGCGAATTTGATTTAGGAAGCATTGCGGCAACGGTACAAGACTTAATAGAATCAATTCCAACCGCAATTTCTGGAACAAGGTTGTTAGAGATAGCAAACAGACAGGTGGCTTTTGTAGAATCATTTACTGGTGCGAGTATTGGGAGCAAAGGTATAGTATTGAAGTACCAAGGGGCGTTGGTTGACTTAACTTGTGCAGAAGTGTTGAGTTTAATGAATACAATAGGTGCTGATGTGAATAGTATTTCTCTTGGTGACTTTTCTGAAAGTAAGGGAGGAGAAACTAATTTGATGGTGGCAAGCAAAAATTTTGAGGAAAGAGGAATGAAGAAGTTGAATACAATAGGAAGTAAGATTTCGGTATACAAGGCTTTCGGGTAATTTTATTTTTTAAAAATTATGGAGGTTTTAATGATGTTTAAAAAAGGAAAAGGAAAGAAATAATAAGGTAGGTAGTTATAATGCCAACAGTTAGTGAACTTCGTGCGGATATAGATTCATTAATTAATAGTAGAGGTCAGATTATTAGAATTAGGACTTATACCCAGACAATTCTTGGAGGTGCTGGTAGCTATTATGATTCAGCAGTAACATTAAGTGCTTCTGGTAGTCAAATATGGACGTCAGGATTACCTCAACCTATTGGTGGGAGAAGAGGAAGTTATGAAGCTGTGTTGGTGGAGCAGGGAAAGTTAATAGAGAATGATATTAAGTTGTTTGTGGCAGGTAGTCATAATTTTTCTGGAGCGGCGTTCAAAATAGGTTTGGGTTCTCCTCCAGTAAGAGAATATAGTATTGTCAGTGAAGGAGTGTATGCTTATCCAATTTTAGGAAGTAATATCTATCAACGTCTTTACCTTCGTTATCTTAACACGGGAAGTTTATATGGTGAATGAGGAATGGTACAAGTAGCAAGTAGTAAAGGAGGCTTAATTTCAATAGAAATAAAAGGAGTTTCAGAGACTATTCGTAGAATAAGACAATCTGCACAAGATGTGCATGATGGTATGGATTTGGGAGTGTTTCAAGCTTCAACAGTTTATTTGGGAGAAGTACAAGAATCAGCTATTGGAAATAGGGCAGAACCAAAATCAGTAAGGACAGGAACCTTTGCAAACACGATTGATATTTTGAAGTTAGGAGAGAGTTCATATCAGGTGTTTTCGGCAGTAAAATATTCGATATATTTGGAATATGGTACAACAAAAATTTCTCCCCGTAGGCATTTTAGAAATAGTTTAGACAGAAATAGGGAATATATGAATCAGATTATTGCTGATGCTATTAGGAGGAAGTTGGAGAGTGGGCAAAAATAATTAAATTATATAATTAAAACCCTTAAATTTAAATATTTAAAAATTAAATTTATATTGAACCCAAGCGAGGGTTTGATTTGATTTTTACTTGAACCCATTTAGGATGGGGGAGAGACCAAGCGAGGAATTTAAAGTAACTATGCCAGGACCGACGAGTGTAGGGACAGCAACTTTTTTAGCGGATACGGTATTGTTGATAAGAGATACTGTGATAAACGACAATGTAACGGACCCTATTTCAGCTACACGACCATCAGGAGAAAGGTTTTGCCTCTCTGCTTATCCCAGAAGGGCTGTAAGTTATCCGGTTGTAACTGTAGTGGACAGAGGAATTAGTAATTGGAAAAAAGGAGGGATGGCATCTACAGTAATGATTCAAGATTTTAGTATAGAAATTAGGTGCTGGTGCAGGAACGTGGTTGAACGTGACGAAATTTCGCAAGATATTTTGGATGAATTGAGAAGCCGTATGAATACACTATCCACTACTCAACTTCTCCATAACTTTCGAATATCAAGTATGGTGAATGTGGATGACCCTGAAGGTGGTGAACAAAATATTAAATCAAAAGTTATTACTATAACTTGTACTCAAATAATAGGATAAATTAATATT
>ERZ1292644.391-Hain-H14-01um-R2-391-length-31168-cov-11_pt1 | contig 18566 bp, 23 predicted proteins | sample MGYA00564402_ERZ1292644 | MGnify/ENA primary metagenome ERZ1292644 (study PRJEB36523, sample SAMEA6512644) | groundwater metagenome | collected 2019-01-09 | study: AquaDiva: Metagenomics assemblies of 32 groundwater samples
AGGCGTGATAACTATCTCCGTCCGGCTCGACGATGATAACAAGCATCTTATCTCCATTTTCATCCACTGGCATTTTGGCATCGAGTAGCTTATCACGTAACTCTGTTTTCATTTTCTCTCCGGGTTAGGTGGGTTGATTCCCTTCAAAGGATCGTCCGAGGTGTCGTGTCCGACTATCTGCCACACATGAGGATGCTCATAATCCGCTTGTAGTCGGGCTTCCAGCGTCCGTTTCTCATCACTTCTCAGCCACCAATAGAGCGCATGGTACGCCTCCATCTCGATAATCCACTCCCTTGAAAAGGCTATCAGTGGATACGGCAGGGGGGAAAAATATCCCATGATGTAAATAGGCTCTCCGTTCTCAAGGCCAAACTGAAATCTTGGGGGGTCTCCGACCCCCGCCTTCTTGAAGAACGTGATCCATCCCATTTTGATGTTTTTGGCGTCAGGAGAAATCCTCGCCGTCATGATAGCCCTAGCTCTCTGGAAGGCCTCGTAAGCCCTCTGACAATTAACCTCTACTTCCCCAGCCAAGGAGGCGCATCCAAAAGCCATATCTTCATCTTCTATCAAAATCTGGTCCAGAGTTCGAGGAGGCGGGGTGGAAATCGGGGCCGGGTGAATGGGAACCCGATGACAGCCCATCAGAATCAGCAGGATCAGCAGGCGTTTCATGCTTCCACCCCTTGCCAAATAGGCTAGCAGATAGTTTTGGTGCTTGACAACCACAATATCTTGCGCTATCCCTACTTACGTAACACTAGAGGCTCATTCCTCCAATCGGAGCTAAGCCTGAAGCTCAATAGAAAAGGAGATTCTCATGGCAGTAAAAGACCCAACCGCAGCGCAATTCTGGAGAGAGCGCGGCTTCAAATCCGGCCAGAGCGAAACCGCCCCCACTTGGACCGTCGATAGAAATGGCAACATGGATGTCAACGGAACATCCTCGTTCGACGGCACCGTCAACCTTGGCAACGTCGACCTTATCACGAGGGAAGCGGACGGCGACATTATCAACAACATCGCGGCATCCGTCCTGACCGTCTTCAACGAGCAGGGAGCGGACATCGACTTCCGGATCGAATCCGACACCAACTCCAACGCCTTTATGCTCGATGCGGGATTATTCACCGGCGTCGGAGCCATCGGTATTGGAGCGGCGGCTTCCGACCGCGCCTTCCTTCTCGTCAATCCTCCGGCATTCACGGCGACCGCTTCGACCAACGTCGCAAAAATGTACGTGGACAACTCAGCGGCAGTTACAATCCCAGCGGGAACAACGGCCATTGTCGCGGGACTCTGGCTTGACGAGCCGAACATCACGGCAACAGGAACCGTCACGGACGCGGCAACGGTCTACATCGCGGATGCTCCAACAGAAGCCGGAACCGACAACCACGCTCTCTGGGTGGACACGGGATCGACCCGTCTTGACGGCGCGGTCTACATCGGAGGCGCGGTTGCGACTCCAGTCCATGCCCTCCTCGCGGCAGCGGGAGTCACGGTATTCAACGAGGGCGGCTTGGACATGGACTTCCGCTACGAGTCGGACACCAACGCAAACACGTTTACGCTTGATGGCGGACTTTTCACTGGAGTAGGCGCTATCGGTCTTTGCAGCAATGCCAGCGTTGCGGCCTCTATCTACAGTGACATTCCGGCAATCACCCTAACTGCGAACAACTCTTACGCAAAGATGCGGGTTGATAGCTCTAATGCGGTCACGGTTCCTGCGGGAACTGCGGCTGTCGTGGCGGCTCTCCGGGTTGTTGAGCCAAATATTACGGCAACGGGAACAGTGACCGATGCCTACACGCTCATGATCGACAGCGCCCCCACGGAAGGCACGCGAAATGGCTCGCTCTGGGTTGACGCGGGACTGGCTCGTTTCGACGGAAGTGTCCTGGTTGGCACGGACGGTTCGGCTTTGAATTCTGGCACCAACCAAGTATCGATTGGCAACGGTACAGCTCCAACCGGGGCCAATGCTGATACGGTCTCGTTGTTCTCCAAGGATATTTCGGCGGGCAACACGACCTTGGGAATCTATGCCGAGGGAACTAGTATTGTAGCGACGGGCCAGGCGGATTCTGCCAGCGGGGTTCGCGTTATTTTAAACATCAACGGAACGGACCGTACGTTCCTCTGCATTTGAGGTCTGGATGAAAGCAAGAATGCTGGAGTTAAAGAAAATGGAGTACGCCGGGCAGAATCCTATCACTTACAAGGAGATGATTGAGCTTCTCCTGGGAAGCGTGCCGGAGCGCGGCCAGCTGCTCGTAACCGAGATACGGAAGCGCTCGGATTTTCTCGACGAGCTTGAGCGGTCGGACGAGACGCTGCTAATGACGGAAGAGCAGTACTCCATGCTCTCCACGCTGGCAAATCAATTCAATTGGGGAACTATCGCCAGGAATAAAATCTTAGGAAAAACAGTGCTTCGCGCGGTGCGTTCCTTGGTGAATGATATTGACCAGGCTGAACCCATGGAAATTGGGAAGGGAGTCAGCTAAATGGCAAGCTCTTACAAAAACAAAGCTCTGGTGTGGCGGGGGAGCTGGTCGGACTCAACCGACTACATGGCGGGGGATATAGTTCGTTACAACGGACTCGTTTATCTCAGCGTCATTCCCTCCCACGGCTCCACCCCGAATAGTTTGAACGATTGGACGTTGTTGAATGGTGAGCGCCCTGTTCCGCAGGAACGCCACACCTTGGATAGACGCGGTAACGAAACTCGATAGGAGGCATCAATGTTGAATGAACTCAGAACGGGCCTCATCAGCGCGGCTGATGGAACCGTGAATCCGCAGCGGGCTGACCGAACCGGCGCGGGCGTTGTTACAAGCGCGCATGGCGCTTACTATGAAGCGGCCTCAAGGGGCACGGTTTTCATGGTGGCTTCTCAGGCTGGAGTCACTTCCCAGGCGGGATTGTCCGGCACGACTCCGGTGTTGACGCTCTATAACCCAAAGGGAAGCGGCGTCAACGCCTCGATCATCTACGCGGGCGCGGTCTTCACGGTGGCCTTTGGCACGGCGGGCGCGATTTGGGCCGCCGTCAATACCGACCTTGGAGCGGCGGATGTCACGGGAACCCGGACAACGGCGCATCGGTGCGGCTTGGCGGGGAACAACCGCGAACCTCGGGTTCAGGCATTCACGGCGGCAACTCTTCCGGCGGCTCCGGTTGGGGTAGCCTTGCTGGGCGTGGGACTGACTGGAGCAATTACGCTTGACTCGCAGCTTCCTGGAGTCGGTAGGGAATTCGGCGGAGCCTTGATTATCGCTCCTGGGGGCGCGCTCAGCATTCAGACTGGCGTAGCCTCTGGCGCATCCGGGATGTTCTGCGAGTACATCTGGGAAGAGATTGACATCGCGTAAGGAGCTGTATGGCGGCTAAGCACCTGCTTCCTGGGCATGGCGGAAAGTACACCTCGGAAACATTCACCGCGTCTTCAGGCGTGGGCGCGGATACTATCGACTGCACCCACTGTGGTTCCTTGGCTATTCAGGTCAGCTCCTCGGGAAGTCCGGGCGGAAACATCGACATCCGCCACAGTTTCAATCTCGGTGACTACGCGGATTTATTCCTGAATATCGCCGTGACGGATGGGACGGTTCTTCTCGCGGATGCCGCCGCTGGACCGTTCGGCATTCTCCAGATCGACGCCACGGACGTGTCGGCGGGTAGCGTGACGGTGACGATCGTTGGTTATCCACGCTCGGACTCGGGGTGGTAACGTGGCCTGGAAAGACCCAGTCCTTCCCCAAGTTTTGGTGCCGCCAGACGAGGAACTCAAGTTGCGGTGGTACCACCTGGGAGACGCTTCCTTCCAATTACTCCCTAAACAGTTTGAGTTTGTGTTCGCTCCCGAGGAATTTCCGGCCTACATCGGTGGATTTGGCAGCGGTAAGACAAGATCGGGGATCATAAAAGGGACGTTGCTCTCCATGATTCCAAACAACAGGGGTTTGGTGGGTAGGTTCGCCGCCACTGATCTTGAAGACACTACTCAGCGTGACTTCATAGAGTTTCTATACGAGGCCAAATTGCTCAAGGAAACACCTAACGCTAGGACTCGAAGAGCTATCGTCTATTGCGTGGACCCCATCACGAACGCCCCCACGGGGTACACCAGTGAAATCAGCTTCCAGCACATGGATGACCCAGACCATCTCCGGGGTCGTCATCTTGGTTGGGATTGGATAGATGAAGGCAGCGAGGTAGTCGTGAAGGCATTCCTTAACCTGATAGGCAGGCTTCGGCATCCTCCCGCGAGAAAACGCTATTGTAGCTTTGTTACCGGCAATCCCGAGGGACATAACTGGATTTATGACTACTTCTTCAATGAAGAGTTGTTGAGCAGGTTGCCACTGAAAACCCGCCTTACTCGGCGGGGCATCCACGCCACGTCATTCGAGAACTACTTCCTACCTCCCGAGTACATCGACAATATGATTTCCGCCTATTCCGCTGAATGGCTTCAGAAGGTTTTAGAAGGCAGCTTCGATGTTTTCGAGGGACAGATTCACACGGAGTTTAGCTTCAGAACTCATGTCATCAATTCAGACACGTTTCCTGGAGAGCGTCCGCCCAGGGAATGGAACCGTTTGTTGGGGGTGGATATTGGGGGCAGTAGCCCTTGGGCGTGGGTATTCGCCGCCGTGGATAAGGCTGGAAACGTGATTATCTATGATGAAATCTACCGGGCGACTACCGATACAAATGGCATTGCGAACGAAGCGTTGCCCAAAATGGAGGGGCTGACTTTTCAGGCGAAAGTGATTGACTACGAAAACCGGATAGTAGCGGACGATCTGAGGAAACTCGGTATTCCCTTCACCAATGCCCGGAAGCGGGGGAAGGTTGACACTATCCTGAGAGTGACTGGTTATCTCCACCCGCATCCAAAGAATACTTATCCCGAGTGGCATCCACTAAGTGGTCAGCTTGGCTCTCCCCGGTTGTTCATTCAATCTAATTGCGTGAACCTGGTCCGGGAAATCACCCAGCAACGTTGGAAAAGAATTAGGGTGTCGGATCAGGTTGTGGATGCCACTGATCCCTCTATTCCAGCTCATGCCTACGATGCCTTGAGATACATTCTGGTGGAGTTACCGAAACCAACAGAGCTAAAGCCCACATTCTGGCAGCAACTGGCACATCCGATTTCCAAGATGTCACAATGCTATTGGGTAGACAAGGCAAAGCAGGACGCGCATCCAAAACAACCGCAACGGAGGAGGCCATGGTTGCCACACTTACGCTTGCCATCCTGAATCTGATTCAGCTTGGAGTCATTATCGCTCTCATCAACCGCATCCTTCGGCAAGCTGGACAGCCAATGATCGAGCTGCCAAGGCTGCCCGCGCGGTCCGCTGAACCCCCAAAGAGGGTAGCTAGGTTTACTGTTCCCGTGAGGAGTTGAGATGGACAACCTGATCTCTGGCGGAAAGCGGGACAGCAAGGCTCAGTATGAGAAGGAGCCCAAGCCCGCCACGTCCTTCGACTCCCTTCCCCTGAAAGAGAAGCTGCAAACTATCGTCCTCCAGAAACGGCTAGAAGATAAGTACGGCAGAATCCGGCGTCATCAAACATGGTATCTCTCGGCGTTGTACTACCAAGGGTTTCAGAGCGTTGAGCTGAATTCCTCCACGAACGCCTTCGATATTTACGAGAGGGATAACTACTACATAGAGAATCAATACCGGAAAGACGCCATCACGATTGTCACGAATTTGAATCGCTCCGAGGGGGAGGTCACAACGCGCCCCTCTTCGGACAGTCCTGGAGACATTGCCGCTTCTCGCGTGGGAGAGGCCGTTATCCCCGTGATGCACGAGAACATCAACTACAAGCAAACGCGGACCCTCAAGAACCTGTACAAGGTGCTGTTTGGGAATGCCTTTATTTACGTGGATTACGTGACTGACAGGCGTTTGGGGACGATATCAACGCCAAGGTTTCGCTACGAGCAAATGGAACTTCCCGGGATGAGCCTTTGTCCCGAGTGTGGGATGACTTCCGAGGATCAGGTGCTCTGCCCGGAGTGTGGCACCCCAAACGAGATGATGTCCCCTATGTCCGTCGAGACGAAGGTGGAGGATGGCTTCGAGGAGCATCCGAAGGGGACGGAGATTGCCGTGGTTTGCTCACCACTCGAAATCTACTGTCGCCCCAAGGTGAAGGGCGGCTTGAGAAATCAGCCTTATCTGCTCTGGGTCACGCGGGAAGACACGGAGCTTCTGGAATATTCCTACCCCGGACTTTCCGTTGGAGCCACCATGGGGGAATCCGACCTCGCGGAGCAGTATCTGGAGACGCTAGGAAATCTCCCCGGGAACACCTTTGGGGATACCGTGGCTTATGGCAAAGCCTCGGAGGGCTTCACCCAAGGAGAGTTGCTCAGGGCTTGGCTAAGACCGCAAACATTTCGTGGAGATAAGGAGCTGGAGAAGCAATTTCCCGAGGGCTGCCACGTCGTCGTGGTGAATGGGAAGGTTGTGGAGTATCGAGCGGAGTCCATGGATGACCACTGGACCCACGAGGTTTTCCTGCCAAATCCACACACCTTTTATGGAGACGGCCTCTACGACGCTCTCTCGGTGCAGGATCAAATCAACGAGACGAATTCTCTCCTGATTCAGCATATCCGCTATACCACGGTAGGACACAAGATTTTCGACGCCAACATGATTGACATAGCGAAGATCGAAAACGACCCGGCATCGGAGTGGATTCCCGCGAACACGTCATTCGATAAGGACGTGACGAGAGCGGTCCATCAGCTTTCTCCGGGGGCGTTGTCCCAAGACGTGGGAGCGTGGTTGACGAATTTGAAGCAATCCTTCCAAGATATGACGGGGGCTTTTGACCCATCTGCGGGGAAGGACATTGGAGCCAACACCCCCTACTCCGCTTATGTCTTCCTGGCCGAGAAGGCATCGGGTAGGCTGCTGCCCACAAACGATTTTAACAATGGCGCGGTAGTTGAGTTCCATAGGCAGTTGCTCAAGGTGGCCCAGGAGAACTGGATAGATGACCGCTACCGCAAATTGATCGACAACTCGGGAAGCTGGAGTTTCCAGAAGTTCCGGGGAGCCGATCTCGGCCAGGGCAGCTTTGACGTGATTATCACGAACACGGACATGAAGCCCAAAACTAGGGCGGAGCAACTGCAGGGACTGGAGTTCTATACTCAGATGCAACCTGTTATGCAGACGCTCTCCGCCAAACAGAAGTTGCGGATCGAGGAAGTAGTGGGATTGCCCCCAGAGACTAACCCAATGAGCGGACAGATTTTCCGGGCCTATCGGCACATCGAGCGAATCAAACGAGGGGAGACAATTACCCCCATGATGTTCATTGATGAACCCGCGATCCAGGCGCAGGCTATTCAAGAGTTTCTCGCTAGCGAGGCTGGAGAGCAGCTTGCCGAGGAAAATCAGGAAGCCTTTGCTGGCGTCTACGTTTACCTGACAACCCTAACTCAAATGGGGATGATGGCGGGGGGTGCTGGAGCACCAGCGGCTCGGCAGCCTCAATCTCCACGGACATCTAACGAGGAGTCGGAATTGGCTCAAAGTCCGGTCCCGGACAGCGAGAAAGTGCCAATGCCTCCTCTTCCAGCGGGAGCACGTTAAATGGATACCGAAAGCCGCAGGCGATTTGAAATGATAAAGGAACGTTATACTCAATTATTTGGGCCAGTGTCGAGTTTCGCCGAATTTGAAGAGCGGCTGCTCCAGGCCGCGAAGCAGGACATTCCATTTTTGATAGCTACCATCGACACGCTGTTGGAGAAGTCTTGAGACGCTGGGAAGCCGTTAGGGAGCGGCGTCTGCTGGCTTACCTAGCACGGCACAACGGCAAAATTTGTAGAGATTTGTTGTTAATTCCCCAAACAGCCCGGAGGGTTATCCTCAAGGACTTCTGGGAAGCCCTGCTGGCGAACAGGGCCAATAACCCCACATTCGCCGGAAACAAGTGGGGTCAAATCAAGGAGCTATAGGCTCGGGGGCCGAGCCTAGAAGTGCCTTTTGGCACTTCCTGCTTGACAAGCTCCTCCAGTTTATGTTGTAAAGGAGTTTATGGAAGACACCACATCTAGCGAGGTTACTCCCCTAGAGCCACAAGGTATTGACTTCGACGCGGAGCTGACAGAAATTCTAGAAGGCAAGTCTCCCGAATCAACGCCTCCCGAGCCAACGCCTCCCGCCGAGACCGCGTTTGACGTAAAGGCCCTGGATGCCATCGAGGAACCAAAGGCGGAAGAGCCTGCAAAATCTACTGATTTCGAGAAGGTACTTACCGAGGTCGCTCCCCTAGTTGAAGGCTATCAGACCTTCACCCAGGCTTTCGAGGGTGGTGACTTCGAGGGCGTTGAGCAGATGCTTGAGCAGTTCGCCCCCGAAGCCCATAAAGCCTTCATGAGCCATTTGTACGCTAAGTATATCGACAAGTGGACGGATCGCTGGGTGGAAGAGAAAGAGGGTAAGCGCGACCCCCGAGTCAGCGTCCTTCATGGAGAGGTTGAAAAACTGAAACAGGCTCTTGCCGACAGGACGCGGCGAGAACAGTCCTCCGAGACTCGGGCGCAGCTTGCCCAAACGGCGCGTAACTACAATACCTACCTAGAGGGGCTGTTCAACAGGGTTAACTTCTCGAAAGCGGACCGGCGATGGGTTGGAGCGGAAATCAATAATCAGATAGCCGCCACTCCCGCGCTCGTTCAAGCGGTTAGAGAGAACAAGTTTGGAGGGGTTGCGAAGGTTTTCAAGAACGTCCTTACCGAGTATGTTGGAAAGGACAAGGCCGCTGGAGCGGCTGTCTCTTCTCTTAGGGCGGCTCAGGCGGTCAAGCAACCTCCGATTCAAAGCGCTCCCGTCGTGGAGATGGAGGGCATTCCCGATAATGTTGATGATGTCCCCAAGGATAAGCTCGATGGTTGGTTGGATATGCAGCTTGCCAAATTGAAGCGGGCAGGCGGACGAAAGTAAAGGAGATAAAATGCCTACTGGTGATCTGGAACTTGCAAACGGCGTCATGCGAATTGTCGGAGGCAAGCTGACAAAGCAGTACGAGGAAGAAGCCCTGCTGCACAACCGAATGCACAAGGGCAAAGGCACGAAGATCAGTGATCGTGGATATGAAATTCCCGCTCATCTGGAAGGAAACTATAACCATACATTTGTTAGTGATGGTGGGGACCTCCCGGCGGGAGGCTCAAACCGGATCATTCGGGCCACGGTGTTTTTCAGGAATTATGTTCATGCTGTTCGGTTGACGGGAGCGGCCATGGATGCCGTTAGCTCCATGGACGTGGCCTATATCAAGGATTGGCTTCAGTTCAACCTGGACGAGTCCTATAACGCCGCCCATAAGATGCTCAACCGCTATGGTTGGGGAACAGCCAATGGACGGTTGGCGACGATCTCGGCTGGGGCTAACTCACTGACTCAGACCGTGAACAACGACGACGCAAACCGTTATATTGAAAGTGGCATGAGGGTTGATATCATCTCGACAGATGGCGTGACTGTCCGGGGAACCCAGGTTATTGACAATGCAAAGGCAAGCGCGACAACCTTCACCCTCCTAACGACCGCGATCAACTCCACGACTGGCGACTTCGTGGTCGCGGCGGGGGGCTTCAATCGCGCCGTCGCGGGAATGCAGCTCATAAACGACGACACCACGAATGGCCCCGTCACGTTCCAGGGGATCAGCCGGAATACCTATACCTCCTACCGTAACGCCCTCAGAATCGCCACTGGAACTGGTCTTGACGTGGTTCACATGCGTCGGGCGCTTGGCGCGGGCGTCCACATCAAGGCGGGTAAGTTGGATCGTGGAGCCCTGGAAATCTGGAGTCATCCCGCGCAGCAATCCGCTTACGAGGCAATGGGATGGAGTCTGAAGCGTTATGAGGGCAAGTCCAAGTCTCTTGATCTGGGCTTTACCAGCCGGGAGTATGAAGGCATCCCCTGGGTGATCGACGTGGATTGCCCCAAGAACCAGATTCATTTTCTGGACTGGTCCACGATGATGAAGTTCACGGCCAAGGAGCTGGGCTTCGATGACAAGAGCGGGAGCATCCTCCGGCAGGTTCCATCCTCGACATCCGGAATCGCCTACACGGATCAGTACGAGGCATATCTGACCGGGCGTTTCAACTATGGCTGCGCCCGGCCAAACAAAAACGCCTTGATTGACACTTTATCTCTACCTACTGGTTTCTGAGGGAGGCACATGGCAACCAGAAATACCTTAGCTCAGGTCGAGGGAGTGAGCGCTCTCTTCGCAAGTATCAACGTGACGGACTCGTCTGGGACGCCAGCCGTCACGGATACGAGCATTCTCGCGCACGCTCCCGACATCACTATCGCCGACAATGGCGTGGGTGACTACACTCTAACTCTCAATCCTTTCCGTGCTCCCCGGGGAATAGCCCACGCCTATGCCTCCAGCAAAACCATCAGCAATATGGCAAGCGTGACGGCGGTAACGTACACGGGGTCCTCTCTAGCCGTCACGGTCAGGAACGAGGACGACGCCTCGGCGGCGACGGATTCAGGTTTCTATCTTCAGGTATGGGCCTTCTAGGGCTAAAAGGAGACAACGATGGGTTCCAGAATTTATTTGAGCGCGGACGTTTCGGATGTCGCGGGCTACCGGACGGCCTATGTGGGAATGCGGAAGCCAGACGTAGGGACGACCACGTCCTCATTTACGACCAACACCACGGCCTCGGGAAATGACATCGAAGTCACGGCGACTGCGGGAGGCACTGCTACTAACTGGATCACGAAACCCTTCCGCGCGGATGTCACGATTGATGGCGTGGTTTATGTCAACATGTGGGGGAATGAGTCTGCGGCGGGGGCAAACGCCAGCTTTGGCATTCGTTTGGCCGAGTATACGACCTCGGAGCAGACCGCCTTTCTGGATGTGGACGATGCCGTAGAGTTGACAACCACGGCGGCTCTGCGAAATCAGATCACGACCGCTCCAACCTCAACGCTAATTGATGCCGGGAACCGCCTCGTGATCGACATGCGGATCATCCCGGTTGGGACAATGGGGGCGGGTGAAACCGCCGTCCTCGTTTTCGAGTCCAACGATGATGATGAGAGTGGAGACTCCTTCATCATGCTCCAGGAGCAGGTGAGAGTTAACGAGGTTCAGAGGGGCGGGGGAACCACCATTAACATGCGATCACGGAGCGTGGGAGCGTATCAGCAAATCATCGGCGACCTGAACGGGCTTCTGGGAGTTATCGTCAACCAGAATGAGGAACTCCGCAACTTGATTGATGATTTGGAATATGAGCGGGACAATAACTAAGAAATACCACCACTTATTTCTTAGAGGAACTCTATGTTTCAGCCCAAGGTTCTCCAACCAACTCCCGAGCCATGGTTCGTGGAAGAGCTGAAAAGACTCGATCCCAACTTACGGGTGGTATGGGGCTATGAACGCTACCTGCTGAATCGTTGGACCATAGAACGGCATCTCTCTCCTCGAAGGTACGCGGAGATGTACAAGTCGCTGGATGGACCGCGTTTCGTCAAACAACCCATCTATGAGGCGGAAGTCGTCATCGGCTACAGGGATTTCGACCTAACTCCAGAATGGGAGCATGTAATGTTTGTCGAAGAGGACGAGAAGTTCGCCCCTTTGGATGGGCGGGTTCTTTTGAAGTTGAGACGGACTTATGCTTGGGAACGCTTTCATTCCATCACCCGGGCAAAGTTCGAGAGGCAGGCGGAAATTGACGCTCAAGCGGCGGCTCAAAAGCGGAAGCGTTGTGATGCGGCTTTTGATGAGCTGATGGATCATAAACGGGAGGTATGGAAACTCCCATTTTCCGGGCAGCCCAAGGCTGTCCTAGCAGGTACGGAGCTATGAATCAATCACCATATTGGGTTGAAATAGTCAACTTAGACCCGCAAATCGTGGAAGATGAAACTCCCTACATAGTCACTAACTTGGGGGTAGCGTATGTGGTGGATCAGTGGGGGAGAATTCATCTCACTCCGAATGGAGAGGTATCCTGATGTCGACAGCATACATCTACAACGGTTTTGACAGAAATGGAGTAGTTCTCAAGTATGCTGGAGTCCCTTTCTACCTGCCCTATGGAGAGACCGTGGCTATCCCGGACTGGACTCTGCGGGAAGTTGATGAACCAGCTTCCGCTGGAGGAGCCACGACAGGCCCAACTACCTTGATCTACAAGGACATTTTAGTAAACGGGATGAGGGTAGCGCAAGAGCTGACGGAGAAGGGTGACTTCATCTGGAAGGACAGAGGTATCAGGATCGTGGAAGGCTCGGCTACGGGAAAGCGGATATTCGCTCACGCGGGCACGGCATCTTACGCTTCCCCTCAAGCAGTGCAACCCTGCCCTATTGATGGTTCTCCCTGCTGGATGCTTCATGTGGACGTGGCGGAGAGGAAAGCCACGAAAGCGGAGGCCGCCATCGCCGAAGCCGCCGCCCACGCTTTCAAGACCCAAATGATAAATGTCTACTTCCAGAGTAAACGGGAGCGGATGTCTGGCGGGCATGGGCGGTTACTGCCCGACATAGCCACGAGAGCCTTCATGGAGGAGCTCGGAGTAGAGGATATTGATGACATCTCCACCCATAAAAAGTCCACTGGTATCGACCCCGACCTCATCGTCGCGGCTCTAGCGGCGGCCACCAAAACAGCCCTGGAGGCGGGCGCGGTGGCAATGGCGGATCGTATTTATCAACGTCCTCGGCTGGTGAAGCGAAAGAGGAATCATGGTCCTGGAAATGATGCTGGAGCGGTTGCGGTTGAGGACGAAAAAGAGGGATGATTACTACCTCCTTGGGGAACTCAACGCGGCGAAGGATTGGGCATGGAACAGGATTTTCCTGCTCAATAAGGACCTCCTCATAACCCATGACACGGAGGTTACGCCCTCTACAACGGTAGTCACCCGCAACTATGACCTAGCCGCGAACGTCACCGGCGTCCTTTACGCCATCAAGATGCTGTGGGTCCGTTTCACATCCGAAACGGACTTCTCCCCCGTCCGGTTCGCGGATTCCTCCGACCCAATATTTACCTATTACGACCGCTACCAAACAGACTCCACGGAGTCTTCCTCGAACCATCCGGTTTACGTGGACGTCCGCAACTTTGACCAAGTTCGCTTTGCTCCTCCCCTGCCCGCTAGTACCGAGGTGAGAGTGGATTTCATTCGCCGTCCGCCAGACTTTTCCCTTGACTCCAACGCTGATCTGGATGCCGGGGATGATGTTCCCGAACCTACCCATGAGGCTATCGTGGATAAAGCGACGGGGCAGATTTTCAATTTGCTCGATGATGACCGAGATGCGTATTGGGAAGGCCAAGCGGAAGCGAAATTAATTCAAGCGATGAATGTCCTTCGGGACAGGCAACTTGCCGCTCCAGAGAGGACAAAGCCCTACAGACGCCGCGCTCGAAGGTGGCTTTAGGAGGGAGGTATGAATGCCGTTGACAAAATCAGGCCGGAGGATATTGGGGAGCATGAAACGCCGTTACGGAGGGAAGAAGGGGGAGAGCGTCTTTTATGCCTCGATGGCCAAGGGGACCTTGGCCAAGGAGAAGATGGAACAGATGAAACGCCTCAAGAAACGGTAGTCGTTCCCGCGAAAAGGGTAGACATCGTTGTCGCGTGGAACAACCTCCGGCTAAGGTCCAACCTTTACCGCGAGATGGCGCTAAGGCTCCAAAAGGACGGAAAGCTGGTGGAATCCGCCTATCAATGCGGGCGCTTTGATGGCGTGCGAGAAGCTCTGCTGGAGTTGATAGGAGAATGAGATGGCGATTCGGCGACGAAGAACAACGACGATCCTGGACTGGAAGGGACTCAACTCCTTTGACGATCAAGAAAACACGCTTCCCGATACGTGGTTTGAGTCCATTAATTGCGTTGTTTCTCCCACGGGCTCGGCAACGGCTCTCCGCTCTCCAGCAAACTTCAACAACGCCCTGACAACCACGAATCCCATCCTCTCCGCGTTCGACTACGACCGCAATGCCGGGAACCTCATCCTCTTCGACATCGACCTTGGGGGCGGGGGAGCCACTGTTGCCACCTACTCCACGACCGGAACCACGAATACCTCCGAGCGGACGGGTCAAACCGACGGTTCCCGCTTTAAATCCCTGACTGTCAACGATGTCTGTTACCGCTTGAATGGGGATGTGTTTATCCAGATGGACACCTCCACCAACTTCTACGCAAATGGCATCACGAGGCCCGCGTCCGCGCCCACGGCGTCTATTGTGGCGGGAGGGGCTGGGGCACTCACGACGGGTATAACCGCGTCCTATGCCTATAGGAACTCCGTGACGGGGCATATCAGCCGCATGTCCGCTGCCTCGGGTAGCTCCGGCGCTACCTCTGGCGGGAACAACACCCTCCGCATAGCCGTTACAGCCTCTTCGGAAACCGGCGTGGATGGCATTGTTTTGTTCCTAACAGAGGACGGAGGGACTGTTCGCTATCTACGAACAGATTCCGCAGGAGACCCGGTTGTGAGCGGCAATACGACTGGAAATATCGACATTGCCGTTAACGTGATCTATAGGGATACGCTCACGCCCGAGACGGATTTTAATAACGCTCCTCCGACGACGGCGTTTTTCATGTTCCGTTGGAGGGATCGGATTTGTTTGTGCGATTTTCGTGGCGCAACCACGCGCCAGCAGATTCAATACAACGGCTACGAGAGCTGCTACTACGGAATCCCCTGGGAGAGCTGGCCCTCCCTCAACATTATTAACATCCCCAATAAGGGAGACGCTGTCCGGGGAGGCATCGAGACCCCTCAGGGGGCGCTCATTCTTGGGGAACAAGATGCCTACCTGTTGTCGGGATACCCGACGGATAAAGTAAGCTCTCCCGAGGCGACCGTGAGCGTCACCGAGCACCTTGAGCAGCTTGGGTGGCAGCTGGGGACCCGTTCTCCCTACACCATTGCCAACAGCCCTTTCGGAACCTTCTGGTTGGATCAGAATAAGCGGATTCAACTCTGGTCATGGGCGGGCCTTCCCATGGAGGTAGGTCTGCCCATGAAGTCGGATTTAAACAACATCCAAGACACGGACGCCGCCCGGAACATGGCGGAGGCTGTTTGGTATCAGCACGGCGAAGACGGCGGGATGTTCGTGCTCACCGCATCCACCACGGGATCGACCAACAACCGCCTCTTCTTCATCACCGTCTACAAGGACCCAGCCACGGGGGAGATGGTCTTTGCGCCTTCGGTATCGGACATCGCGGCGCAATGTTTGTGCGTGGCGGACGTGGCGGGAACGAAGCGGCTCTTCATCGGAATCGTGGATCGGCTGAGGGAAATTGGTGATTTGAATCTGGCTGGGGCGGGATGGGGCGCTTCCCAAGAGCGTTACTTCAGCATCATAGCCGGGAACGAGGTAACGGAATTCGCTCATATTCACTCCATCAGCTTTGACTCGGGACAGGATGATATTGGAGTATGGGTCTCGGACGCGAACACGACCAACACGGAAGTCCTCGATGTTTTCCAGGAAGAGGGAACATATTTTGCTCTCGTGGACGCCTATGGAACCGCGAAACGGATTCGTTTCGTGTTCCCCGCTAGCGACACTGTTCGGCGGGATGTTCGCAATTTGCGGATAAACTACAGTCTGAAACGGAGAAGCATCTGATGGTGATTAGTTACCAGGAGTCGTAAGGATTGAAATGGTGATAAATCACGAAGGAGCCTCTGATGAGTATTGATGCCGTGATGTCCATGATTTTCGTGATGGCGCTGTTGCTTGGCGTGGCGCTTGGGAGACTGCGATGATGGACGCGCTTTTTGGTCTCATCCTCTTTGTGGGGATTATCGCGATCTTCACCGCTACCGTGACGTGGCTGGTCGAGGGCGTCTGGAGGAGACGATGATTCTCATTTTCGCCCTGTTGATGGTAGCCGTTTTCGTATTGGCCGGAGTAACGATTCTGGGGATGCTGAAAAAAGATGATTGATTGGATGACGGCGCTCATTGTGGCGGTGTTTGCGTTCATGCTGGGGATTTGGACCGGCATCAGCCTGGAGCCAAAGGACGATGACTGATGCCACTGATCCATAAAAGGAGGCCGTTCCTCCCGCAACTCCCACCGAACATCCCGGTGGAGTTACGAAGGTTTCTCGTCGCGGTCGCGCAAAAGCTGGAAGAACTCGTCGTCGATCCCGATCCTCCAGCTCAGGTGACGAACGTTACCGCGACCAAGAACAACCTCGGGATTCTGCTGGAGTGGGACGAGGCTCTGAAGGCGCATCGTTATCGGGTTTACCGGAATGTGACGACGACGTTTGCCGCGACGACGACTTCCTCTGGAGCCTCGATCATCGGCGAACTCGCGGGAAGGCGCAACACTAGCTTCATCGACACCGCCGATCAGCTCAACACGAACCAAACCCGTTACTATTGGATATCCGCTGTTAGTGAGTCCAATCAAGAGGGGCCGATCTCCGGCATGATCTCCTCGACGAATTTCGCGTCCTCGTCCGCTGGCGCGGCTGCTGGGGTGGACGCGGTTGCGTCTGGGTCTCAATCCGCAGCCTACGGACAGAGCGCGACCGCCTCGGGTTTGAATAGTGTCTCCGTTGGATACCTGTCAATTGCATCTGGCTCCTACACTGTCGCCATCGGTCAAGCAGCGGAAGCAACAGCCGAGAGCGGAACCGCCGTGGGCATGGGAGCACAAGCAGACGCTCTTGACAGCATTTCTATCGGCAGAGTCGCCAATATCCAGCACGCAACTTCGATTGGCTTGGGCAGAGCCGCAACCTCGACAGCCACGAACCAGTTTGTCGTTGGTGGGAGCGGCGCGGCTATCTCCACGATCTACGTCGGGAATGGAGTTACCAATGCCTCTCCCCAAGCATTGACCTTCAATGTCACGGGCGGGACTGGAACTAACATCGCTGGAGCAAACTTCACCCTGGCGGGGGGTATCTCAACAGGAAACGCCTCCGGGGGGAGCCTCCTCTTCCAAACCTCCTCCTCCGGGGCATCTGGAACCGGATCAAATTCCCTCGCGACACGCCTCACTATCAACGCGACGGGAAATTGCTTGGTTGCGATGGGGACTTCAACCGGGACGGCTCCCATCGGAGGGGTAGCGAATATCAATGTTACCGCCGTGGGCAATGTGGGAGTCGGCGAGGATGATTTGATCTCTTACACACTTCCGGCGAATGCGTTGAGTTCGGATGGGAAAGCGGTTCGAGTCCGTGCTTGGGGCACGGCAGCCAACAACGCGAATGCCAAGACAGTCAAACTCTACTTTGGGGCAACCGCCATCTTGACAACTTCGTTGACGGTCTCGGTCGCGGATTCGTGGTGGGTCGAAGGTCTTGTCATCCGTACAGGGTCTAGCACTCAGGACACCGTGGCCCGGCTTGAGGAAACTGGCTCTAACACGATGGACATGGAAGTCAGCACGGCGGCGATCACCGATACGGCAACGATCGTGATCAAGCTGACCGGAGAAGCGACCTCTAATAATGACATCATGAACGAGGGTCTCCTGGTGGAGATGTTGAATTGACCACCCCAACAGGTAGTGGTAGGATGGGATGGGAGACGGAGGTTGTATGTTGTTTGCACCAGCGGTGGGTTTGGGAGCGGGGCCAGTCGCGGCGGGTGTTATCACAGCCGCCACTCTAGCAAAGATGCTATGGGATAGGTTTAGGCGAAAGAAACAGAAGTCCCAGCCTCTAGGAGGCGACCCTAGCGATCCAGATTGGCAGGGGCCTATTCAAAGTCAAACACCCGAAACTCAAAGCTGGTTGGGCAAGAACGCCCCCTGGATAGCCTCGGCGGGGACGGGGCTTACTGGAGCCGTTTTGGGAGCCAGGGAGCAGGGCAAGGCCAATCAAGCCTTTCAACAGAGAACCGAGCTAATGGATCGACTTGCCAGAGAAGAGCAGGCACGGAGGGAGATGTACACCTCTCTCGTTCTTCCGTCGATTGCCCAGGGGCTAGACCTGCGTAACCCTCAGGTGTTGGGAGCGTTGAAGAAACGTCTGGATACCAATCCAGCATTTGGGGGAGCGCCTGCTCCTAGCGTGACCGCCACGACAGCCACTCCCAGACCACCTTATATGCCGGAGACCGAGGAAGAGCGCCGTCAGCGCCTAATGGAGATGATTGGATGAGTATTCAAGGAGCCATTTTAAACGCCCTTCGCAGGGGACTAATCACCCAGGAAGACGCAACAGCTTTATTCCAGAATGCCGGAGGCGTCACTGGAAAACTTAGCCCACGCCAGATAGAGGCTTGGAATGGAATCACGGCTAGAGAGCCAGGAGCGGTTAAGATCGAGTCTAGGGAGGCTGGCTCCATCGACGCTGGAAAGAGCCAGACTAAGCAGACGTTCACCGAGGGGCCAATTCCCGTGGGTCCTGGGGGACCGACGGGGACGCAGACAACAACCCAAACTCCCACAACTCCAGCGCCCACCGGGGGTCCAACGGCAACCCAAGAGGGTCAGCCCATGCCTAA
>ERZ1292644.792-Hain-H14-01um-R2-792-length-18561-cov-5_pt1 | contig 18561 bp, 27 predicted proteins | sample MGYA00564402_ERZ1292644 | MGnify/ENA primary metagenome ERZ1292644 (study PRJEB36523, sample SAMEA6512644) | groundwater metagenome | collected 2019-01-09 | study: AquaDiva: Metagenomics assemblies of 32 groundwater samples
AGGTCATGGACCCACACTTCCGACAGGAGAACCCAGGACTAGCCTCGCCGCAATATTCGCATGGACCCGCTCCGCCTCGATTCCTATACTTCGGCCATTTCGCCCTATTCTCTGGCGTGTTAACTCCGGATGCGACCTTGAGCCAATCCGTTAATTGAGCCTCTTGCGATTTCATCTCTTGGGGCTTCAACTTTCAGAGTTCCCTTCTTCTACGCGGAGCCTTAGACCAATCTAAAGTCCCGTCTCGATAGCTTTCGCAGACAATGCAATCACAGTCAATTAGGCAATGCTCTGTTCCAAGAGTATCTATCCAAGTCAGTTTCTCACGAACTCTAGGAGTGCCTTCAAGGGCATCTGGAATCCATCTAATCATGTTTGGTCAAGTCTCTTTGACGGAAGTATTTTCCATCCGGATTATCCTTCTGCACTTCTCGCAATATCCGTAATGGGCCCAACCCCGGACCCTGCCGCCGCAGTGATGGTGAAGCCTCATGTCTTATTCTCCGACCCAAAAAGAGGGTTTCATCCGGATTCCACGGACTCATCAGGGAGTTTCTAGCGCGTTACGGTAAACTGTATCGTTATCATGCCTTCGGCTGTTGATGTACTGCTGGTTGCCGCTATTTCGATTGTTATGCTACCAGGTTCTGTCAGTGAAATTCTTGCTGGAGCCGTAAAGTCCATTCCAGCCTGAGCAAGTGCTTGTCCATCAGCCGTTAATGTTAGAAACACTGCCTGATCCGAGGACCAAGCCAATGTGAAAGGTATTGCATTATTGGCCGAGTTTTGTACGGTAAGAATGAAGATTTCCGTGGAACCAGCAACAGTATTGTAGGTCACTGTGTTTTGGTCAAGCACAAGTGGTTCTCCTACATTGACGACTATAGGTGCATAGTTTAACACAACTACAGCCATAACAGAGCCAATTGTCAAGACCGTAAGTAGCAATGCCCATACTGGCACGTAGTGTTTCAAAAGCGGAATCCTGTGCTTTTTGGCAGGATTACTTTCGCTTAGTTTTTCCATTTTGACTTATTCACCTCTCGTCCTCTTTTTCGGAGGACTATGATGTTTGGTCAAGCCTCTCCAGGGTCTCTTTCAAATCCTCAGGGCTCATCCCGTGAACGTAGCGGCTGCTCTGCTGTATGCCCTTATGCCGCATCCCGTCACGGACCTTGTAGACGTCGCCTCCTACCTGTCGGGCCAGTTTATAGCCAAAGGCGTGGCGGAAGGCGTGGGGATGAATATACTGCCAATCCTCTATCCCGGCTTCTTTACAGTAGACCTTGGTACGGTGATCCATGACACCCACGGGGTCCGCATGGGAGGCGACATTGTGGAAGATGGGCCCAGTCTCAATATCTCCGAATAATTCTCTTAGTCCGGCCACGATCTCCTTGGGTAGGGGTATGAAGTCGTCATGGCCCTTCTTGCCCTTGACATGAACCCCGGAATCCGTCAAGTCCTGGATCTGTAGGCCGGGGAGGTCTGCGCCGTTGCGGTGATTGCTGACGATTTCGCCGATGCGTAGGCCTCGTTTGCCCATGAGCCAGTAGATGAGCCAGTCCGCGGGGTCCAGTTTCAGTATCGTGTCTAGGACCTTTGCCTCTTCTTCCCGGCTAGGTATCTTGCTACGATGCTTCATCTTTTTCTCCATGGTTTGTCAGCATGTGCAAAGATAGTAATATCGCCATAACCAGGAAGAGAACCGTTGAGGAATGGTTTTCGGAATTATTTGCTGGAGGCGGTGGAGATGGAAGTTGGATAGTGTAAGGGAATAGGCCTCCTTGAGTTAGCCAAATGAAAAGAGGTTTGCCTACTGGGTTTAGAAAGAAGAAAACCAGTGTTAGAGACAGAAAAAGAAGTGTAAATTTGGCTTCAAGCGACAATCCCCAAAACCCTCGTCCATGTCTCATTTCGTAGTCGCTCTGATTATTGAGTTGGGTCCCCCCTTCTTAATCAGAAACACCATCTTACCATGTTGTGCCGACTTAACAATGACTGGAAGCTGACGTGTGTTGGCTGCTGAAACGAAACTTGCTTGAACATGGTTCGATGTTTTATAATGTCCTGGAAACTTCGCCATTATTTTTTCGACATCAACCTCCATAATGCTGACTTTGCATTTTAGGAATGCGTCAAGAATAGCATGAAGAGGGCTATTCGAACGACGAGCCCCGGCTTTTATCATTCTTTCAGGCGTAGTTGGCTTGAGAAACTCGCTCAATCCCATTTGTCCAACGTTTCCAGTTCTTTTTCCGTAGGCTTTCTACGCTCAATTTCCTTCCAAAGATCATCCACTATGTCATCTGTCGTGGAAAGTTCTATTGGGGGCTCGTAATCCTTGTTGCCTAGAATGAGGGCTCCTTGGTCAATCTTTGACCGAATGGCCTGCTCTAACTGTTTCTCGCATTGGCCACAGGGCCAGAAGTGTTCCTTGATAAAGCGTAGATAGAATCTATAGGAGAACCGTTTGACTCCGGCCTCTTTTACATATTCGCCGGTTTTCGCATCTATATGCTCAGAATAGACTGTTTCCTCTCGCATCGGTCTTCCTCATTCTCTCTTTCCTTCGCTAGTATCTGTCACGAAAATGCCCCACTTCTATTTCGTAGTTCTCTCCAATGTTGAGAGTTCTTCTGATTTTGCCCTTATCTCCAGTTGCAACTTGCGGAGGTCTGAGAGAAGCCCATCTGCTTTCTCCATTGAAACGAGCAAATTCCTGATTCTCCGCTGTACCCTCCAAATATCGTTCATCATTTGAGTTAATTGCTTCGACCATGTTTGAAGCTGTCTTGGGAAGCCGATTTCCCGTTGATGGGATTTCATTTCGTAGTTTCTCCTTTAACTGATTTCTTTTCCATCGCCCTCCATATTGCAAGCCAAAGCAGTATTGCCGACATTGGAATCCCACCATCGTAGAAGATGTTGTGAATCTCACTAGCTATCGAAATTATTGTGAAGAAGAGAATTGCGAAGAAAGCATCGAGAAGAAGATTCATCTTTTCGTCTCCTCAGCCATCTCCACATCATATGTCTCCCCGCTTTCCCCGGTGTCAGGATAGCGTGCCCCGGACCCGTGAAATCTTTGGTCAGGACCGGGGCCAGTAGTATCCCGAACCGACAAAGCTCTGGCTAATTCGGGACCAGTGGTGGCTTCAAGCCCGCGAGCCTCAACTATCATCGCGTCAAGGTGATGGACCGCGTTCCGGAGGTGGCGGAGGGCCTTCTGCTTCCCCATCCTGAACCGGAGCCTTGCGGCTTCCTCTCGGGTAATCGTCATTTTCTCCATGGCCCCGCCCTACACCTGTGGGTTCTTTGCTTGGTAGAATTATTGCTGTTGGAGTCAATGTTCTCGGCCTGTTCCTGGGTACTATAGACTCCCCAGCAGCGCGGGCATTGATATTTGATCTCGCCGCCTGGCAGGGTCATAGGAACCGCCTTGACAAGCATCTTCAACCCGGACCCTCCTTCAGCCCTGTTTTCTTCTGCCAGTGAAACCATTCTTCACAGGCCTCTCTGACAACGTCCTGAAGCTTGACATCGCGCTCCCTAGCTATCTTTTGCATCTCATTGAATAATGGGTTACGAAGGGTCTGCTGGAATCGTCTCATAGCGGGTTCCCCGGAAGAAGATTCTCGGGTAGCGGATTCTGGGCTTCCCGAGGAAGCTGCCGCCATTCTGTCTGAGAAGCCATTTCCAAGCCCTATACTATAGGGTGTAACGGTGTGTATATATGTGTTTAGTAACTAGGCCAGCTTGCCAGCGGGAACAGGCGGCTTCGCCTCAGGACCCTTAAGCCACTGGTCGATAAGAAGCGCGATCTGTTTCTCCGGCAACAGCTTCCGAAACGCGTTCCTCTCCGCCTTGTTCACCGCCAGGACCCAGGCGAAAGGCTCCTTCTTCCTCGCCGACCCAGCTCCGAGAACCTTGACGTTATTGTTCAGGTCCCAGACCCGGATAAGAGCCCGCAGCTCCTCCTCCGTCTCCTCAATATGGACTGGCTTGTTGCAGCACTGGCAGGGGTAGATGTCCACGTTTCCCCGGCGGCGGATCGCCTCCTTGACACCCGCATAGGAGAGATTCGTTACCGTCCTGCCTTGGTAGGTGAAGCTGTAGACCCAGCTACGGACGATCTCGCCCCGCATAGCGGCGATAATCTGTTCCTCATCCCGTTTCTCAAATTCTTTAGCCAGTTCGAGGCTTGACATATTTTCCCCTTCTCTCCTGCTCAGGTATTAGGGTATAGACTGGGCCGTAAGTATTCGGCGGAGCGCGGAGTTCTTCAATGAGACCATCATAAAACGCCTAAGTGCTCACACACTACTGAAGCCTGGAAGAGAGGGAACAAGGCGTACCGGATCACTACATCGCCCGAGTGTATTGGCGGGGAGAGCATCAGTCTTAGAGTCTAATTCAAAGCCGGTTTCCCTACTATACTCAGCCAGGTTCGAGACTCACGCCCGGCATTGCCGCAGTCCTGGGGCCTTTGCCACTGCGTAGTGCTTCTCGCGCTTAGTATCATCTAAGATGTTCTCAGTATGTTTGGCTGAAACCCCCGCCTTGGATTCTCGCTTGTCGGAGCGAGTATGCTTTCAGGGTCTCTTCGAGAGTTCCCTCGTAATAGATGAAAGGAGTTTGGCAGACTGAACAGGTTCCAGGGTCCGCAAGCTGTTCAGCGGCTATGTGTCCGTTTTTACAATACCAGCGGTTCCGGCCCGGGGTCTTGTAAGACGGAAGGCTAGCGTTTGGAATAGCGTCACTTGAAGGGTCAAGATGTGAAGGAAAATAGGCTAGGAAGAAGACGAGATTAATGAAGCCGGTCATTTCCGGGCCCCGCACAATTCGTTCACCAGATAGGACTCGTAGCCTTGCGGGTTGATGCCTCGCGGATGCCGCCAGAATGCTCTCTGGCAACGGTCGCAGTTGAAAGGCTGACTATGAAATCGTTCCTTCATCGCCCTAGGTACCAAGGGCTTGGTCGGGCTCGGGACAGGATATAACGGTTCCGGGTCCTAGTTAGGGCTTCCGGTAGCCTCCTTCTTAGCCTCTTCCAGCTCCTTCCGTGCCAGGCCGATGCTCCTTGCAATCTTCGGTATCTGGCCCGGACCCCAGATAAGAAGGACTAGGAGGATTCCAATTATCGCCAGGACTTCCCATCCTATTACAGCCATAAAATCACCACCTGTCATGATTCAGATAATCCGCTATGTGAGTATCTCTTGGCATGGCTTACACGTTCATCGTGTATTCTACTTCCACGTTCACGTCCAAGGCGGGGGTTGTAGCTCTCGCCGTGACCGCGATATAATAGACTGTTCCACCTGTCAAATTGGTAACCTGTAAGGCCGTAGCGTTCTCCTGTACCCCAACAGCCAGGGACACAGCGGTTCCTTGAAGTGTTCCCGCAGCATTGACGACCCCGTAGGTGTCGCTTCCTGTTCCCGCTGGGGCTGTTAGAGCGTACACGCTTATCCGGCGGAGGGTCCAGTTGTTAGCTGAGATGATTCTCTCAAACTTTGCAGGCGTAGCCCCGCCTAGGGAAGCGTCTCGGATGAAGCCCGATTTGGAGAATCTTCCGCTGAAAGCGTGACGGTGAGTTGGCCTTATTACGCCTTCTCCTGTTCCTGCTATCCCCGTCGGCTGTCCTACTGCTCCGCCTGTCGAAACATTATCACTAAGGGAGGCAAAATTGAACGTGTCTGATGAAAACGCGAATTTGCTACCGCTTCCTCCGCCCTTTGGCAATTCAAACCTTTGATTGTTAAGTAATGTAGGTTGCGTACTATCGCCCCACACTATCTCCGAGTTAGGTGCAATTGTATCCGTGAACAATATCGAAACCACCGTTCCAGACGGGAGAAACTCTACAGCGAACGGCACAGTAACCTCGCTGGAACCGTCAGGAAGCCTTAACCTGTTCTGGTTAGGATAGAAAGCACTTTCAAAATTAGGCGTATCCTCTCTCTGTATTCTGAAAGCGTCAACAGCATTACTTCTCGAAATGAAAATGAGGTCATCGGCGATGCCGAGATTTGCTTTAATCGACTTGATAATTTGAGGCGCAGTAGGGCTTTTCTGGACATAGGCACTGTCAAAATCAGTAGTGAAAGGATTCACCCAGGATGCCCGACTACCATCAGAACGGAGATAAGTGGCTGGGGCCCCTATTGGAGATAGGAGGGAGGCGAAGCTGTCCGCGTCTCCAGGCCCGCTTCCGAACCCTGTCACGCCTTCAGCCTGCCGAGCCGAGTCCTCGGCTCTAGTCTGCAGAACCGCCTGCCGTGCCAGGAGGATAGAACCGGCGGACAGTCCCAATCCCGCAAGGAACTTCCGCCGGCTCAGCCCCTTAACAAGCTCGTCCTCAATACTCATAGGTCACAAACCCCGAAACCGCATCAGTCCGGAGGAACCAGAAGTATCCCGGCTGCTCGTATATGACGCTGATGGACTGGTTCCCGGCCCACCACAGGAACTGGTTAAAGTTCCGCAATCCAAAATACGTCATGGACGAGACGTCACCTTCTTTCCTGCATTCCAGCCCAAAGCCCTTCCCGACCAGGACCCCGGCCAAGAAGTCCCGTGTCTCCGAGCCTACGCAAGCCCGGAATCCGCTAGGCTGATAGAGCAGAGCAACCACGGTTCCAATGCTCAGCAGGACAAACAGGACGAGAAGGGCGAATTGGCTATTCTTTCCTTTTTCTCTTAATCTCTTCAAGGAAGACCTCGACCTCCCGCGAAGACAGTATCCAGTAGACCCCTACTAGGACCCCGATTAGTGCGAGTCCGAGAATAGTCTCTGAAGGCATGGCTAGGTCGTTCGTCAGATACTTGTAGATTGTTCCGATAGGGTCCATCAGTCAATATAGCCCTTCTTGGTAAAGGTCCGAATCCACTTGTCCGTTATCTCGGGAAGCCGGTTCAGACGCTCCGGCGTATACAGTTCCTCGAAATCAGCCCCAGGCATGGGAACATTCAGAATCCTCTCGATACGCCGTGGAACCCGTATCTCCACCGCTTCCCCCTGTTTCCATTTAATCTTCGTCCGGAACTCCCGGATTTCACAGTTTCCAACCGACTCCATACGGACCCAATAATTAGCCAGATCCCGAATATCGTTCAGGAGCTTCTTCCGCATCGTAGTGCAGATGGCAAGATTGACGATGGCAGGACGATACTCAGTCAACACGTCTCTGACCGCTTCGGAAACGTCGTCCTGCCAATTCGTGTTCTTCACGTTCCGGGGCTCGTCTATCAGCCACCAGCTCGAAGGCGGAAGCACATCATGCTTCAACGCCTGGATGAACGGGATTGGGCTGACGCTTATGTGGGGCGTCCCGTTCTGCCAGTAGGAGACGAATCTCGGGTCCAGGCTGGTTATCATCCAGCCTGCGAACCTTGACTTTCCGCTTCCAGGGTCCCCAGAGATGATGACGATCGCGCTCCGTTCGTGCCGGTTCCGGTAGCGTATCTTCCGGAAAAGAAGGGGGTCCCTGTTGATTACGGGAAGGGGCTTATTGAGCTGCCGCCACTGGGGCCGGAGGCTGACCGCGAACCTGTTCATTCATCTTTCGCCTTCTCCATATCCGTCTCCTGCACCTTTCCCCACTGTGGCACGAATATCGTTTTCACTATCGGTTCGGTGTCCACGACCTCCACGTTCGTCTGTTCCTTCAGGATGGTCCGCTGTAACAGGTTGTTCTTCAGGTTGGCAAGTAGCGAGTTGACTTCCTTGGTGAAGTCGTCCTCCATGAGAGGGTCGTCTTCCTGTAGCTGGCGGAGTTGCATCTTGAGCTCATAGTAGGCTTTCACATTCCCAGCGGAGATAGAATAGCCCCGGCTGCCTATCTGGCCGAAGCCTAGGCCCTTCCGGAAGAGGGTTCTCTCATACTGGGCGTCCGCGGCCTCGATGTCAATCGCTTCACCCTTCGGCCTTCCCTGCTCATTCAGTTCCTGAACGTGCATCTTGTCCTCCACATCGTCCGAGTCTTCAAAGACCCGTTTGAACAGTGTCTCCATCTTCGCCTTCGCCTCTGTGCTCGACTTCTGTTTCTGCCGAGGTTGAGGCCGAAGGGATAGACTGAAGCGTTTCATAGACGTATCCATCCCGTGAAATAGCCGACCAGAAAGGTCAGTCCTGCGATGACCGAGAGGATGCCGAGGGCCTTAGAATGATTCTTCATGTTGCCCACGCTGAACGTGCCTTCGTCGACCCCGCGCTTGTAACGTCTGACCGCCGCGGTTCCCTGTAACCGTCCGATATGGATTCCTTCCTCCCGGGCCTTTTCCTCCCGCTGTATCAGCTTCTCCTGAATATTGACGACTGTGAAGGCCTCCGCAAGCATGGCCCCAGCCTCCTTCATACCCTCTTCCACCCTGGCCAACGGATGGTTTCTCCGGTCAGGGTCCGAATGGTAATGGCCCTTCCGGACCAGGAAGACCGGGACATATTCTTCACCCGTGAAGCCTTTCACCTTTTCCACCTTGTGAACCGACAACACGTCCACCGAGAGAAACGCGCCATTAGCTGGCGCGGCGAAGCCCTTGTGCAGCTTCTCATGCGGAATCGGCTTATACAATTGTCCAATCTCCACGTCCGAGAACATGATCTGCGACGTGAAACTGAAATCGTTATGTCCAATAACTACCACGTCGCTGAATGTGACTCCGTAGATGAAAAAGTTCTCCAGCTTGTAATCCTTCACGATCGGCTTGAACAACGGGTCCTCTTGGGAGAAGGTTTTGATGCTCTTAACGTCGCCCTGTATCTCCCAGGCGTTCAGTTCGCCGCCCTTGGCCGAGGAAACCGGGTTGAAGACATGCATGAAATAGGTATGGGTCTTCCTTGGCTGGCCGATGGTCCACATGCGGTAGAGGAAGCCGAAGAGGATGATGATGCTGATGGCGAACAGGTCGATAACGGTCTTCGCGCTCTCCTGGACCTGTAGGGTTCCGACCCCGGTGACTATGCCGATGAGTGCGCCGATGAAGAGTATGCCGAAAGCGTAGCCTTCCAGCTCATGGGCTAGGAGGGATGAGAAGCCTCTCATCTTCTTCCCCTGTTCCGTCCGCTGATTCCGAAGACCATCTGCCAGAACAGCCAGACCCCGGCGTAAAAGAGTATCTTGTAGAGGCTGGAGAGGCCGAGGCTGAACATGCCGAGTATGAACTCGACCAGTAGGAAGGTTAAGAGGCCGATGCCGAGCTGGCTGAGGAAGCTCATAGGAGCCGGCTTCTTCCCCTTTTCAAGAACAGGAAGTAGGCTATGACGCCAACCAGGACTATCGTGGTGGTGCCGCCTGTCAGAGCGGGAAGGATTGAAGGCTGGTCTGGGGTTGTTGCTGGACCCGTGTTTCTTTCAGACGTTGTAACGTCGCCTTCAACGTGGAAAACAGTATCAACGTTAGTTGTCCATGTTGCTCCGTCATTCGTGGTGATAATGCCGTTTCCTTCATGCCTCCCCGTTACGTCCACACCGGCCTGAATGTAGTTACTCAGGTCATAGGTTCCGGTGGTGGTGATTTCTACGGTTGCCACGTAAACAGTGTTAGGCGAAAGGAGTATCTGGTCAGTTCCCGTGATCTGGAAGACCCTTGGCGATATAGTGCCTGTCAACGATGCGATGCTTAATCCGGGCCCGGATGCTAAGGCGGTGCCTGTTGGAAGCGCCGTGGCATAGTCTGGCCTGTCGGCAGTATAGACGAAAACGTTTACTGTTCCGGTAGGGCTGCCTGTTTTCCCAAGGGAAAACATTACTTCCGTTAATCTGACACGGTCAACAACCTCATTCGAACTCTCAAACTGCCCGTTAGAGTAGCGGAAACTTTGGCCGAAACCAAAGTTGCCATTTATGAAAATTTCTCCGCCTGTCTGGTTGCCGGAAATGTTGGTGTCAAGAATTCTTTCTCTTTGTGTTGCCTGTGCCGCTGGTATGAGCAGTAGAAGGGACAGCAACAGAATGAAGCGTCTCATTTCCAGGCCCAGTCCAGGAAATCTTCCCATAGGACCGAAAGGTATTCTCTGACCGTGGCTGTTTCCCTATGGACCTTCCAGACGTGGAGAAACAGGGCTCCGCTTGCGTATCCGATGACCATCAGTTCAAGGCTCATCTTCCCCGCCTCCTGCCCACTGCTATCCCGAAAAACGTTATCGCTATGAACGCTATCGCCACGATAGCTATTATCGGCAGCAGGAAGCCGAATGCCAGCCCTAGGTCTGTCGGGAACTTGGACCAGTTCGCCAAGCGGCACTCGAAGTCGAAGAAGTTGCAGGAGGGGAAGAAAATGTCCGGGGGCGGCTGTATGGTCGAGGGACAATTAGGGGGGCATCCTGTCTGAAGCCCTGACGGCGCCGGTGAGGGAGCGTCCGTTGAAACCGGGTCGTCGCTTGTCGTCGTGGTTGTCTGAGGGTCCGGGGCTGGGGCCGGAGGGGGAGCCGGCGGCGTTCCCGAGACCGCCTCATCAATCCCAACCGTCCACCGGTTATCGTTGTTCTTGTCGATGAAGGCGAACTCGCCCGCATCCAGGACTCCGTTATTGTTCGCGTCCACATAATCCAACTGCGGAGTCCAGCCTGTCACCACCGCCACGTCCACCCTGACAACGTACTTGGCATAGACATTGATCGGCGCGAGCCCGTTATAGTTGCCAAAAACATTCCGTTTCATCGCCGCCCCAGCCGTCAACTTGTATGGTAATTCTATCAGAACCTGACTAGGTATCCGGATATCTAGCGGAACTGTTCCGAAATCCGTCCGTCCCAATCCTTCCCCCTGAATGCTGAACATGTTAGGCTGCGAACCCTCCGAAGCCAGATTTTCTACAGCCCAGGGGAAATCTTGGCTTCCCGGCGCGTTCGGGACCTTCGCTCCCTCCACTCGGAAGACGGTGGCTTGCATGATGCCCACCCACTGGTCGAACCGTATCGTGTTCTCCGGCGCGACCCGTATTCCCTGCCAGGGATTAATACTGAATAGCATCAATGACGAGCCGTCGAACGGCTGGCCATTATTGCTTACTTCCAGCGTTCCCCTTAGAATGTCAGAGGTGAAGTTCGGAACGAATGCTGATGTCTCATGGTCGAAACTACAACCTTCAACATAGAAGCACTTCTTCACAACTGAGGCCGCGACCGTGACGACCTGGAACTCGAACATGAAAATATGCCGGTCGATATAATACGTGTCGCGCAACCGAGTCACCGTCCGCGAGTCCGCAGGTTGATCGTGCGGAGTCGGATTGTTCCCCGCGTCCGTGTGCCGAGGTTGCTGAGTAGTTATGAGAAGCGATGGCCTGAGGGAATTCGCGGCGTCGAAGTCTATAGTCCAACTGTTGCCGCCGGTCCGACAGTCGGAAAACTGGGCCTTGGTAATTTCAATCTCTCCCGTTTCAGGATTGTAGCCGTTACAGTCGCCTGGGAAGACCTGTGGATGGTTAGCGACTCTAAGTCCTACTATTGCAGTCCCTACTTCCCAGCCGGTTGGGAAGGGAACCAGGACTAGGCCCATGATAAGAAGCGAGGATAGGAGGCTGCCTGTGAACAGACGCGCCGCGATTACCACTTGTCATCATTCCCTATTCCTCTTTCAGACCCTAAAAAAGGGGGAATATTCTTCCACGCCTATCCTTCTAGGCGTCAGTGATGAAGAAGTCGAACATGCAATCCGTCGTGGCACCGTCTAGAACCGCTTCAGGGTTCGCTGTGCCTGTCCGCCCGAAATATCCCGCGTCCAAGTACTGGACAATGTAAACCGTGACCTGTGTGAACGCTGATGCGCCAGTATAGGTCCCGTGTTCTACCGTGAAGCTGTAGTTGCAGATGCCCTGTTGCTTGATGACTGTGCCCACGACCTCGCGGACGATGCACTGTGTCGCGCTTCCCAGGTCGTACCATCTAGTAGGCGAGGCCCCGCCGGTCTCGAACAGGGTCGTCAGGTCTGTCGCACGAGCTGTGCCTGTCCCATTCTCGTTGCGGAACTGCACTATGACCCGGAGGTCCACCGTGTTCCCCGAATCGGGAAAAGTGAAGACCTCGTTCCAGCCAGTGTTATCGTTTGTGTTAGCGATCCGTATCGAGTGGGTCTGGGTCGCAGTGAACTCTTCCACCTCGGCCGCCACTCCTACGCCTCCGTCCCCGGTGTAATCGTTGTCAGTGGTCGAGCCGTCGTTATCGGTCAATGACTCGGTGCCTGAGATGACTATCCAAGAAAGGTCTTCACCTGTCCCGTCGTCGAAACTGGTTGCTAGGGAGATGACTATGTTGTGCTGCGTCTGCTGCGTGTTAGAAGCGAAGGGTATCGGAACAGTTACGCCCCGTGTTGCATCGGCGGCCCCGAATTCTCGGACCCCACCATCGGTGCCTTCGCATCCTACGCCCGTGACCTGGGCCGCGGTGCCCTCGCAGACAATGACGAAATAGGTTTGGCCTGAGATGAAGTTCTGGTTGCTGTCTGCGGCCGTGTCGCTGTCTACGTCCCATGAATCATAGGCGTTGGTTGTGCCGGGCTTGTACCATTCCACGCCTTCCCCGTCCACTGGAGCTGTACCGGAAAGAGAGTTGACCAGATTCAGGTTGACCGGCGCGTCAAGAGATACTCCGCCACCGGCCCTGCCGCCGAGGATTCCGAAGCCTGCAAAGAAGCCTGCGAAGAGCCCCGGTTGAAATATGGCAATGATGACAAGTATGACTGCGATTGTCGGTATGCTGACACCGAAGAGTTTCCGTGAAGCCATGACCGTTTAGCTCCTTCTCTGGCCCAAGGCTCGTAATACGAGTCCTACGATGAAGACGATGATGCCGCCCTGTATCGCGTAGCCGATGAACGTGCCGATGACTCCTAGACCGACAAGGAAGCCTCCTGTGAAGCCTCCTACTAGGGGTCCGAGGAAGCCGATGATCCACGCGACCGCAATGTACGCCCCGACTTTCATCAGCATTCCGCCACGCATTCCCATCATGCCGAGGAGGAAGCCGCCGGGGATGAGTGTTGTTAGAATTGCGAGCATTGCATAGAGATAGTCTCCGAGAACATTGCTGAATGTTCGAGTTACTGAATGTCCGTCCAGAATTGTTCTTCCGAACATGGTCAAACGTCCAGTTATTGAGCATAAAAGCTTTCAAATGTCCAGTTAAACCCTTGCAAACTGGACATTTATCCACTAATCCACTAGAAAAATGGGTTTAAGAGATAAAGTCCCATATTGTTAACATGCCCCTACAGCGGAAATTCATACAAAGCCCCGTTCCAAGCATAGTCTCGTAGTTTGCTTAAACTACGCGGGATAGAAGGCTAATCTTAAATTCGGAATGTTACCATTCCCTTCTCGGGTCCTAGTGGAATATTCACCGTTCGCTGTCAGGTGGTCGCGCAACACCTGCCTGACCGTTCGGCCTGCGTTGCGGGCTGGCCCTAGGACCCAGGACCCGTAATTGAAAGCCTCCGTATTCCTCTATCCGTTCCTCTACGCTTCCGGCTTCATGCTGCTGGTTCTCGGCTATCCGCCGGGTCCCCTATTCCTCGTCTCTGGCGGGGGCCTCTTGTTGGCCGCTTACTGGACCTGGTATCTGGCCATAAGGGAGGCCCCCCCTAGGACAGCCGACTTAGGAGCAAAAGGGCCGGAGGAAATAGTCGAAAAGGGTCCTGCCAAGCCTTCCCTCGGCTTGGAGTTAAAGCGAAGGCTTGAGGAAGAATGACGAAAGAGGTCCTGTTCATGCATTTGACCGAGAAGATACGGTTCGGCATCAGCCGGAATCCTGATGCCCGTAAGCCTCTCCAGGTCCAAGCCTCCGACTGGGAGGATGCGCAGCTCCTGGACATGGACCAGATTGATACGCTCTTGGCGTTCTGCTTGCTCGCGAAAAGGTTCAGGAAGCAACGGACTTATCGGCACAGGACGGTGACGAGTCTGCCGACCCATGTGAGGCTGGGGTATGATACGAAATGGAGGATGGGCCAGCTTGCGCGGGCCCTGATGGGGAACCGGGAGATTGGCGAGGACTAGTTGCCGGTTACGTTGACCTTGCCAGAATAGGGTTCTGCTGGAACCGTTGAACCCACTCTGATTGTTACGCTGACTGTGGCAGACACGGCCGGGCTCAATGAAGCTGGGCAGTTGATAGGGTCCACGGTTATTCCTGTCGGTGCTGTGCCGGTCCAGATCCATGTGCAGACTATGTTTGTGGCTGTCGCTCCGCCATTGTTTGTCAGGGTGAAAGTCTGAGTGGCGAAACCTCCTTGGACTATGTCGCCGAAACTGAGGCTTGCAGGGTTCGAGGTCACGGCCGCTGGAGTGACCACGTTAAAGCTTCCCGGAATATCTAGGTTGAAGACTGCGTAGGCAAGGGTCCCGGTCATCAAGACAAAGAGGACTATGGCAACTCGGTGAATATTCATTCTATTGATTCACCTCTTTAGCCCATGCGTAGAGATGGGTCGGGTCCAGCCATCCTGTCCGGTAATGCTTCCGCATGAACAGTTCTTCCAGCCGGAACCGTTGGCTTGCATCATGGAGCTCCACCACCAGCCGTTTAACCGTCTGTTCTGAGAGGCCTCTCTCCATGCCTGCGAGGACAAGGAACTCAGCGCCTTCCACGTCTATCTTAACCAGGTCCACGTCTTCCTTGAAGAGGGTGTCGAACCTGTTCATGGGAACTCTGACGCTCTGCTCTTCGCTTCCGACGTATTTCTGTTCCCCTTTGGGATTGTCGGCCGGGTTGTAGTGGAACTCTTTCAGGATCGTGTCGGCGCTTCCCCCGTGTCCGACAATGTTCAGGTAGAGAAGGCATTCTCCGTCAGTGTCTGAGAGGGCGGAGGGATGGAGGACTATGTTCCTAGGAGCGTTCTCTTTCAGCGTGTGGAAATAGTAGGGGTTAGGCTCGAATGCGTGTATGGTCTTGAAGTTCCTGGCAAGCCGTATCGCGTATCGGCCTATGTTGGCCCCTACGTCGACGAACATGTTTCCACGGACCCGTTTCACATGGTCCATGACTGGCTGTTCATAGTACCGGCTTCTGCCGAACACCTTGTGTTTCAGTATCCAGGCTAGGTCTATCATGCAGTTCCTCCCAACGCTATAGGCTTAGGCGAGATCATCATCCCATTTGACTTCGCCAAGGTCTTGACCGTGAGTATCAAAGAAATCGAGGAGGCTCTCAACTCTCAGGAGCCAGAGGGCGAACCATGCCAAGCCCAGAGGAATGATAAGCCATTCTATCAAGACTCGCTCCTAAGCCGGAAGTTCCGGTGGGGTATGAACCAGTCTATGACGAGTCCGGCGATGCCTACTAGGACCCAGAGCCATTCTATCGCGTAGTCCCTCCCTTCTACGCGGAATCAAGGAATGAAAACCGCGTACCAGTAGACTGTCTGGGTTGTCCCGGCGGCCCCGGTATCTGTTTTGATGGCAACGGTGAAAGTAGTCGCAGCGACAGCGGTCACGGAACACATCTGACTAGCTACGCTACAAGTAATTGTTACGGAGTCAGGAGTCCCGGCCAAGCCATGCGAGATTGTCCCACCATCAGCCACGCTTGTACCTCCCCAGTTCTCAGTAGCATATCCAAGATTGTAGGCAACCATGTAAGTCGTAGCGCTGATGCTGATTCCACCAACAGTATTTCCTCTGACATCATTATTCGTAACAAGAATATTCGTGCTACTACTGAAGACCCCGATTCCATATTGACTGTTCCCAGTGGCCCGATTCCCTGTTACGACCAATTCATCAGTTTGGTCTGCACGAAGCCCATAGCCATTCGCCCCTGACAATGTTCCCCCATTATTGAGAATGTTTCCAGTAACTACTATGTTCGTGGAATATTCAATGAGAATTCCTTGTCGTCCCGGATGACTTATCGTGTTTCCCGTGATTGTTACATTATAGATTCTTGTGGTCGCTGTGCCAAAAAGGTATATTCCCGCATCCCCACCCGATACCTGTCCAGGTTGGATGATAGTGTTGCCTGAAATCGTGACCCATGACATGACGCCCGTTACCGTGTTAAGCTGTATCCCGTTTCTGAGAATGTTTCGAATCTCGTTTCCAGTTATGCTTAATGCTCCTTGAACGGTGTCCACATAGATTCCGTTAATGGTTGTCGGGGTTCCTACTGTATCTCGACAGATATTTCCCGTTACCGTGACATCCTGGACGGTTCCTATGTCAATACAATTATCGTTCGTGTTAAGGACCATGTTATCCGAAATTATCGTTCTGAAGAGGCTTCGGAGGCTAATAGCAGTCCTTGTAGCTTGAATCGCGTTTCCATCTATCACACAATCTGAACAACTCTGGGTTTCGACAGCCCCATTGCTTCCTACAAGAAAGTTATGGATTACGTTTAAGGCGGTTACTGAGCCTACTGTGGCGATAATGCCGGAGCCTACTGCTATACTGTAGTTTCTCATGTAGCAATTTTGGATGAGGATATTGCTGGCTCCATCTGGAATACTGATGAGATCGATAGCTCCCGCGTCTATCGTGATTTGGGCATTGAAGCCCTCACAGACAAGATTCACGTTTGACTTCCATGTTTTCGAAGTTGTCAAGGAATAGGCTGTAGCTGCCGATTTTACGAAAATAGTTCCGGTTGTTGTCGCTGAAAGAACATTATCGAATACGGTTTCAGCGGTTCCTGAGAATAATCTTTGAGGCGTGGATTCGGTCGAGCCGCTTGAGGCAAAGACATTATTGCCTTCTTTGTAAATCATGTAAGCATATGGTTTTGAAAGAAGCCCAGGTTCTCCCGGATTTGTTCCTCCGCCTCCGCCTACTCCTGGACTCTGGAAAGGCTGGGCAATCGCGTACCCCGTATAGCCGAGAACTAGGACCGCGATTAATACGAGGCCGAGGTCCGTCTTGTCCATCTAGGACCCTCGCGGAGTTGTATGCATTATTGAAATCTCCGATTCCATGGCCAAGCAGAGTTCTAAGGATAAGCCATAAGGGATTTTGGCTCGTTCTGCCGAAGAAAGGTCATTCTGTGTCCCTGTTCTTGATCCGCGAGGGGCTGGGATATGGCATGAATCGCCATTTCTACACTTTCTAGGTTGGAAAGACAGAGGTATGTTTCCCCAGAGGTCCGTCATCTTCTGGACCTTGGCTCCATATTGACACCATGTAACGGTCATTTGAGGTAGGCCTATGAGCTTCCGAAGCTTGGCCCGAGGATTCTCTAGGACCCAGAATGTAGGATGAGATTCCTCGATGAGCTTCAGTGCATGTTTGACGAGTCCGAGAGATTGTTCTGCAATTTCGTTCTTAGATGTGTTATCCTTATTCCAATACTTCGCCAAGCTCATCATAGAGAAACAATCACATGGCGGGCTGGCAAGAATCACATCAACTATAGGAAGTTGGATTAGGTCCCCAATGTCGCAAATCCAGTCAGCGTGAAAATCTGAATCGTTATCATATGTAGTGACTGAATGGCCTCTATCTTTGAAGGCTTGACTGAACCCGCCAAGACCTGAGAATAGGTCTAAGACCTTCATGGTCGCGTAGTTCTTACTAATAGCGAAACTTCAGGCCGCATTTGAAGCAGTTGCATTCATTGCCTTCATGGTTCCTCTTTCGGTGGCATACATGGTTTAGCCCGTTTTCGTAATTCCCTTTTGGACAGAGGTATTCTGATACGTCCATACACATTTCAGCCAGTTTCAATTTCTACCACAACTACGCCTTAACCGTAAGGTTCAGCTCTTGTTAATGCAAGACATTGGACTCTTTGAGTGGTACGATGCATCCATCTTCCTTTAGACTCGAAAGATGGAGCTGAGTTTGGCTCATCCAAAAGTGCAATTTCCATGTTGCAATGGACGCATCGTATTGTAGCCATTACGGTTTCGCCTCTTTCGTAGTTACGAGGACCTCTGAAATGTACCACCTTTCGCAGTCATGGTGAAACCGCTGGCCAGTTCTCATCCACCAGACCCATTTTTGAAACAGTGGATAATAGCATCTATCGCACCATAATCCAAGAGGGTCAAATTCCCGAGTCAAATGTTCGCTCATGGCTTCTCCGTCCGCGTAGAAGGCATATTCTCCGAAAGTCGCTTAACTTGGTCTGCACCATAGGAGAAATCGCAGGCATCGCAATAGAATAAGCCCAGTTGTTCTGACCACTCTACCAAATGTCCGCTAGGACACCAGGCCATCCTCATTCTTGCTTCCTCGTAGCCTCGCCTTTGAGAAACTGAGGGTCTATTACTTCATGGCATTTCCAGCAACGATGCTTCCCCTCATGGCCACGGCGACGGCGACATTGACAGCCCATACCATCTCCCCTTTCTGAACTACAGAGGCCCCAATGTCGAAAGCAGGCTTGTCCTATTGAAATCATTTCTTCTCCCGCGTAGTCTCGTCAAACATTGAGAGCTTACAGAGGATACAATAGGCGATAGGAGCTCCTCTGTCGATAAAAGCGGCATGATGCACTCGGCAGGTCATGGACCCACAATTCCGACAGGAGAACCAAGGACTATCCTCGCCGCAATATTCGCATGGACCAGCTCCGCCTCGATTCCTATACTTCGGCCATTTCGCCCTATTCTCTGGCGTGTTA
>ERZ1292644.793-Hain-H14-01um-R2-793-length-18546-cov-7_pt1 | contig 18546 bp, 20 predicted proteins | sample MGYA00564402_ERZ1292644 | MGnify/ENA primary metagenome ERZ1292644 (study PRJEB36523, sample SAMEA6512644) | groundwater metagenome | collected 2019-01-09 | study: AquaDiva: Metagenomics assemblies of 32 groundwater samples
TTTTTGCACGCCGATCACCCCACGAAGGGGGTGCCTATTGCACGCTGATCCTCACACCTGCTTCAATCGGGGGTCGATATTACCGTCATTGCACTGTGGCTCGGACACGAGGATACCGCGACGACGCACATGTATGTGGAAGCGGATCTCGCGATGAAGGAACAAGCCCTGATGAAGCTGCAACCAGGAACCGCCACGCCGGGTCGCTTCCGTGCCTCCGACTACCTGATGAGCTTTCTGCAGACATTGTGATTATGTGAAGTTCGGGGCGGCGGGGCCAGCGTAATATCTGGGTCCGCCGGGAGCACCTGCGCATAATCCTGCGCTTCGCATAATTGCGGTTGAGAGCCAGCGGGCGAATCGCTCGCTCGACGGTGTTGGAGTCGATCTCGATACGGCCATCGTCGAGGAAGCGGCTGAGCCCGGTCCAGCGCGTAAGCGCATAACGGATCGCGTCGGCGAGCTTGCCCTTGTTGCTGGTCCTGGCGAGGCTGGCCTCCAGGAACCGGCGGAGATCAGCGACGATGGGCATGCTCAGTTCGTGCCGTGCGGCGCGGCGCTGGTCAGGCGAACGACCGCGTATCTCCTTCTCGACCCCGTAGAGCTGGGCGATGCGGACAAGCGCCTCGGCCGCCACCGGGCGGGAGGTGGCGATCTCGTAAAAGCCGCGCCGGACATGCGACCAGCAATAAGCGAGCTGGACCTGGTTGGATCGGCTGAGCGCATTGTAGCCGGCATAGCCGTCGACCTGCAGCACGCCTGCAAAGCCCGCGAGATGCTCGGATGGTCGCGCCGCCTTGCGGTCAGGTGCGTAGACATAGGCGACGGCGGGCGGATCGGCACCGCCCCAGGGTCGGTCGTCGCGCGCATAGGCCCATAACTGCCCGGTCTTCGTTCTACCGCGTCCGGGATCGAGCACCGGCGCGGTGGTCTCGTCGGCGAACAACCTGGGGCTGCGCTTCAGGTTGGCGAGCAGGTGTTCACGCAGCGGTGTCAGCCACCAGGCAGCGCGGCCGACCCAATCGGCGAGCGTCGAGCGATCCAGCGCGATGCCCTGCCGCGCGTAGATCTGCGCTTGGCGATAAAGCGGCAGATGATCGGCATATTTACTGACCAGCACATGCGCGATCAGCGCCTCGGTTGGTAGCCCGCCCTCGACGATGCGAGGCGGAGCCGGGGCCTGGACGGGCGCCGCCTCGCAGGCGCGACAGCCATAGCGCGGGCGGCGCGTCACCAAGACGCGGAACGTGGTCGGCACGACATCGAGGCGCTCGGCGAAATCCTCGCCAATGACATGCAGCGTGCCGCCGCAGCAGGCACACGCCTTGCTGTCGATATCGATGATCTGCTCGACCCGTTCGAGGTGGGCGGGAAGCCGGCCCCGGTTGAGATTACGTCGCTTGGGCTCGCGATCCGGCGTGACGGACTCGAGCTTTGCCGAGACACGGGCAAGCGCCGCCTCGGTCTCTTCGAAGGCGAGGCTTAGCTGATCTTCGGACAACTGCTCCGAGCGCGCGCCGAAGCGGTGTCGTTGAAGCGCGGCGATGATGCCGGTCAGCCGCTCGATCTCCGCATCGGCTTCGGCGCCGACGCTCCGCAGCGTGGTGATCTGCTGGTCCCGCACGACGATCTCCCGATCGCGCTTGGTGATCTCGCTACGTGCTTCGACGAGCATCGCCTGGAGCTGCGCGGGATCGTCGGGAAGGTCCGCCTCGACCAGCATGAACCGAGTGAATCAGCCCCAGCGCCTCTCGTCAACCGGCGATCTGCGGGGCGACCGGACGACGCCCGGTATGGACCCTGCGCCAGTCCAGTCCCTCCAGAAGAGCGGCCGCCTGTGCCGCCGTCAGCCCCATCACGCCGTCCTGGATGGCGGGCCATTGGAAGCGGCCCTGCTCAAGCCGCTTGTAACTCAGGTCGGAGTGCAGGTGATTCGCTGATATCGCGGCAGCTTGTCATCATCACCCACCCGTTCCACCCATATTCCGGGCAACGGGCCGTCTGTGTCGGTGAGCGTGTCAACCGGGCTGGCAAGCGGCTGTTGCTGCGCTTCGAGGATGGCCGGATATCCCCGGTTCCTCTGCAATGGACCGATGTCGTGGTTCCCGACTTCGCGGTTGTCGCGGGAAGCGGGCTTGCGTTGTGCGGGTTCGCCGATCTGTTGGAGCTCGCCCGGCTCGTAGAGGGGCTCGTCGCGCGAGAGAGGGCCGCGAAGCCGAAGTCGCGTAAGGATAATTATGCCGCGCATGTAAAGCAAATAACGCCACGGAGTCCGTGGAGCCTTCGATAAAGTCTGGATTACGTGCGGGGACAGCCGTGATTCGTCCGGGTAGAATGCCTTGACGATGCGGGAAGGAGCGGCATATTGTATATTACATCATGTCCGTCAATGTGGGAGCCCATGCGTGTCGGAAACCCTCAGGCGCAAGCGATCGAAGGCCAGCGCTCTGGCGGAGGACGGTGCCCTCAATCCGGCTCCCGCAAAGGTCGGCGATCCGAAGTTCCAGGAGGACGGCTTCTTCGATCCTCGCGACATTGTGCAGGTGAAATACGAGATGTTGCGGCGCGTATCCGTCGACAAGATGTCGGTGAAGGAGGTGTCCGGGGAATATGGCGTCTCCCGGCCAACTTTTTACCAGGCGAAGACGGACTTCGAGGGTGCCGGCATAGCCGGCCTCGTGCCCGGAAAGCGCGGACCTCGCGGCCCGCACAAGATCCAGAGCGATGTACTGGCCTTTCTCAAGCGGCAGGTGAGCCCCGGCGAACCCATCCGGGCGCGCGAGCTGACGAGCCTCGTCCGGATCGAGTTCGGCCTCGATGTCCATCCCAGGACGATCGAGCGCGCGCTTGGTGGAAAAAAAACGGTGTGACCGGCGGCGAGCAGCGGCATTGCGCGATGCAATCCCGCGCTCCGGCGGAGCAATACGAACTGCTGCGCGCAGCCGCGCTCGGCATGGCGCTGCCGCCAGAGGCGCGCAGCGGCCTTACCCTCCTACTGCGTCGTGGCATGTGGGCGTGGGTCCGCGCCATCCTGCCGGTCGCTATCCGACAACCGCCGGCGACTCTGCCAATGGTTGGCCTCCCGGCTATGGACAAAACTTCCGAGCGACGCGCGGTCGTCCACTTGCTCGCCGCCATGGTGATGGCGGTCTCTGAACGGAGAACAGCATGAACGGGATGCTCAAGGTGCAATCGCATCACCTCGAACGGGCCGCTTACCTCTACATCCGGCAGTCATCGATGCGACAGGTCATCGAGAACGTCGAGAGCACCAGGCGCCAATATGGCCTTCGCGGCCGTGCGATCGGCCTCGGATGGCGCGACGATCAGGTCATCGTCATCGACAGCGATCAGGGCGAATCCGGTGCTTCAGCATCGTGGCGCGAAGGCTTCCAGCATCTGGTGTCCGATGTCGGCATGGGACGCGCGGGGATCGTCATGGGGCTGGAAGTATCCCGCCTGGCCCGAAACAATGCCGACTGGCATCGGCTGCTGGAAATCTGCGCTTTGGCCGACACGCTCATCCTTGACGAAGATGGCGTGTACGATCCGGCCAACTTCAACGACCGCCTTCTTCTGGGCCTCAAGGGCACGATGAGCGAAGCCGAGCTGCATGTGATCAAGGCCCGATTACGCGGCGGCATCCTCAACAAGGTGCGCCGCGGCGAATATCGTTGCGTCTTGCCGACCGGCTTTGTCTATGACGAGGCGGGCGACGTGACGCTCGACCCGGACACCCAGATCCGCGAGACGATCGACCACTTCTTCGAGACGTTCTCGCGGGTCGGGTCCGCCAGCCAGACCGTCAAGGCGTTCGCCAGGGAAGGGCTGCTCTTTCCGTCGCGGCTCCGCAACGGGAAGCAGGTCGTGTTCCAGCCCCTGACCATATCGACCACCATGCGCACGCTGCACAATCCTCGCTACGCGGGCGCCTATGCCTATGGCCGGCGCCTCTACCGCCGGACCGTCGATGGGAAAAAGCAACTGCGCAAGCGCGAGCCCGATGAATGGCTCGCCTGCATTCCGGACGCTCATCCCGGTTACATCAGCTGGGAGAAGTTCCAGCACAATCTCAAGCTGCTCGAGGCCAACGGCCGCAGTTATGACACCGCGCGCGCCTCGCCACCGCGCGAGGGCTCGGCATTGCTGCAGGGGCGTGTCCTATGCGGGCGTTGCGGCGCCCATATGCGCGTCCATTATGCCGCCCGACGCGGCCAGGTGGATACCTGGTATGTCTGCAATCGGGCCTATGCTTCCCGCGGCGAACCACACTGCCAGACGATCGCGGGCTGGCCCATCGACGAAGCGATCGGCGAACTGATCGCCACGGAAATGACCCCCACCGCAGTCGAACTGGCGCTGGAGATCGGCAAGGAGATCGAAGCTCGCCACGACGAAGCGGACCGGCTCCGGCTTCGTGCCGTCGAACGCGCCCGGATCGACGCCGATCTTGCACAGCGCCGGTTCATGCTGGTCGACCCGAATAATCGACTCGTCGCTGACACCCTCGAACGCGAATGGAACGACAGGCTGCGGGTGCTGGCCGGCGTCCAGGAAGAACGGACCCGTGCCCTGCTCGACGACCGCCTCATGGTGGATGATGCTATCCGCGATCGTCTGATCGCCATGACCACCGACTTCAAGACGGTCTGGCGCGATCCGGCCCTGCCGAACCGCGAGCGCAAGCGGTTGCTTGCTCATATCGTCGAAGACGTCACCCTGCTCAAGCTCCCCGCCGACGGAGAGACTCGGGTCCACATCCGCTTCAAAGGCGGGAAAACTGACACATTGACCACCCAAAACCCCAAATCCTCGGCGCAGCAGGTCAAGACCCGGCCCGAGATCGTCGAACTGGTCGACACCCTTCTCGAAGATCATATCTGCGCCGAGATCGCCGGCATCCTGAACGCGAAGGGCATACGCCCCGGCGGCTCGGCGCGACGGGATCAGGCCAACGCGCAGTTCACCGATCTGCGCGTCATCTATCTGGTCAAGCAATATCGCCTTCGCTCTCGCTACGACCGGCTGCGCGACCGGGGCATGCTGACGAAAGCTGAAGCGGCATCAAGACTCGACATCACCGAGGGCACCCTGGTGAGGTGGGCGAAATATGGCCTCGTCACCCAACATGCGTGCGATGGCTCTCGCCACCTCTACGAAGCGCCCAGGCCGAACGTCCCGGCCAAGCAATGTAGCCGATGGAACCGCCTCGCCGACCGGGCAGCCGCACTCGAAAACGCCGTCTCGTCAAAATGCTCGGATCACACGGAAAGGGCTGCTCTATGAAACCAGTTAGTTGGCCATCATCCACAGCCCGGTCCCGTCCCACCAAACCAGCTTGACCCGGTCGGCGCGCTTGGCGCGAAAGACGTGGACAACAACCGAAAACGGGTTGGCGCCATACTCGGCCTTCACCAGCGCCGCGAGCGAATCCGCGCCTTTGCGAAAATCCACCGGCTTGGTTGCCACCATGACGCGCGCATCGCCGCCCGGACCGATCATCGCGCCGTCTTAAGCGCGTCGATCACCGCCGCGATCACGCCCGCATCCGCACCTCGCGCGATCTTCACCGCTACGCCGTCGATCTCCAGTTCGACCGCCGTCGCCTCCCACGCCCGTCGGGCGCGCCGCTTGCGGACAACAGGCGTCCGTCCGGGTGCAACTGACATGCTCGGCGGATCGATCACCGCCGGGACGAAAAACGGCTCCGGCTCCGACACTAACGTCGATACAATGTCGGCGGCCTGCGCCGCACGCCGAAACTCGTGGCGCCAGGTGAAAAGCTGCGATGGTGCCAGCGCATGCCGCCGCGCCACGGCGCTGACGCTCTCCGCGCCCGAATAGCTCTCCGCGATGATCGCGGCCCGCGTCTCATCACTCCACTCGCGACGATGCCCCGCGCCCGTGAACACCTCAAACCGACGAACCGGCTTCGTGCCAGCATCGTTACATGACATCGTCATGGCTATAATCCCTTAGCGAAGGGATCTTCCGTCGACGACTATGCCGCCTTCCGCAATGTGGAGGCGAAACAGCGCTTACATTATACCACCTTAAGCAGTACGATCACTTAGTCATTATATCATGGGGCATGCCTCCCATGATTGATGGCCCAATCCGTCGATATGTCTCGACCGGCGCTGCCGCACTCCTCGCTCGGCCACGCAACACAGTCGGCCCTCCGACCAACTTGAAAGGAGCCGTGCTCATGCGCAACAACACTGGCCGGCCTCGTGCTGCCGCTGGATAAAAGGCAGTGCTCAGATCACCTCAAGCTACTTCCAAACTATCGAACCCCTGATATATCAAAGATACTGCCCTTCTTCAGGTAATAACTCGGTGTCGATCTGGGATTGCGCGCCCCGTGGATAGCGAGCGCCTTTCACGTTTTCAGCGGCGAAGATATCATCGATTGACGCGTTCGTTTCAGATGACGGGCCGATCCCAGCGGCCAACACGTTTTCATCAAGGTGCGCGATATTGCGCGTACCCGGGATGGGGATGAGGAAGGGTCGCCGGGACAAGAGCCAGCCGAGCGCCAACTGCGCGGGAGTATGCCCTGTCTGTTTCGCCAGTAAGGCAAATCGTTCGAACAGCTGGAGATTTGAAGATAGGTTGGGTTCAACAAAGCGCGGCATGGTCGCCCGGATATCCCCGCGCGCATAGGAGTCGTCGAACACGGCGCCTGCAAGGAAACCTCGTCCGACCGGAGAAAAGGCGACGAAGCCTATGCCCAGCTCTCCGCATGTATCGAGAACCGCGATCTCCGGGTTGCGAACCCAAATGGAATATTCGCTCTGTACAGCTGCGATGGGATGTACCGCATGGGCGCGACGGATTGTCGCGGCGGACATTTCCGACAGTCCAATCTCGCTGATCTTGCCGGCCTCCTTTGCCCGCACCAGCGCGCCGACGGACTCTTCGATAGCGACGTTTCTATCCAGCCGATGAAGGTAATAAAGATCGATATGATCGGTGCGCAGCCTCGCGAGCGCCGCATCAAGCGTTCGGCTTATCGCCGCCGGGCTGCCGTCCAGCCCACGCTTTCCCTCGAAGGTGTCGAGTACGCATTTGCTGGCCAGCGTGAATTCGCGCCGACGGTGCATGACCGCCGTGCCGAGCAATCGCTCGTTGGCGCCGCCGCCATACAGCGCCGCAGTGTCAAGCAGCGTGACGCCTCTGTCGAGCGCGTGGTTTAACAGTCGAGCGCCCTCGCTCTCCGTAGGAGGCATGCCATAAGCGTGGCTGAGATTCATGCAGCCAAGGCCGATCGCCGAGACGTTGAACGGACCCAGGACGCGCGTTGGGAGGCCGGTCATGCAGGCAACCGGAGATCAGAGCGGCAGGCCAACATAATTCTCCGCGATGCTGGTCTGGGCTGCCTCAGAAGACGCGATGTAGTCAAGGTCGGCGATCTGCATCCGCCTTTCGAACCTGTTCTGGTCGGGAAAGCTGTGCATGAGCCTGGTCAGGGTCCAACTGAAGCGCTCCGCCTTCCAGATCCTGGACAAGGCGCGGTCCTGATAAGCCAGCAGTCCATCGTCTTTGCCCTGACGATAAAAGTCGATCAATGCGTCGGAGAGATAGGCCACGTCGGAGGCCGCGAGATTCAATCCTTTGGCCCCCGTCGGCGGCACAATATGTGCGGCATCGCCAGCCAGGAACAATCGGCCATGGCGCATCGTCTCGAACACATAGGACCGCAGCGGCGCGATCGACATTTCCAGTGCCGGGCCACGGGTTACCCCGTGCCTGGACAGTGGATTGAACCGCGCTTCCAGCTCATCCCAAAGCCGCGATTCGGGCCAGTCTTCAAGACGCTCGCCCTGTGCGACCTGGATATAATAGCGGCTGCGTGTCGGTGAACGCATTGAGGCGAGAGCAAAGCCCCGCGGGCCATTGGCGTAGATCAGCTCGTCATGGCACGGCGGCACATCGGCAAGGATGCCGAGCCAGCCGAACGGGTATTCATGGTGATATTCGCGCGCCAGCGCCGCCGGTATCGCGCGGCGCGAAGGGCCATGGAAGCCGTCACAGCCGGCGATGAAATCGGCCCGGATCGTCTGCGCGACCCCATCCTTGGTGAAGGTGACGCTGGGTTGCGAGCCATCGACCTCGTGCGGAACCAGATCGCCCGCTTCGAAGATGATCTCGAGGTCGCGCGCGGGCGCCGCTGCGATCAGATCCCGGGTCAGTTCGGTCTGACCATAGACTGTGACATGCCTGCCGGTAAGCGCCTTGATGTCAATCCGCACCAGCCTGTCGCCATCGGCGAGGTTGAAGCCGTCCTCGACCAACCCCTCTGTATCCATGCGCGCGTCGATGCCGAGGCGGCGCATGATGTCTGTGGTCACGGTTTCGAGCACGCCGGCGCGAATTCGGCTCTCGACATAGTCGCGGGCCTGTCGCTCGAGGATCACGCAATCGATCCCTTCGGCGCGCAGCAGGTGGCCGAGCATGAGCCCCGCCGGACCCGATCCGATGATCGCGACCCGGGTGTGGCGCGCGCTCACTGGTGTACCTCCCGGCTGTTGGACGCGAAGCCGCGTAGCGGCGTAGTGTTCAACAGCCGGAGCATCTGCCGTGACGACCAAGTGCGCTCGCCGTTCGACGGCCCGCATGAGACCCGTTGCACGGCAGGTGCCGGGAGACCGCAACGGACAACAGGGTGATGCGCCAGTGCTTGCCGGCCGGAGCGCCAATCAGTGAGCGATCCGCCCGATCTCCCAGCTCGGGTGCTGCTACGCCAATTTGAGGAGATCAGCATATGGCTTATCATGCCGGACTGGACTGGGGTGGCGCGAGCCACGCCATCTGTGTCGTCGACGATAGCGGCCAGATCATGGCTCGTTGTGAGGTTCGCCATGACGCGGCGGGCCTTACGGCGCTGCTGGCGTCGCTGCGCAAGATCGCCCCGCCGACGGACGTGCCCATCGCAATTGAGCGTCCCACGGGGCTGCTCGTCGACACGCTGATCAAGGCGGGCCATCCGGTCATCCCGATCCATCCCAACGTCGTCAAAGCCTGCCGTCCGCGATACCGCGCCGCAGGCGGTAAGTCCGATCCCGGTGATGCCTATATGCTCGCCGATATCCTGCGCACCGATGGACATCGGTTCCGTCCGCTCAGTCCCATCTCCGACGATATTCGCGCATTGCGGGTGCTGGTGCGCGGCCGGGATGATCTCGTCGACCAACGGACTGCTCTCGCCAACCAGCTGCGCAGCCTGCTCGACAGCTTCTGGCCCGGTGCTGCTGCTATCTTTGCTGCTATCGACAGCCCTATCGCTCTTGCCTTCATCGGCCGCTATCCCACACCCGAAAGCGCTGCCCGCCTCGGCGAGAAGCGGCTCGCCAGCTTCCTGGCTCAGCACAGCTATTGCGGGCGCCGTTCCCCTGCCCAACTCCTCGACCGACTTCGGGACGCGCCAGCCGGGCATGCCTAGGACGCCGAAGCTGACGCGAAGGGAGAACTCGCCCGCGCCCTCGCCACGCTGCTCGAACAGCTCATCTCCCAAATTGCCAAATTGTCCGCGCGCATCGAGCACACCGTCGCCCAGCTCCCGGACGGACAGATCGTCATGTCCTTCCCGCGTGCCGGCCGTATCTGTGCCGCCCAGATCCTTGCCGAGCTCGGCAATGTCAGAGATCGTTACCTCTCCGATGACCAACTCGCCGCAGAAGCCGGCGTTTGCCCGGTTACCCACGCCTCCGGCAAAAGCCGAGGCGTCGTCTTCCGATGGGCGTGCAACCACCGACTTCGCAAAGCCATTACCTGCTTCGCTGACAATTTCCGGCATGCCTCGCCATGGGCCGCCGACATCTACGCGCGGGCTAAAACAAGAGGCTGCACCCACCAACACGCCACAAGAATCCTCGCCCGCGCGTGGGTTCGAATCCTCTGGAGAGCCTGGCAAAATCAGACCAAATACGACCCCGATATCCATCAAGGCGCCATCAAATTCGCCGCGTGACACATCAGGGGTGGACACAGGGTGTCTCATGGCACCAGCTGCTTTTCGAGATCGCCGAGGACGCGGTAGCAGTCGAGCACCTTGCCGACCGAACTGTTGGGTTCTCGTCCCTCGTTTATCGCAGCGATGAACTCGCGGTCCTGCAACTCGATGCCATTCATCGACACGTCGACGCCGCTGACGTCGATCGGCTCCTCCTTGCCGTTCACCAGATCATCATAGCGGGCGATGTAGGTGCCGGTGTCCCCGATATAGCGGAAGAAGGTCCCGAGCGGTCCGTCGTTATTGAAGGACAGCGACAAGGTGCAGATCGCGCCGCTCTCGCTCTTGAGCTGGATGGACATGTCCATCGCGATGCCGAGTTCCGGATGGATGGGTCCCTCGATCGCGTTCGCCTTGACGATCGGCCCCGCCTGATAGGCGAAGAGGTCGACGGTGTGCGCGGCATGGTGCCAGAGCAGGTGATCGGTCCAGCTGCGCGGCTCGCCCTTGGCGTTGATGTTCTTCCGCCTGAAGAAATAGGTCTGCACGTCCATCTGCTGGATTTTCATTTCGCCCGCTACGATCTTGTTATGCACATATTGATGGCTGGGATTGAAGCGGCGGGTATGCCCGACCATGCAGACAAGTCCGGACTCCTTCTGCTTGGCGGCGACCGCTTCGGCGTCGGCCCAACTGTCGGCGAGCGGGATCTCGACCTGAACATGCTTGCCCGCATCCATGCAGGCGATGGCCTGGCTTGCGTGTATCTGCGTCGGCGTGCAAAGGATGACCGCATCGACATCATCGCGAGCGAGCGCATCCTCGAGATGCTCCGAACTATGCGCCGCCCCATATCTGGCGGCGACGGCGGCCGCCTGCTCGCCGGTGTGGCTGATAATCGAGACGATCTCGACGCCGTCGATCTGCTGAAGACCGTCGAGATGCTTTTCACCGAAGGCGCCGGCGCCGGCCAGGGCTATACGCATGGAATATTCCTTTTGTCTTGCTGTCAGCCGCCAGGCTCGAGCACGATGTGCCCGACCGCGGTGTTGGATGCGGGAACGTGATAATGGCGGTGCAGCGCGCGAACGTCCGGCCCAAGCCCGCCGCGCATGATCAGCCACATGACCATCTCGATCCCCTCGGACCCGGTTTCGCGCAGATATTCGATGTGCGGTATCTGTCGAAGGCGCTGGGGATCTTTGACGAGGTCGTCGAGAAAGCGGTTGTCCCACGCCGCATTGATCAGGCCGGCGCGCGGCCCCTGCAACTGGTGGCTCATGCCACCCGTGCCCCAGATCTGAACGTTCAGATCTTGAGGATAGCTCTGCACCGCACGCGCGATCGCCTCGCCCAGCGCATAGCAGCGATTGCCCGAGGGCGGCGGATAGGTGACAACGTTGACGGCCAAAGGCACGACCTTGCACGGCCAGGCTTCGGGTTGCCCGAACATCAGGCTCAGGGGCACGGTCAGGCCGTGATCGACGTCCATCCTGTTGACTATCGTCAGGTCGAACTCGTCGAGAATGCAGGACTGCGCGATGTGCCAGGCGAGATCCGCGTCGCCGATTACGTCGGGCACCGGCCGCGGTCCCCAGCCTTCGTCCGCGCTCTTGTACCGTTCGGCACACCCGATCGCGAACGTCGGGATGAAATCCATGTCGAACGCCGTGGCATGATCATTGTAAACCAGGATCACCACGTCGGGTCTCTGGGCAGCCTCCCAGGCGCGAGTCCAGGCGAACCCGGCAAAACACTCCTTCCAGTAGGGCTCCTGCGTCTTGCCATGATCGATCGTCGCGCCCAGCGCCGGGATATGGCTGCTGGCGACGCCGGCGGTGATGCGCGCCATCAATAGGGTTCCTTCTTGGAACGTAGGCCGACCGGCGAGCGGCCTCCGGCAATCATCATCGCCTGATATTCCTCCGCCGGCATGCCGGTCATGGTGCCGACCGCCTGCAGGAAGCTGATATTGTCGGTGAAGAAGACCTTGGCGAGAAAGTAGATGTTGCCGCCTTCATCCAGCGCTGCGTTGTAGTCGCGGTTCAGCACCGCCTGCTTTTGCGCCTCGGTCATCGGCCATTCGTCCAGATAGGCGCGCTCGTCGGTCTTGAAGCGTTCGCGATTTTCGGGCTTCATCAGCGTCATGCAGAACTGGTTGAGCCAATAGCCCTTGCGCGCGCGGGCGGTGGTGAAAACGCGGGTGCCGGGGATGTCCTCCAGCTCGGCCAGATATTCGTGGATGTCCTGCCGCTTGGGATTCTCGATAGTCATCGCCCGCTCGCCTTCAGGATCGCGTCAAGGCGCGGGAAGACACGCCGGGCATTGCCCTCGAAGATCGCGTCGCGTACGTCTTCGGGGATATCGAGGGCATCGACATAGCGTTTGGTGTCGTCGAAATAATGGCCGGTGGTCGGGTCGATGCCGCGGACCGCGCCAACCATTTCCGAGCCGAACAAGATGTTCTTTGTCTCGATCACGTCAGCCAGCAGATTGATTCCCGGTTGGTGATAGACGCAGGTGTCGAAGAAGATATTGTTCATCAGATGGGTGTCGAGCGCCGGCTTCCTGAGCATGTCGGCCAGGCCGCGATAACGCCCCCAATGATAGGGCACCGCGCCGCCGCCATGCGGGATAATGAAGCGCAGCGTAGGAAAATCGGCGAAAAGGTCGCCTTCGAGCAATTGCATGAAGGCGATGGTATCGGCGGCGATATAATAGCCTCCGGTCGCGTGCATCGCCGGATTGCAGCTGCCCGAGACATGGATCATCGCCGGCACGTCCAGTGTGACCATCTTCTCGTAAAAGGGATACCAGTAGCGGTCGGTCAGTGGTGGAGACGTGAAATGGCCGCCAGCCGGATCGGGATTGAGGTTGCAGCCAATGAAGCCGAGCTGCGTCACGCAACGCTCCAGTTCGGCGATCGAGTTGGTCATGTCGCTGCCGGGCGACTGCGGCAGCATGCACACGCCTGCGAAGAAATCCGGATAGAGGCCGACGACGCGCGCGATCAGATCGTTGCAGCGAGTCGCCCACTCCTTCGCCATGGCGGCATCGCCGACATGCGGGGCCATGGCCGACGCGCGCGGCGAGAAGATCGTCATGTCCGCCCCGCGCTCTCTTATGAGTCGCAGTTGGTTGGACTCGATCGTCTCGCGGATCTCGGCGTCGCTGATGTCGGGATAGGGCGGCGTGGGTTGACCGGCCTGGTAGGCGGCCGTCTGCGCCTCGCGCCAGCTGTCATGCCCCTTGGGCAGCACGGTGTAGTGGCCGTGGCAATCGATCACCAGGGTCATGCCGCTTCCCCTTGCCGGGACGGGATGGCCAAGGCCGCCAGCTTTGGCGCCAGGCCCTCTGGAATAAGTGGCATCCGCAAAGCCCCGATCGCTCGCTGGCAGGCAACGGTGACTCGGGTCATTGCGCTACCGGTGCCAAGATGGTCGAGCGTCTTGACGACCTCCTCCATCTCGGCCGCCCGTCGCAGGCCGTGAACCATCATGCGGTCGAGATGATAGTCGGCACGCGCATCCCAATGCCTGGAAGTCTCGCTGGCATCGAGCGAGGCCAGCACTTCATCGCGCACGCCCGCCGCCTCCGCCGCGACAAGGCATTCGGCGGTCAGCGCCTCGAGGCCTTTCACCATCACCGACCGGATCATCTTGACTGACGAAGCCCGACCCACGGCCTCGCCGACGACACGAATGCTGGTAAAGCCGAGGGCCGCCAGCCTTTCCGCGGCCCCGCTCGCCCTGACGCCGCTCAGCAGCAGCGGCACGGCGAGGCGCGCGGGATCGACCGGCGCCATCACCGCGACATCGACATAATGTCCACCGGCAGCTTCGATCAGCTTGGCGGCTGCCAATTTGGTCTGTGGCGCGACGCTGTTCATGTCGCAATAAAGCGTGCCACGCTTGAGAAGGCGCGCGGAGGCTTGCGCGGCGACCAGCGCCTGGTCGGCAGTGACCAGCGACAGCAGGATGTCCGCACCATCGACGGTATCCGCCATATTATCCTGGCCCGCCACGCCTGCGGCGGCATAGTCGGCCAGCTTGTCAGCGCGATGCTGTAGGAGGAGCGTCTTGATGTCAAAGACGCGTGCTCGCGATGCCCACGCTCCGGCCGTTGCGAACGTGCGCCCCGCCTCGCCAAATCCAATCAGTCCGAATGCCTGCTCCATGTGTCGTGGTCTAGGAGAGGCCGGCGGCGCGTCGCCAATCGATTCCCATCGTTCACTATAAGCAATTACGAATTCTAAGGGGATTCGGAGACGTACCGGGCCTGTTGGGTGAGATCCGTGATGAACCGCTCCTGCATTGGTGTGGGGCGCCAGTCTGCTCGGCATGTTATGCCGATCGTGCGGCGCACGTCGCCCGGTGCATCTCCCAGTTTCACGAGCCAGCCCGCTTCGAGTTCCACGGCGACCTGATCGGGCGAAAGCACGGTCAGGAAATCGGTCTGCACGACCAATTGCCTTATTGTGATGACCGACCCGCATTCGATCGGAACATGGGGCGGTATGACGGGAACAGATTCGAACATCCGCCGCCACAGGGTCCTGAGCGGCGTGCCTTCGGCAGCGACAATCCACGGATATGAGAGAAGATCGACGGGTTTCAACCGGCCCTGTCGCGCCACCAACGGATGCCCGGGACGCGCGAGGATCACAGGCCGGTCGTCGAACAGCGGCATCTGATGCAGATCGGCTCCCGGAGATGGCTCGCGCAGGGCGCCGATCATGAAATCGATGTCGCCGTCACGCAGAGGCCCGATCAACTCGGCATGGGAGCCTTCCGCGATCGCGAGGTCGACTTCGGGATGTTGCCTGTAAAATGCAGCGATAGCATTGGGCAGCAACCTGGCACGCGACAACGGCATGGCGCCGATGACGATCTGTCCGACCTCCAATCCCCGCAACGCCGCGATTTCGGCGATAGCCGAGCGCAGTTCCGCGAGCGCCAGCCGAAAATTGCGGGCAATCTCCGCGCCGCGGCGCGTCAGCATCACGCCCCGCCCGCGCCGGTCGACAAGTCGGCTCCCCATAGCAAGCGAAAGGTCGCCGACCGCGCGGTGCAGCGACGCCTCGGCAAGACCTGTCGAAAGCGCGGCGGCGGCATAGCTTCCGGTCCGTGCCAGCGCCACGAACGCGCGGATCTGCGCCGCGGTCGCGTGCTTGCTGCCGATGAGCCGGAGTGCGTTGTCGGCACGTGACACCAGCAGCCGCGCCGCGGGCGTCGGCGCCATTCCGCCTGCCATGCGGTCGAACAGACTGGCGCCCAACTGGGCCTCGAGCTTGGCGATCCCCTGGGTGATCGCCGGCTGGGTCAAATTAACCGAGCGCACCGCCGCACTGATGCTCCCGCTTCGCACGACGGCGGTCATGGCCATCAGGTGGCGGATATTAAGATGATCCTCTTTCACGGTAGAAGGATTAGCAAAATCTTATTGGGTTTGCACGAGTTCGGATTTGCCTTGGAAGGGGCGTGGTTGCCATCAGCGGCGCTGACAGGAGATCGTCATGGCGGGTTTGGTCGTACAGAATATCGAACGGGTTCCGCTCGACGTGATCGACGCGCTGGGCAAATGTGGCGTCGCGACCGTTCACGAGGCGCAAGGCCGCATCGGCCTCCTCGCCCCGCATATGCGGCCGATTTATCCGGGCGCCCGGATCGCGGGCAGCGCGATCACCATCTCCGCGCCGCCCGGCGACAACTGGATGATCCATGTCGCGATCGAGCAGCTCCAGGAAGGTGACATCTTGTTGCTCGCGCCGACGAGCCCTTGCACGGACGGCTATTTCGGCGACCTGCTCGCGACCTCGGCGCTGGCGCGGGGCTGCCGTGGCCTGGTGATCGACGCCGGTGTCCGCGATGTGCGGGACCTGAAGGAAATGAACTTCCCGGTCTGGTCGAAGGCCGTTCACGCCCAGGGCACGATCAAGGCGACACTTGGCTCGGTCAATGTCCCCGTCGTCTGCGCCAACGCCTTGGTCAACCCCGGGGACGTGGTCATTGCCGATGATGACGGCGTGTGCGTCGTAGCGCGTGTCGACGCGAAGTCCGTACTGGAGAAGGCGCTGGCGCGCGAAGCGAATGAGGAGACCAAACGCAAGCGTCTCGCGGGGGGCGAACTGAGTCTCGATATTTACGATATGCGCGGGCGCCTGTCGGAAATGGGCCTGAAATATGTCTGAATCCGTGCGGTGCATGTGGATGCGCGGGGGAACGTCGAAGGGTGGCTATTTCCTGAGAGAGGAGCTCCCCGCCGATGCCGGTGCCCGTGACGCCTTTCTGCTGCGCATCATGGGATCGCCCGATCCGCGCCAGATCGACGGCATGGGCGGCGCCGATCCGCTGACCAGCAAGGTTGCGGTCGTCAGCAAGTCGATCCGCGCCGGAGTCGATGTCGATTATCTTTTCCTGCAGGCGTTCGTCGATCAGGCAATCGTTAGCGATGCCCAGAACTGCGGCAACATCCTGGCCGGGATCGGTCCGTTCGTCATCGAGCGGGGACTGATCACTGCGAAGGACGGCGAAACACAGGTCAGGATCTTCATGGAGAACACTGGCCAGATCGCGGTCGCGACGGTCGCCACGCCCGGCGGCAAGGTCAGCTATGCGGGCGAAGCCCGGATCGACGGCGTACCCGGTACGTCGGCGGCGATCCCGCTCGAATTTCGCGACACGGCGGGTTCGACTTGCGGGGCGCTACTGCCAAGCGGCAACCCAATCGATATGGTCAACGGCGTTCCGGTGACGCTGATCGACAACGGCATGCCATGCGTGGTGATGAAGGCGACAGACGTCGGCGCGACCGGCTATGAAAGTCGCGAGGAGCTTGATACCGCGACCGAACTGAAGTCGAAGATCGAGGCGATCCGCCTTGCTGTCGGCGCCCGGATGAATCTGGGCGACGTCAGCGGCAAGTCGGTGCCCAAGATGATGCTTGTAGCCCCTCCCCGTTTCGGCGGCGCCGTCACGGTGCGCAGCTTCATTCCCCACCGCGCCCACGCCTCCATCGGGGTGCTGGGCGCGGTGAGCGTCGCCACCGCCTGCCTGATCGAGGGATCGCCGGCGGCAAAGGTCGCGGTCATCCCCGATGGCCGGCGCAAGACACTGTCGGTCGAGCATCCGACCGGCGAAACCACCTGCGTCATGGAACTGGACGAAACGGGGAAGGTGACCAGCGCGGCGATGCTGCGCACGGCGCGCAAATTGATGGATGGGGAGGTTTTCGCATGACGGCCATGACGGGCGATCGGATCATCAGCTGGCACGCCAGTCCATCGGTGCCCCGTTTCAGGCCCCCGCCGGGCGCGGTGGACGCGCATTGCCATGTCTTCGGCCCCATGGCGCCGTTCCCGTTCAGCGCGAAAGCCAAATATTTGCCGCAGGATGCCGGGCCGGACATGCTGTTCGCCCTGCGCGACCGGCTGGGTTTCGCGCGCAACGTGATCGTGCAGGCAAGCTGCCACGGCACGGACAACAGTGCGACGCTGGACGCAATCGCCAAGTCGGGGGGCAAAGCACGCGGCGTGGCCGTGGTCGATCCGGCGATCAGCGACAAGGAACTGGAAGCCCTGCACGAAGGCGGCATGCGCGGCGTGCGGTTCAATTTCCTCAAGCGCCTGGTCGATGACGCGCCCAAGGACAAGTTCCTGGACGTCGCGACGCGGGTCAAGGCGCTGGGATGGCATGTGGTCGTCTATTTCGAGGCGGACATATTGGAGGAGCTGCGCCCCTTCCTCGACGCCATTCCGACGCCGCTGGTCATCGACCATATGGGCCGCCCGGATGTCGCCCAAGGTGCCGACGGCCCCGACATGCGCGCCTTCCGGGCACTTCTCGACAGCCGCGACGACATCTGGACGAAGGTCACCTGCCCCGACCGGCTCGACGCGAAAGGCCCGCCCTGGGACGATTTCGCGACCGCCGTGGCGCCGCTGGTCGAGGACTATCCCGAGCGGGTGCTTTGGGGCACCGACTGGCCACACCCCAACATGCAGGATGCCGTTCCGGACGACGGGGCGCTGGTCGACATGATCCCGCGCATCGCGCGGACGCCCGAACTCCAGCGCAAACTTCTGGTCGACAATCCGATGCGGCTTTACTGGAACGAGGCATCGTAGCGGTCAGGGAAATCGCCTCACCCGTCTATTGAGATATCTTACCGCAAAGCCCAGCGTCCCAACGACGGATGCTTGGCTCGCCACGGATGCCGTCGTTTCTCAGATCAGCACAGTCTCGTCGATCTCGACCCGATGAACGGACTGCGCGAAGTTCTGAAGATCCCGGGCAGCGGCAAGGCCAGCTTCAGAGGCGTAGGCCGTTTTCATTTCGTCCTCGTTTGCAAAGGCCATCTTCGCAAACCCGTCGACGGGCGCGCTCGAACCTTCCGGAAACAGGCGTCCGGCTTCGAGGTCCAGAAAAGTGATGCTGTAGGCGCGCAATCCCGGCATTGACTGCAGGATCGGTGCGTGGCGTTCGAGCCAGTAGGCTCGAAAATCAGCAACACTCATATCGTCCTTGCGGACAAGAAAACTCAGAGCGCGTTTGAGAAGGCCGTTCGGTCATGCCCAGCGGCGTAGTAGGGTA
>ERZ1292644.794-Hain-H14-01um-R2-794-length-18537-cov-7_pt1 | contig 18537 bp, 23 predicted proteins | sample MGYA00564402_ERZ1292644 | MGnify/ENA primary metagenome ERZ1292644 (study PRJEB36523, sample SAMEA6512644) | groundwater metagenome | collected 2019-01-09 | study: AquaDiva: Metagenomics assemblies of 32 groundwater samples
TGCTCGACATGCTTGGCTTGTACAAATTGGAATGAAGCAATTAGAAAAATTGGACGCTGATCCTGATTTTTATGACGCCAAAATCGCCGGCTGGTGGCTTTGGGGCATTAATTCGTGGATTGGTTCCGGTTGGTGTTCTGGGAATGGTCCGTGGAAAGTTGTTGATGGACAACTGACTAAAATAGGATCAAATGGGGTTAATCGGCAACTTCCTCATCTGGGGGATGCAGGCCGAGGAATTAATCGGCAACTTCCTCATATATTGTTAGATTATATGTACGCCTTATCTAACCGATTGAGAAAAGTCCGGGTATGTTGTGGTGATTGGTCCCGTATCGTAACGGATGGCGCGTTATCGTATGGAAGTTCTATCGGGATTTTTCTCGATCCCCCATATTCCGATGATAGACGTATGCAAAATCTTTACAATGAAGATTCAAATACATTATCAAAATATGTACGAGAGTGGGCTATTCAACATGGGGACAATCAGAGATTTCGCATTGTTTTAGCAGGATATGAAGATGAACATGAAATGCCGAATAGTTGGCGGATTCACGCATATTCGGCTAATCGAAGTTATGGATCAAATAAAAATCCAACCAGTCAAAATAACGAAAACAGACACAAAGAACGATTGTGGTTTAGTCCATATTGTTTGAATCCAGAACCTAAATTATTTCAATGAGTAGAATTGGAATCGGTATACCAGTATACAATGGAGAAGGCAGTCTTCTCAAAACACTATGGTCTATTCGTGCTCAAACCTTTACTGATTATACGTTATATATTATCGACGATGGTTCAACAGACAGCACATGGGAAGTAATTAAAGAAGGTATTCGGATGTTCTCGGAAGAGCAGGTCCATATCCATCGCCATAAAACAAATCTAGGAATTCAAAAAACACGAAATGATCTTTTCAATTTCTATTCTTTCTATGGTTCCTGGAAAAATCCATCCATAGAATATTTTATTTACGTAGACGATGACCTTGGATTGAATCCTGCTTTTTTGTTTACCTTAATTTCTGCATTGGATATGCACCCAAAGACCGCCTACGCGTATTGTGATTTCCAATGGAAAGGACATTTCCAGCATCGGCAACAAGCTATACCGTTTGACTCGGAAGTGCTCCGACAACAACCCTATATTTCCATGATGTCTATGTTTCGGATGTCTTGTCTGCTTCAAGTAGAACAACCGTTAATTGATGAGGAACTAGAGCGATTGGAAGATTGGGCGTTGTTTTTGAAGTTATTGAATCATGGGTATCAAGGATTATACATACCGGGATTTATGGGATTTTATGCCTATTCCAAGGAGGGGGACAACTCGGCAAGGGGAATCAAGGATTATCGACGGTGGGAAGCTATTGTAAAGCAAAAATATAACAGAGGACCGTCATGAACCAAGGTTTAAAGAACAAATCGTTACAGATTCAATTGCGAGATCACAATGAGTTTCGTCCAGTTGTTATTTTTGATGGAACCAAATACATTCCAGTCAAAGCCGTGGAGTCGATTTCTTGGGATCAGGAAACCGAACAACGAGACCCGAACGGAGCGGAAAACGCTATTTTGTTAGTTACGTAATCGTTTACAGAAAAGCCATGAGCGATTCATCTAATCTACTCCAGACCTCCATTCAACGAGTTATTGAAGAACTAAGAGATTTACCTAAAGTAGCAATTCGTATCTTGGCTTCCAAGAATCGTATTCGATGGATGGAACGTCATTGCTATCAATGGATGAATAAAGTTGCTGACTTGAAAAGTGGATACGGTTCCGTCTGGACTGGAATCCCTCTCCACGAAGACCCATATTTCGCAGATCAAATGTTCGCCGTAGAATACTTAGACAAATCAATGGAGATTTGGCTTGAGAACGATAAAGACCCCAAAGGATGGAATATCATCGAGATACCGTCTCCACCGAAAGAGGAACAAGAAGATTTATGGAAATATAAGTGGATATGGGAGCATATAGGGAAAACTTCTCCGCTTTAGCAAAGATAGCCGTGCTGTGTTGGTACGGTGAATTAACAGACGCCTCCGGGTGTTCTGGACTCCGGAGGGTTTTCATTATACGCGTCTAAGATAGAGTAGTATGTTCATAGAAACTCAAAAATTAAGAAAAGAACATTGGACAATACAGGAATTGGAAATCCTCAGAAAAGATTATCCAACAATGAGGACCATTGATTTATCCAGAACGTTAAGTCGATCTTTTGGCGCAATACAAGCACAAGCACGTCAACTAAAAATTAAAAAATCGCCATATAGATTTGAAGCAGATAATTATATTTGTTCTAAATGCAAAATATTAAAACCAAAATCATCATTTTATACTTCCCATTCTAAAAAACTCAAGAAAGTTATGGCACGATGTAAAATATGTGTTAGAGAATACAATAGATGCTGGAGACAAAATCATCCGGGACGTGCAGCTATAGTAACTAGAAAATGGAGAGATAATAATTATGATGCTTATAAATTTAACCACTTGCATACTAATGCCAAAAAACGAGGAATTTACATAAAGTTAGATAAAGAAAAATTTTTACGATGGTTTAATTCTCAGTCCAAAAATTGTTTTTATTGTGGTATTGCTGAAGAAGATATTAAAATTTTGTACAAAATTCCGCGACATAGCAAACTTCATATAGATAGAGCAAATAATTCGTTAGGGTATGTTATTGATAATATTGTCTTAGCTTGTATACGTTGTAATATTATGAAAGGTGATATTTTAACTAAAAATGAAATGTTAGAAATAGCTCAAAAATATGTAACACCAAAGGTCAAAGAAAGGCTTGAATGTTTAAAAAATAAAAAGTTATGACTCGTATAAGCGTAGTAATTTCAATATGTAACAGGATCAGACTTTTTGAACGAGGTCTATTTACTCTCTATCGACAATCTCTTCCAAAGAAAGACTATGAAGTAATCGTTGTTTGTGATAATCGTTCTACGGAAGATGTTCATGCTGTTTTACGTCCATACATCACCCAAATGCAAATGCAATGGGCTTTGATTGATAATAGCCGATGGCCTGGACCATTCAAAATTGAATCGCATACGCCTGCCTTAGCAAACAACATTGGGTTTCGTCTAGCCAAAGGTGAAGTAGTTGTTGTTTCGCAACCGGAGATTCTGCATGAGCAAACGAATCTTCAATATCTTTACGAATCGGCGATGCAGAATGTAACTGTGTATGGAAACATTCGACATTCAGGACCACAATTCCCTGAGAGTTTAGATATTCAAGAACGTGCAGCCAAACAAAAGAATGAAATCCCACAATGGCGTCAAGAATCTTGGCAGGAGTGGATGACCTATCGTGACACCGATATGCGAACCACCCACGATCTTCTACATGGGATGTATTGGTACGTGGCCGGAGTCCGAAAATATTTTGTAGAATTAATGCGTGGTGTCGATGAAGAATATCTTCGAGGGGTATATGGAGAGGACGATAATTGGAAGTATCGTTTAGAAGTAGCCGGAGCCAAACCCATGATTGATTGGCGAGTACTTGGGATTCATCAGGATCACTTTAATGAAACCACCGCTTGGCAAAATAGAACATCAGATGATTGGAACCGCCGTTCACAAATCAATCGAGAGCGATTGGCTTGGTGGAACCAAAACAAAACTCTGCTTGCTAATGAAAAATGGCAATGGGGAGACTTTTCAGCAATTGTCGATCATCGGGTGTACGGAATTGATGGCTTTGCCGAAAATAAAATCGCATAAATGATTATAGAATCTTCACAATTAACTGATATACGTACTCTTCATAAAGAAAAAACTATTGTATTTTGTTCGGGTGTGTTTGATCTATTACATTTTGGACATGTTGTATTTCTTTCCGGTTGCAAAAAACAAGGAGATTATTTAGTTGTAGCTATAGGAAACGATATAACAGTACGACAATACAAAGGAAGTAATCGTCCGATCTGGAATGAGTCCATACGTCTTCAAATGGTAAATGCTCTGAAGGTAGTAGACTATACTGTGCTTTATCAAACAACTCAAAATCATCCTCTGGTATTAGATGAACAATTATTGCAAGATTTACAGCCAGATGTTTATGCTATTGGTTGGGATACTTTTCATCGGGAACTACGCCAAGAATTAGCTCATAAATATCACATGAAACTTGTTCTTATTGAAGAGCGTGTAGTTGATTTATCTACGTCTGGAGCTATTAATACAATACGAAATCGCTATGATAAAATCATGGATCAGAGGAAAACAACAAATTCTTAATGAAGGATTTGGAAAAACCTTTATTCGCCAAACATTACAGAATCCTTATATTGAACAAGAAGAAGAGTTTTTCTTAATTGGACAACCGGATTGGGCTATTATTTTACCTGTAACTCTAGATAAAGAAGTCATTACGGTACGACAATATAAAGCAGGTTGTAACCAAATTATTAATGAATTGCCTGCGGGAATTAAAAATTACCCCACTGAAACTTGGGAAGAGACGGCTACCCGTGAATTGCTTGAAGAAACAGGGTATAGTGGACAGTTTCGCTCTCTTGGTTCATGTTGGATGGCAAGCGGTTGTTCTTTTACGCAGTTTCATTGCTTTCTGGCGGAAAATTGTTATAAGTTAAGCGAACAAAAACTAGATGCCAACGAGCGGATTGAGATAGTTCTGTTTTCAGTACAAGAATGGTTAGATCAGATATTCCGGGGAATAATTCAAGAATCATCGTCCATTGTAACCACTTGTCGAGCATTGCCATATCTACAGCGATCTTTTGTAGATGATTACGCAAAAGAGGAACAATAATGGGAGCCACACTTATTGAGGGAGACCTGTTAGAGCGCATTTACAGGACAATCCTGAATGGAATTACAAAAGAAATTGGTGGTAATGTTCCAGAGGAATTCTTTCATGGCGCGGTTGTACTAGCCTACACAGACTCTCGTAAAAATCCTAATCGAGCCTTTGATTTTTCAACCCAAGGAGAGTTTCGTATTCGTGGGGTGTTCTATGCAGCACGCGTTCACCAAAAAGTTGAGAATAATGTTTTGATTCGGCATTGGCATATTTGTCCGCATATTGTGCCGGAAGGATGGGAGTACCTGCCGACCGGGGAACGTCATAGGGGCGACGTAGCTGTAATTCCTCTTTTGGTAGAGCATATAGAAAGATTTGATACCCGGACGGCAGTAGAATGGGCAAATATGGGAGGGTTGGACCGATTGATTTGGTCGGTTACGCAATTGGTCAAGAAACCGGAGACCGTGAAAAAGTCTTCGCGAGTACGATTGCTTCCAGAGAATGCTTGGGATCAAGAGGCACTTCAATTACTGAATGGAATAACTGAAGTCGAAATGACAACGGAAGAACATTGGTGTGCGGAAAACTATCGGAACAAGGAAGGAAAAGTACAACAGAATCTTCATACGGAATTCTTAAAAGGCGGAGAATGTCGGCCAAAGGATTATAATTTACCGTCTGTAATAGAAAATTCTGTGATTCAGGAAGAGAGATCGACATATAAGTTATAAGGAAAAGTGATGGTATCCTCTCAATAATTCGGGGTAGAGGGGAAGGAGAAGGGAGAAGTCGCTCAAAAAAAAATCCAAAAAAAAGCTTGCTTGCGAGCCTCTTTTTGTATAGGATTAGGTAGGCGAGAGAATAAACCCTTATGGCCAATGAACTCCTGTTAAAAGGCTTCGATCCAAAAAGCATTCAAGATTTAGAGAGCGCGCGTCGATGTATCGTGATGCTGTTGAACCTGGTGGAAGAGTTGAAGACGGGGGCGGAAGAGTTACGGGCCGAGGTCGAGCGGCTGCGCGATGAAATTGCGCGTCTGAAAGGGATGCCGGGGAAGCCCAAAATCAGGCCGAACCCGGAGCGGCCGGTGGCGACGGACCACTCTTCAGAGAAGGAGCGACAGCAGCCGGCCGAGTGGCAGAAGCGGAGCAAGGTCGGCGCGATCAAGATTGATCGAGAGCAGGTTCTGGCCGTCGACCCGGCGAGCTTGCCGGCGGATGCGGAGTTCAAGGGCTACGAAGAGGTCGTTGTACAGGATGTGATCTTGCGGACAGACAATGTGCTGTTTCGCAAGGAGAAGTACTATTCGGCGAACGAGCAAAAGACGTATCTGGCGCGGCTACCGCGCGGGTATGAGGGGGAGTTTGGGCCGGGGCTGAAAGCCTTGGTGATTACCTGGCATTATGGCGCCAACATGACGGAGCCGAAGATGCGGGAGCTGTTGGCGAACGTGGGGATCCGGCTCTCGGCCGGGCAGCTATCGAACTTACTGATTAAGAAGCAAGAGCCGTTTCACGCGGAGAAAGCGGCCCTGTACGAGGCGGGGCTGCGCAGCAGCCCGTGGCAGCAGATCGACGATACCGCGACGCGGGAGAAGGGGCAAAATCAGCGGAGCCAGGTGCTGTGCAGCCCGCTGTACACGGCGTACTTCACGACGGGAACGAAGGAACGGCTGGCGGTGTTGGATGTGTTGCAGAATTTCCGGGAGCGGCGCTATCTCATCAACGAGGAGGCGTTTGGCTTTTTAGAGAGGTTCGGTGTGTCGGGGCGTGTGGTGAGCCGGCTGCGGCAACTGCCGCAAGAGCAGAACCTGAGCGAGGCCGAATTTCTTCGCCTCCTGGAAGAGCAGCTACCCGATTTAGGACCGCAGACGCGGAGTCGGGTATTGGAATCGGCGGCGGTGGCGGCCTATCATGCGCAGATGGAATGGCCGGTGGTGCAGTTGTTGGTGGGTGATGATGCGCCGCAGTGGAAGTGTTTGACGGAAGAGCTGGGGCTGTGCTGGATTCATGAAGGGCGGCACTATAAGAAACTGATGCCCTATGTCGAGCGCCACGCCCAGCTACTGGAGAGTTTCTTGGGGCAGTATTGGGCCTATTATCGACAATTGCTCGCCTATCGGGAACATCCGACACCGGAAGCCGCGGAACGGCTGGCGCAGGCGTTCGACGACTTGTTTGCGACCGTCACCGGCTATGCCGCCTTGGACGAGCGCATCGCCAAGACGCGGGCGAAGAAAGGGAGCCTGTTGATGGTGCTGGAACATCCGGAGATTCCGTTGCATAACAACGAGTCCGAGTTGGGCGCCCGGCTGGTCGTTCGACAACGGGATGTGAGCTTCGGCACGCGTAGCGCCGAAGGCACGCAGGCACGCGATACGTTCTTGACGCTGGTGGCCACGGCGAAGAAACACGGGATCAGCTTCTACCACTACGTCTATGACCGAATCAGCGGTGCCTATCAAATGCCCAGTCTCGCGGACCTGATCCGCGAGAAGGCAAAAGAGCTAAACTTGGGGGCGTCGTGGCAACCGCCATAGACATACCCCGACTTATTGAGAGGATACAAGTGATGCAACGCAGAGATTTCTTTAAATCACTTCTAGCGACTCCTCTTATGGCAGGCACAATTAAACCTGTAGACTTTGGAGTAGCAGAACGACGAGAAATAGACCGCATCAAGGGCTTTTTTCTCAATCAAGATATGGGTGCACCTCGTTATATTCATGTAAAAGATATTGTTCGTTATGAACAGCTTTTGTATCAAGCCATCCAAGAATCAATGGATTATTTCTGGGATACATTACCTAATCATCAATGGCGAAAAGTAGTTTCAGATTTGTCTATTGGGCATACACCAGAAACATTAACCTCAACCAATCAGATAAAAGGTGGATTTTGGTGTAATCCTCCAGAGGGAAATGATCTTTATTATAGTATGTTTCGGCAAGGAGATTGGATTACTATAGACGATGTATCTATCCACAATGACGATATAGCAATAGTTCGACAAGTTCCAAAGAGACTTGCATTAATCTCAATGCACCTTTTAAATAGTTTTGTCTTTAAAGAACTTATTTTGGATCAAGTGGAATCTGACTCGCTTGCACTTGCACTTTCTTGTCTTGGGCTTGATACAGCACTTAAAGAACTTAGTTATAGATTTTCTGGGAAAGAAGGATATCTTCCAAAATTGGTAAATCAACCAATGATTCTAGTTGTTGCTCCAGAATTAGAAAGTACTGGTCAAGTTATTTCAATACATGATTATATTTCAACCAATAAGATTGAACCACAAAAACAAAAAGTAGATGTAGTTGTAGTTCCTTGTATTACAGAGGTCAATGCGTGGATTTTAATTTCTAATCCTATACTTGCTCCGGTAATTGAGATGCGTTTTATAACTGAGAAGCCTAAAATTGTTTCTTATCCCGGAAGAGGATATAGGATATATTTTCCGTGGTCCGGTCGATTACTTGAGCGAAAGTCCATTTTTTATTCAAACCCATGATAGAAAAAACAGCCAAAATTTTGATTACAGGAGCTAATGGCTTCTTAGGACGCCATATCGTTCAAGAACTTCATCAACAAGGTTTCAACAATCTTTTAACTCCGTCTTCCAAAGAAGTAAACCTAAAAAACTGGCATCAAACATCTAACTTCTTTTGGTTCAATCGACCAGAAGCCGTGATTCACTGTGCAGCCAATGTTGGGGGAATCGGATACAATAAAAAGTATCCAGCGCAACTTATTTCGGATAATCTACACATGGGGTTGAATATATTGGAAGCTTGCATATCCAGACACGATTATGTTCCCATCAGAAAAGTAGTTATGGTGGGGTCAGTATGTGCAATGCCCTTAGATTCTCCCGTACCTTTCAAGGAAACCGACCTCTGGAATGGTTATCCTGAACCGACCAACGCCGCGTATGGAGTCGCCAAGCGTGCGCTTATCACAGCAGGAGAAGCATTTCGTAAACAGTATGAATTAAATGTGGTAAATTTGATCTTGGCGAATCTCTATGGGCCAGGAGAAAGAATTAGCGAAGCCGATTCCCACGTCGCCCTGGGAATCATGCTGAAAATGCACCGAGCAAAAATGAATGGTGGACAAGTGATCTTATGGGGTACAGGAACACCGACACGGGACTTACTTTACGTTAAGGACGCGGCACGGGCCATTAGAATGGCTTTAGAATGCTATGAAGGGGACGAGCCAGTGAATGTAGCCACAGGCCAAGACATATCAATCTATGATTTAGCGCGCCGGATTCAAGATATTGTGGGTTATACTGGCTATGAGACCTGGGATGGAACACAACCCAACGGGCAAATAAAACGACGTTTAGATGTTTCCAAAGCAAAGCGTCTTTTTGGATTTGCAGCTCAAATTTCCCTAGAGAATGGGCTAAAAGAGATGTATGCTTGGTTGAAGAGTGCTTTGGAGGAAAAATCCGGTGAGAGAGATTGTCGTTAAAAAAGTCAGTAAAGTTTATCAAGAAAAACGATGCCACGCTTGTGGTGGAATTATAGAGGCCGCAAAGTGCAAATTGTGTCCGCAGTGCACTTATCCAATTTGTCCAGATTGCGAATCTTGTGCCTGCGATCAGAAAGAACTCGATTAAAAGTCTGTAATCGTTTACGCAACTATGAAAAAACGTGCACTCATCACCGGCGTAACGGGTCAAATTGGCTCGTATCTCGCAGAATATCTCCTTGAATTGGATTATACGGTTTACGGATTATTGCGCCGGCGAGCATCTCCAGCCACAACCAATCTGGATTGGCATGGTATCACCGACAAAATTCATTTTATGTCAGGTGACCTTTCGGATGATATTTCGTTGCAACGGGTCTTAAATGAGCTTGCTACCGGAGTAGATCGAGGCTATGACAGCAAAGATAGCCCACTGGAAGTATACCACCTGGCTGCAATGAGCCATGTTCCAACATCGTTTTCACAGCCCCTTTATACCATTGATATAACTGGAACTGGTACACTCCGTTTATTGGAAACTATTTATCAAATATGTCCAGATGTGAGAGTTTATATAGCCTGTAGTAGCGAGATTTTTGGTGATGCGCCGGCCCCGCAGAACGAGAAGACACCGTTCTCTCCCCGTAGTCCCTACGCGGCAGCGAAAGCTCTTTCTCTTCACTTGGCTCGTATTTATCGAGAAGGTTACGGTTTGTTTGTAGCCTGCGGAATAGTTTTTAATACGGAGAGTCCTCTTCGAGACGAAGAATTCGTAACCCGAAAGATCACGAAAAGCCTTGCCCGTATTAAATTTGGCTTGCAAGACCGATTGATTCTTGGTAATCTGGATGCCGAGAGAGATTGGATGTGGTGTGATGATACAGTTAACGGCATATATAAAATATTACAATATCCGCATCCAAATGATTTTGTCTTAGCCACAGGCGAATCGCATAGTGTTCGCGAATTTGTCGAATTAGCATGTGAATATGCTGACGTGCCTTTAACGTGTGTGGAAACATCTCGGAGCTTGTATCGTCCATTAGAAGTTCCTTTGTTACGGGGAGATGCAAGTAAAGCGCATCAATTGCTTGAATGGGAGCCAAAAGTTAGGTTTCCTGAATTAGTTCGTCGTATGGTAGAACATGATTTATTAATAGAAGAAACCAAAAAAAAATCGTTAAAGGAGAATGTGCCTTGGTAACTACAGATCGACCAGAGATTGCACGCGTCAAAGAGATATATCAAGAATGGAACAATGTGCCCAAAGCATGGGCTCGGCAAGGATGGACTTCTGAAGAGGTTCAGCGAAAGCGGTTTTCTGCATTTTGGCGATTGATGACCTCACCCGGCCCCGGTCCTATGATAACCATTTTAGATGTGGGATGTGGTGACGGAGCATTCTTTAATTACTTTGGAGATGTGTGGCAGAATAGTAACTTCCGATATACAGGATTGGATGTTCGACCGGAAGCTATCCAGGCCGGTAAAGAAGCCTTTGGACGGATTCAGAATGTCAAATTCATAGAAGCTGATATTTTGGATTATACTCCTGACCGAGATTATCATTTCGTTATCGCATCGGGAACGTTTAATCGAGGTTACATAGATAACAACCGATGGGAACCTGGACCGTTTTACCAGCGGATTGATCGAATGGTGGAATTAGCTGCTAATGCGTGTATTTTCAATATTTTGCATTCAGTATTTCCGATGCCGGAAGTCTATAAACATCTGCGGGTTAAGCATCGGCTGCCTATGCGAGTGGATTTGTCATATCTGGACGATGATTATACAGTTTATGTGGCGAAAAAGTTTACGTAATCATCTATGGAATTCAATCAACCACAAGAACAACTTGATAGTGACCGAACGATGATGCTTCGGTGTCCTTCCTGTGGAGCGGGAATCGGTGGTATCCCGCAACCAATGCGAGATATTACGAATGGAGCATTTACGGCATCTATTACATTTATATTTCCACAAGGGATTAGTTGCCCAAATTGTTTCAAGCAACTTCTGATGAACGTACATGGAGTTGAATTACGAGCGGGTTTTATTTTAGTTTTGGACCCTCGACAGGGACGGATTGTTACACCACCGCCTGGAGTGGTTCCAAATTTCTCTTGACTTAATTAATATTTTAGTGTTCAATCAAAGAAAGGTCATCTTCTTCTTCGGTAATTTATGGATAATGAGTGTATCTGACAAAACGAGACATCGCGCAACGACTGGATGAATCACAACGCCTTTATTGGGTAGCAAATCGTGTTCTTTGGGCGGACGATCAACGGCTACGGGAATCTGAGATCATTCTTCGTACCGACCGAGAAGGCATGATTGTAGGTATTGAATTATATCCTAAAGTGGTTTATGATGGAAAGAGCGAAACCATTGAATGGATTAGCAAACAAATGAATATATTCAAGGAACGTGGCTATAAAAATACCGAAGCCCGATTTGGCATTGATTCACGTAGCCATGTTGCTTGTTTCACTTATCGCCACTATGAGAGATACAGTCAAGGACTTGATCCAGACGTATGAGGAATTGCCAATGACTATAGTTGATTAATCCCCAGGATGTCCTTCAGCTACAAGAGCTTTACAAAACTATCGCGGACCTCCCTACCGCGGTAAAAAACGCTTATCCTTCCAAGAAGCGTCAACGGCAATTCCTCAACGTTTGGAACTCAGCCTATCAACACGCCAAAGACGCAGGTAAATCATCCGAAGAAGCTGAAACTTCTGCTTTCAAACAAGCGCATTCCGTAGTCCAAAAATCCACTTCAAAGAAGAAAAAAGAAGCACAAGCCGTCCGGCAGTTTGTTCGGGGTTTTGTTCTGGACGCGCTTATGAAATCATCTTCCTCTCCTCAACAAGATAATCATGAAAACCAGGAGGAATCCATGCTGGAGAAACCTGCCCAAACGCAGATCGCGAAAGCCGCTCAAGCACAAGAACAGATTACTGCTTACTATTTATTGGCTTCGGATGGGCAAAAAGTAGACTTAGATACATTTGCCGATGGCAAACACCCGTTCTTGATTGCTCAGGAAGCGGCTGACCAAGCGGGGGAAACTTTATATTTGGTGGAAGTCCATCGAGTAGACCCCAGGGAGGTAAAATCAAATGCTTAATTTACAAGCCATTGTCGGTGAGGTTACTAGAAAAATTGTACCTCCCAAAGTTAAGACCGAAGAAACAAAAATAGTTCATCCGAAGTTTGCGGATATAAAAAACCAGCGTTTCAGTTTGGAAACTGCCCGCCACGTTCAAGTTTCTTATGCTTATACCCGACGGCCAAAGGTTCGTCAACGATACTCCGTCAACGAACAAAAAGAGTTGGATACCAGAATTATTCAAGCAGCACAGAAATTCAATGTTCTATTGGATGGAAAAATTTGCTTGGATGAAGAAGGGATGGTACTTTTTGAAACGTGGTATCGAGAAGACCTGCAAGAAATGCCGAAGATGCTGCATTCTTGTAGAACCACACGCGATAACGGCCATACGCATTATGCAGAATTAGATTCCGACGGTAATGGTGAAACCGATTCGACGTGGATGATCGGTGAAGATGGAAATTACGAGTTCGTTCAAGAGAAATACCATTATCACAAAGTTTCCAGCCATAAAGTCGAAGAGTCCGACGGACATAGCCATCGTATCATCATGCCGATGGCATTAGAACATCTTTCGGAGAACATCCAAGAATCCATTGGCAGTAAAGGCGATGGATGGGACGCGCTGCACCTTCAAATCAAGGAGTCCATCAACGAAGGCGAAGCCTATCATGTTTCAATCATTAAAGCAGGCATGAGCTATAACCGCAATTTTTACCCTTCGGAAGTTTTGGAATCTTCCGTGTCCATGCTAAACAGTGTGGAACTAAAAGCTTATGTCGATCATTCCTTACGGCCCGTAACGTCACGACCACCGAGCGAAATTGCCGGCGGATTTCGCCAAAAAGAGTTTGTTTGGAACGCTCAAGAACAATGTATTGACGGTATATTTGTGCCGACCTTGCCTTGGTTAAAGGAAGCCATGCGAAATGCTGAGGCAGGAGGAGTTTCGTTTGTTTATCAATTGTCCATCGACGCGAATGTGGGGTTCGTGGTCGAGAATCATAATGACGGCAAACCTTGCCGTCGAGTTCTACAGTTTCACAAATTTAATTCCACCGACATCGTGGACAACGCCTCCGCCGGAGGCCGCGTTCGCAATTCGGTTAAGGAAACAGCCGAGGAGAACAAGGATATGAATGAGAAAGAGTTTCTAGCGTCCTTGACCCCCGAACGTTTGGCCGAATTGATTAAAACGCGGCCCGAATTGGCGGGGGCAATACAGAGTACCCAAATCAAAGAAACTAAACCCGTCCCCATAGTAGACCCGCCGGAGGCGGTGGTTCCGAAGGCCGAAGAGGGAGGCTCGATGAAACCCGTAAACATGGAACGAATGCTGGAGCAACTGCGCCGGACTTCCAATACGGTTACGTTGCAAGAGGCGCTTCGTAAATCCAGGCTTCCGCAACTCTTTCAAGACAAAATCGAAGAGCAATTTATAGAAGATTTGTCGGAAGAAGAGATACGTTTTAAGAAACGGCTGACAAAAGTTATCGAATCCAATACCGGGTTGGCCGCTGCTTTCGCGCAAGCCGAGATCAACAAGAAACAGAACGGAGTCGCAGGAACAACCATCACGGGATGGCATTGTGAATCCCAATTGGATAAGATCACAATGGCTCTGGATGGTTTCTTCGCGAACGAAGACCAAAAACTCGCGGATGGTTCGACAGTCAAACGATATAATTCGTTTCGTGAGGCTTATTTTGAACTGACCGGCGACAAGAAGTTTAAAGGTCGGCTCGGTGAATCGGCGCAACTCCGATTGCTTGAGGCTGCGGACACCAATACCTTCCAAAAAATTCTGGGTGACTCCATTACTCGGAAGATGCAGAAAGATTATGCTAGTGCGCCAGCATTTTGGAAGCTTTTGGTTTCAGACGTGCGTTATGGAAACGTAGATTTCCGTACTCAACGTAGCCAATTGCTTGGTGGCTATCCGGCTTTGTCCACTGTTGCACAGGGCGGAACTTACCAAACGATTACTACCCCTGGTGATGTGGAAGTAACTTGGACGATCAGCAAGTATGGCAACTTGGAGCGAATTACGTTGGAAATGATCGCCAACGATGACGTAGGTATCGTGCGTCGGTTGCCTACTCGCTTGGCATTGTCAGCTTCTACAGCACTGGAACGCTACATTCTTTTGACATTGATCGTCAATAATCCGACATACGATGCCGACGCGTTGACACTCTTTCATGCTACACACTCCAATCAGACGACATCAGCAGTATCTCAGAGTACTTTGAACGATGCGCGAGCATCCATACGGAAACAACAGCCTTATGGTCAAACCATTGTTTACGGCAATCTCATGCCGAAATACTTCTTGGGACCACCGGACCTTGAGGCATTGATTGTTTCGCTCTGCACACAAAAAATATCCGTTATTGCTCCGGGTGATACGACAAATACGTTGGGTGTCAATATCCACACCAATTTGACGCCGCTCATTTCATCTCATTTGGCGGATACAAACAATGCTTATTTGATCGCGGACCCCAACGTGATCGAAACCCTTGTGCTTGGTTTTTTGGGCGACGATGATATGCCGGAATTATTCACGCAAGATATGCCGAATGTAGGCACTTGGTTCGATTCGGACCAATTGACTTGGAAGATGCGGCATATTTACGGTGGGGATGTTCTGGATTACCGTGGTTTCTACCGATTCAACCCGGCGTAACGGTCAGTATTAAAATCGGGGTGATGGTACTTGCGTAGAGTATCATCTGTAGCCGGACGGGAAGCGGATAATCTTGGGGGGTTCCGCTTCTCGTCGTGCTTTATTATGACTTTACAGGAATATATCCGAAAGAATTACGTTGTTCGTGGAACAGGCAACCAATTTTTAGTTAATGAACGAACCTTGAAAGAGATTGTGGAAAGTCTGCAAGGCAATGTCTTGGAAGGACGGACTATTGATGAGTTTCCATTTGAACTAGATACCACTATACCAGATGGAGTTATCGAGTGCCGGCAAACTTAGCGACCATTATCAATTACGCGACCAGAGAATTACGCGATCAAGCGTCCCACTATACGACTGCTCAACTTCAAAACTTGGCGAAAGACGTTATTGAAGATGAGTTCTCACAAATTAGACCTGCTATTAAAGTCATAGATGTAGATGGTAATGGCACTCGCCTTTATGCCATTTCACTGTTAGGTTCCGATTGGGTGGAAGGATTTTCGCAGATTCAATATATTCATTTTCCTATCGACGAGGACGATCCAAATTATTTAGAGACCGATTCGTTTATCGTTGAGGAGAAGCCGGATGGAACATTTCGACTTCGATTTGAAGAAGATAGTCCTTCTTCTTCAGAAGATTTCCGAGTTGCTTATACCTACCCCCATACGGTGACAATTGCGACCGATACAACTTCGATAATTACGCGGGATGAACGGGCAGCGGGAATGCTTCTTGGACGAGAAGTTTTAGAAAGTTTGGCGAATGAATTTGCTCAATTGGCGAATGTAAATGCAGGTAAAGTAAGAATAGATTTTATGGCGACTTCCAAACGATGCGAAAATAGAGCAAAGGAAGTCCATGAAAAATTGAAACGTGCTTTGTCTTATCCTGGATTCGTAGCGGCACGCGGACGCCCGGTTCACAAAACTTTGTTTTTTAAACATAATTAAAATGTTCGATAGTGCAATAGCTATTAAAGTATTGGATTCTGCTTTGAAACTTGTTAAGCGAGCGCGTGGAACAGTTAAAGTGAGAACGGTTACGTACAGCAGTCCAGATCGAGATACTGGAAAACCAGGTACAGTGAGTAATTCAGACATAACTTTAACGGTTAATCCCATTGTAGAAGAACTGATGGACCCCACCGAAATCATGGACTTGGATTTAAAGACCGCGGAAGTCGGTGATTATCTATTCTGGATTTCACCTACCGATGTCACCGAAGCCCAATTGAAGGATGCAGACCATATTATCTATGGCTCCGCAGCCGATGGATTTGGTCCATTGACCTTGAAAATCAAGGAAGTGCAAACCCCTCAAGACGTGATTGTATCTACAAAGCCTATCTCTTTCTTGGTAGTTGCGGGAGAGGCCGCACGACGGTGAAAATCGACCTGTGGATTAATAATGGGTGGGAGGAAGGCAAGACTGGTTTGGTCGGAACTTATCCCTATACCCCGGATGCGGCTGTTTTCTTCTACCGATTGGATTTACCTCACCGACTATTGATAGAAGAAGGTATCGCTCGATTACGTGTAACCGCCGGCGAATTGGAGAACACAGACGCCGATGTTGTCATTACACGAGGTTTATGGGCGGATGAGCACTTGGCTTTCGTTCAACAGATGCAAAGAGAAGGCCGACGGGTTATTCTGGACGTAGACGATTACGTAACGGGACGTGTTCCGGTCCATGTTCGTGCCTGGTATAATCAAGAACACCAAAAACAAATTGCCGATTGTCTACGACAAGCAGATGCGCTAACAACAACTAATGCTCGACTGGCAAAACATTTATTGGAATATAATGAAAATGTAGAAATCTTTCCGAATTATATAGACGTAAACACGTTTATTCTATCTCGACATCAACATTCCAGAGTACGGGTTGGGTGGTCCGGCGGTGCGTCTCATCGAGAAGATTTGTTATCTATCGTCCAAACATTAAGACGCGTTTTTGAAAAATACGAAGTCGATTTCGTAGTTTTCGGCTTGGGGAATTTTCCTATTGAGAAGATTATTCCTTGCCATCGAATTCAGGGGGTTAATTTTCATCAATACTTTGACACTTTGGCAGACTTGGAATTTGACATAATTGTAGCTCCCTTAGCAGATACCGAGTTTAATTGGTGCAAGTCCGATTTACGTTTACGGGAGTCAGCAGCGCAAGGAGTACCCGTTGTTTGCTCAGATATTGGCCCTTACCAAACCCTACGGCAAGGCATTGAGGGTTTTAAATGCTCTCGTCCTAAAGAGTGGATTCAGGCGTTGTCTCAATTGATTAAAGATAGTCGGTTAAGGCAACAGATGGGTGATGCTGCACGCGAGAGAGCCGAAGCCGAATATCATGTTTATCGACCGGGATTAATCGAAGAACGACTGGGTTTTTATGAAAATATCCTGATGCGGAAAGCGGCCTAATTTCCCATCTCATTCCCATTTAATGAGAATGTGACGGTAAATTAACCGAATCACAAATCAGGAGTGCTCATGGCAGAACCTCAGTGCGAGGAAGCCAAACTAACCTTGAAGGATAGACGTGTCCTCCGGGATATAACTGAATCTCGGTTACGGATGTTTGGTGAACGTTTGAGAAAATCAGCACATATCGACGAAGCTCTAGTTAGAGAACTTTATGAATGCGTGCTTGCAGCATCATGGGTTATTGACAAACCCATACCGACTGGATTTGATTTGGTCTACAAGAAGGGTGTACCAGCGCACTATCGGGATAGCCAAGGAAAGATTTACGGTGATGATCGGGATTTTTCTTCGGAGAGAACAGATGGTTGATTCAATCATTGGGGTTTTGATGGATCACTTGGAAGAGCGTATCAGCTTGAAAGATGGTCCGGGTATGATTACGGTCGGCCAACTGTCACAGGAATTAATCGAAGCCATTCGACCGACAAACCAGTTAGAACCAACGGAATTGATCCAGAAAATGAGCCAACGGGGCTTGAATATAACTCGGCAGTTTATCCGAGAATGCCAATCCAAGCGGATTACCTCTGAGGAAGAAGCGGTTCAGTTTCTGAAGGTGAGAAAGTAATATGCCTTTAGCAACTTACAACGCTTTGCACAATACGCTTTATGGATTACTTACTCTATGGCTCAAGAACAGTACACGGGATTTGACTACTTATAGTGCAAGTAGTTTAGGCGGTGATTCCAAAAAATATTCTCATACCTACAACGGTGTTACAACGGACTATGGCATTCATCTTTGGGACGGAATTTCAGAACCACGCGTACCAGGATTTAATTTATTCATTGGAACGGCTCTTCCGGTACGTGGGAAGAATAACCCCCAATGGTATCGTGTGCCGTTTTCCATCAATATTTTGGTTCTCCAAGGTATTAACGAACCGGAAACCACTGGATACATTGCACGCGAACTCGCGGGGAAAACGATGGAAGCTATACGCTATGGTGG
>ERZ1292644.798-Hain-H14-01um-R2-798-length-18514-cov-4_pt1 | contig 18514 bp, 24 predicted proteins | sample MGYA00564402_ERZ1292644 | MGnify/ENA primary metagenome ERZ1292644 (study PRJEB36523, sample SAMEA6512644) | groundwater metagenome | collected 2019-01-09 | study: AquaDiva: Metagenomics assemblies of 32 groundwater samples
GATAGATTAAATGATTCACTGGATTGGTGAGGCAGAAAAGTATCGTTGGGGACTCAATATTTCGAACTACAAACAACCTCACTATTTGTTTGTTCTTCGACTCTGGCCGCTTTGTACGATTGTCGTTGAATTGAACCGAGATTATTACCGTGTGAACGGAGTACCAACAAAGTACCGGCGACACATATCGATTATAATTTATCCCGGTCGATATCAGACCTACCATAGATGCTAATAGCAAACCACCCCAGTTGGTTTGACTACAGTAAATTAAACCGTAAAGAACGTCGTAAGTTATACGTCTTGTCAAAGAGACCAAAGCGAAGCGACGGATTACCTAAGAATGGTAGTTCGTGGACCTTATGCAGAACGCAACTAGAAAAATACCATTCAAAGGTAGGGAGGGCTTCATGCCACAGGTCGATGTCCAAGAATATCTCGACTTAGTTGAGGGTGCAGGAAAGCTTGTGTTCTTTGATATTGAAAGTACTGGTCTGCGCGGTGATTACAATTCTGTTCTGTGTGTATCATTAAAGCCATACGGGAAGAAGCCGTACACGTTCAGTATAAAGAGTCCCGGCAACGATCAGGGTGTCGTTGTCGCGGCGAAGAAGGAGCTTGAGAAGTACTCAGTCTGGTGTGGGTACTATTCGAAGGGCTTCGATATTCCAATGTTAAATACGAGGTTACTGAGATGGCGTCAACCGCCAATCGACAAACGGATGCACTTAGACATGTACTATTCCCTGAAGTACGCCCTACTAACGGCACGGAAAAGTCAGGGACATCTCTTGTCGTGGCTTGGTACGCCACAGCAAAAGATGGGGGTCTCAGCCTCTGTGTGGTCCGATATCTTGAGTGACGTTCAGGGACAGATGCCCGAGATGATCGCTCGTTGTGAGTCTGATGTGAAGGGTCTTGAAGCTCTGTACAAGCGAACGAGGCATGTGGTTCGCGATTTGAAACGTTAAATGTTTGTGACCTGGGTATTCTGTGTATCAGGGTATATACTAGGTGTACTTATGGGATTAATAATTTGTCATGAGTTCATCAAATGAATTGGTGGATGCTCGCGTCTGGACTCTTGATGGTTGCCGCTGCGGGTGACGCAGTATACCATAACTTATATCGTATGGCCGTGATCTTTATGTGCTATGCGGTAGCGAACTTCATGCTCGCAGGAGCTAAATAAATGGAGTGCACACATGAAAACGCCTTACCGTACAGATCGAACTATCTCCACTATTGCATCGACTGTGGTCGAACGATATTTGTTGGTAGAGGGAACGCCGGTTTTGAGGCTGACGAACAGCGTGGTATACATAGCCGCGTCGTGGCAGAACAGGTTCCGCCTCCGGGAGATCAGGACTCGGCTAGCTGATGTTGGTATCGTGGTTAACAGCCAGTGGATTGACTTCGACCGGGAATATACGGAAGGAGATTTTGGTGAGGAAGCTGATCGCGACTATAGCGATATCAAAGCAGCAGATTTTCTCATACTTGATACAACGGATCGTGCTACTCGGGGAGGACGCGAGTGGGAAGCGGGGTATGCGACCGGCCTGGGCAAACACATTTGGAGAGTCGGCCCCGTTATCACTCCATTTCATGTGAGAGTACAACGAGCGTTTGTGTCCGGCTGGGGAGACTGTCTTGAGTACCTACGAATCGGAAAGGAACACGCCGATGCTCGCGACAACTAGGTCGGATGAAGTAGCCGCTGAGGATGAACAACGACAGATGCGAGTCTTTGATACCCACGAGGTAGCATGGGCCGCAGGTTTCTTTGACGGCGAAGGGTATATGGGACTCGCGCACCAACATTGGAGGGGTAAGTGTAGACGACAGTTGCACGCCCATGTAAGCCAAACTGATCCAAGACCACTTGAGAGATTTCGAGACGCGGTACAACTAGGTCGAGTTAGCAAACGAATTACTCAACCAAAAAGTCATCCTACGTGGAAACCACAACGGCGTTGGGATGTTAGTTCTTTTGAAGATGTTCAAGCTTTAACAGGTATCTTATGGAATTATCTTTCCCGTCCGAAACGGGATCAAGCAAAGGCGGCTCTTACGGCAGCCCGAGAATGGAGGGACCACAATGCGGACGTTCGAGGGCGGTGCCACAAGGGACAATGATACCGATAAACTTGATTATGAAGCGTTTCTAAGTCCATTAGTTTTAAAACGATATGCACAGTATCTTCATAAACATCGGATTCAAGCAGACGGGTCTATTCGTGCGGGGGATAATTGGCAAAGTGGAAAGGGTATTCCGCGAGACGTATATATGAAGTCGGCATTCAGGCATTTCATGGACTGGTGGGGTGGCCACCGTAATCCGTCGTTCGGACAAGAGCGAACAGAAGATTTGGAAGACGCTATCTGTGCTGTACTGTTTAACGCATCAGGTTATCTGCACGAACATTTAAAAGAAGGTAGGTTCTAATGCGAAAATCAGTCTTCGTTGTAGACCCGCCGACGGAAGAGACTGCCGGAGATTATCTCTTGATTGTCTCTCGTGCGGCGGGCATGTTCGGGTCTAGTGTTACTGCCTTTGCGGTAGACTCGCTACAGTTTTCGGAGCGTCGACATTTCTCTATCCGTGCATTTCGCGGAGCTGATATGGTCGTCGAGTTTTCGCCTGACGCGAGTTATATTATGATAGCTCGGAAAAGCGTTCGTCCGACTACTGTTCTTGATATAGAGATTGAAGATCGTCGCGAGTCGTTGGAGAATCAAAAGAAATTAGAGGTAGAGTTTCCGCCTGAGAAACAGGGCGCAATTGAAGTCACCGAGGATGGTCGTCAGCGAATTAATACTCAAGGTTACTTGTAAAATGAGTGGTGCGCATACGGCCCGCACTAAAGAATCTAAACGCATGTATGAGTCTGCGCAGCGTCTTGGCCGTAAAATGTGCGGTAGGTGTAAGGAAGTTAAACCGCTTGACATATTTGCGCCCGGTAGAAAGTATAAAGACGGACGATATCGTTATAGCTATTGTCGACCGTGTCATGCGACGTATCAATATATAGCCGCATTAAAAACAAAGTACGGCATAACACCGGAACAATACAATGAAATGTTTCGGAAACAAAAAGGTGTGTGCGCAATTTGTTTACGGCCCTCAAGAAAAAAGCGACTCGCTGTAGATCATGTGCATCTGCCTGATAAAAAAATAGGCCGTATTCGCGGATTATTATGTGTGTTTTGTAATCATAGATTTCTAGGTCGCGGTAGAGAAAACGCAGACTGGCATGAACGAGCAGCTATATATTTACGTAGTGATTTTGACGGTCGAACCTATGAATCTACTACTCCGTAATCACCCGCCAGGACAACTAACAAAACCCACCAAAGAATTCTATCTCTGGTGGGCTGTTATACAGCAGGCGGCAAAAGATATCGATACAGGACACGAGCAACGCGCGCTTGACGCCTACGAGTTCTTGAGTACGACAGGTTTATGGTTGTTAACGAGTTATTTCAATATCCGAGAAGACGTGGCGATTGAAGTCATCGCCGACGTAGTGAGGAGATACAATGCCAGAGCCGTTCGGCCTCTCCCCATCCGTTGAGTGGTGGGTCAACGAAGTCAAGTTCCCCGCAGTTATCTGGCAACGCTATGCTGACGCTATAGGTCACGACACGATGAAAAAGATTTACGGCGATCATTGGCCCCCGCCCGAGTGTCGCCCGCTTGAACGTGTCTTCTCGTTTCGAGACCCCGCTGTACTGACACGAGCGTTTGATCCAACAGACCATCCGGCGGCGTGGCTCTCGTTGGCATTCGATCAGTTCGACCAAAAGCACGCATACATGGCTCGCGGGGTTTGGCCTATGGAACATGGACAAGGCTTAGGCCGGTTTATGCGAACATGGGCTGAAGACTGGTGCCGACGAAATGAAGTCGAGGCTGTTTCTATTTGGGTATCCGACGCAAACATTGAACATCTAAACAATGTAGAGAAGGACACAGAGTACTGGGAGCCTACGGGCAAACACTACGATCCGCCCTCGTACATGTTTACGCATTATCTAGACGTATGAAAAAGAAATCCGTCTGGACCGGCGATTGGCCGATACCGAGACGGATAAGCTTGCCTGGACTTCATGTTCGTGTGAAACTCGTTCCGCAAGACGAAGTCGAAGTCCTCAATGGGTGCGACGGTATGTGGTTATACGATCATGGCAAAGGCTCCGCAGTCATTTTGATTGACGGGAGCCTTAGTCTTACGATTCAACGATATACGTTATGCCATGAACTACAACATGTAGTCACTGATTTGCTAGACGTAATGATCGAGAAGTTTCCCGGTCAGGTACATCCTAAAAGCTATGAGACTATGGTGACTGTGCTAGGACCGGTTGACACGCTTCCGCCAAGTCTCCCTGGCTGATACGCTGTTCGACGGTTCCGTGTGCGTCGTCACCTGTATATCCAAACGTCTGTTTGGCCCACACGAATATGTCATGTAACATCCGGCGACCGTCGAGCCCGTATCGACATGCTAGGTCGGCTGCTTGCCGGTCTGCATCTAGTTCAACTTCTACAAGGTTCGCGAACGGGCCGCCATAATTCAGATGCCCAGCCTGATCTTGCAAACAATGGCCAATTTCGTGAAACGTAATTATAATTCGGTGTGCGAGCGGAACGTCTGTAGCAGTTCCAATATGCAGAATCGCATACCCGGGGTGATAGTGCGACCCGAGTACAGACCGGGTGGGCTCTACTTGTACGTCGGCCCGGCACCCCGCCCAGCGGGCGAGCGATTCAGGATCGTACCATGCCGCCTGACTCTGAAACGGAACTAACACTAGCAACGACGCGAGGATAATTGCGGCCGATAATTTCTTCATTCGTGTCCCCTACGTCCCCCTCGGTCGGTTAAGAACTACCACATTATGGAAAGGGCTCCAACATGATAGGTGTGTCAGAAACAGCACCTGATATGAATTGTATCACGTTACCAGATGGTTCTTGTATATCTACGAAACCGTGTATGCACTCACAACAACCCGAATTCGTTCAGCCTCCGGAGACTGTCCCCGGCGCTGCCGCCAAGATTGTCACGGAACCCCCAACCACGGGGGAGACTCCCCATAAGCTGTCGGTCTACTTTGTCCTTAACGGACGGAAAATCGGGTCCACAACTAACGATAGCGCCGACGAAGTTGGGTGGACCACCCACGCCAACCCCCCCGACAGTAGTAGCAGTACTATTACTATGAACAACCGCCCGACCTTCATCGAAGTCTCGATGAATTTCACAGCCGAAAAACCCGGGGAGATTCATGACCTGCTCCGCACTTGTGTCGGAGTCCTGGTCCAAACGAAGTACAGTAACGGCGAGACCCAGATCACTCCGCTGGCTATCACCGCTTAGGAAACTTGCAAATTGAGCGAACACAGCGGGATACAGGAAGCTGGTGGTAAGCCCAGCAATGTGAGGTTGACTATCATGAGTCAGGACAAGGTCAAGATTGAAGTATCCGTTGAAGCGGAGACGTTCCAATAGGGGTTCTACAAGCTTGGTACTCTGCTGGACGAGCTTCGAGTCGGCTCGAAGTGATATAACGACATCGCCAAGATTTCCGATCTCTGGCCCATTACCGTCAGCTAGCAAGTGCCGGTGTCGAAAGACGAGGTAGCACCGCCCGTCGGGGTCTCGGCTGACAGTCAACCGGATGTCGCTCTCATTTAGAATAAGGGGGACGCCCTCCTTTCCGTCAATGACGTGTTCAGTTGGAACATACGGGACGCCTAGCCGTGACAACAACTTCTTCTGATACCGAAGATCATTTTCGAACAATTCCGATGTCGGGGTTGGTCCAATGTACTGCATACCCTTTCGTCGAATTTGTGCCAAGTCTAACACATAGTCGGATGGACTAAAGCTGCGTCGTGTTGCCCTGCTCCCAAAGTTCGCATCCACCACGATCAGATCAGATTTAAGCGCATAGTCTTTCCAAGCGGCCTCGGGTACCGAAGGTAGGTATCCGAGGCCATTTTTATTTTCAGAAGGATTAAAGTAGACTACCTTGTTCCCACCGTCCCGGAGTTTTTTGGCTGTGGCCCATCCGTCGCCGTTTGGTGACACCCATGTGATCTTCAATGTTACCCCCGCTCTTTCCATGCCACATATTCGGTGGCGCGCAAGAGCGCATCAGGACCGTAAAACATAGCTGTGTAAACCTCTCCATCTTCTTCAAAATTAATAGCTTCGACGAGCCAATGATCTCGGTAGGTTCCATCCTTTTTCACTTCATAGCGCATAATCTTTACCTTTTATTTCTTCCTGACCGAATTTGGTCTGATAAGGTATTCGCTACCGTCGTAAGGGTGTCATCCGCCCATGGCGATGAGTCGACCCCACGACCGTACCCGGTTCGGTTACGTTCGCCCCGGCCACCGTCACTCTCTTTGAAGTGGACACTCGACTTTCCATCGCTGGCGAACTTGATAATCATTTCTTTAACCTTACGGGCGGCTTGCTGGTATCCCCCGGTTTTCTCAGCGAGCTTTTGCATTGCCGGTCGCGGAACGACATACTCCCCATGTTGGAGCATCGCGGGGACATCGTCAGTCTGTGACTGCGGGTTGCCTATGTTTACAAAACCACCATGTGCAAAGCCACCGTCTCCGCCGCTCCCGTCTCCGCCGTCCCCGCCGCTGCCGTCTCCGCCGGTGCCGGGGGTACCGGCCCCGAAATCAAAAGCACCACTACCGGCATCAAAACTACCGACGACTGGAGATGCGACGCCAGCGTATTGTGCAAGTGAGGCTTGTCTCTGTTGTGCCCGCTCCATTCGTTCCAGAGCTGCGTAGATATCGGGATCGAGTCCGCGCTTGGTCTTGTCGACGAGGCCGCCACGCGCTAGCTGTTGGGGACGACGGAACCGGGGATCACGCCATGTATCATTTCCACCTATACCAACGAATCCTCCACGCTTATAGCCACTGGTATCTCCCGTATCTCCCGTAGTCCCCGTGGCGTCTCCCACGCCAGGTCCAGGAGAGTCAATACTTAGGCTCAGTCCAGTTTGGCCTATCCCCGACGCAGCCGCATCCACCGCAGCCGCGTTTGCTGCATCCGCCGCTTGTCCCTCGGAAAGGTCGGCCTGGGGTCCGGCGTCCGCGATGCCGCTGATGCCGGTGGTGCCTGTTGGTCCAGTCGGCCCAGTCGGTCCAGTCGTGTCTGTCGTTCCAATACCACTAAATCCACTGGGATTACCCGGGTCAGCAGAACTTCCTGTCGTTGTGGGTGCTCCCGGTCCAACTCCTGACACCGAACCAGGATTGGAGGTAGGCTGCCCCGGAGGGTTCACGCCCATTGCCTTGGGTGACTGTTGAGGGGCCCGCGGAGTATTGAAAATGTCCGGAAGAACTTGAAATGGCCTATGACCCGGAGTAGGGGTGGGAAAACCAAATGCGCCTCGAATACCGGGGACAACAGAATTTGGGATCGACGGCGGACTTGTGGTTGGGCTTGCCAACGGCATACCGAGTTTTGTCGCTAATGCGTTGACTACAGGGCCGATTCCTGGAATACTGGCGATGACTTTTGCGGCGTTATAGCCAACTGTACCGGCTACCCCGGCTAAAGCGCCTGCACCGCGAGTGGAGTTTGTCGACAACGCTTTGGCTAATGCTAACGCGGATTGGGAATGATCAGCCGATATCGTTTCGGGAGTATCGCCTAATGCGGAGCGGGCTTGAATAGCGCCGACCAACCCGCCGTCGGCAAAATGTCGTCGGCGAGGGGGAATACCCTGAAATCCTGTGCGCGGAGTTTTGTCGACCCATCCACCGCGACGGAACCCGTCGCCGCTTGTATCCCCGCCGGGTCCGGCTGCACCTCCGGCGTCCCCTGCGCTTCCGGGACCGGAACCCGTCCCCGAATTACCCGAGTCAGGGCCGGGAGCGTCTGGTGTGTTTCCGGTTACCCCAAAATCACTAAAGGTATTGGGATCAGCCGCGGGCGGGCCGGGCGCATTTGCTTGTGGGGCTTGTGGGTCGGTCACTATACCGTGCGCTTGAATTCCTACCGGGCCAACAGGGCCGACACCGGGCATACTGGAAATGTTGCCTGTTGAACCGACACCGGGGGCGCTGAATACCCCGATAGCGCCCGTTTTACCTGTGTCCAACATCCCATGCATCCCTGGTGTACCCATCGGCCCCGGTGACGCCATAATAGCATCAAATTCCTCTAGCGAAAGGTTGGGGTCGGCGAGAACGTTTGAGAGTTGTCCAACAGAGATTGGCCCCGTCAAGCTAGTTGTCGTCGGCGTGGCTGACACCCCCACTTTCCCAAGTGCGTTCAACGCCATATTCGTAAGACCTTGAACCCCAAAAGGCATACCAGGTACCGAACTCAAATGTCCCACCACGCCACGGCCAATGTTTCCCATCACCGTGTCTTTTCCGCCGAACGCCGCTGTGTATCCTGCCTCGACAGGGCCAAAGGTAGCATCGGCAACGGCTTGGGACATCGTCTGGGTTGTCGGGACTCCAGGGTCAACAGCACCGGGTCCCGGGTTATCTCCGAAACCCGGCCACAGATCGGGGAATATATTATCGTTAGGAGAGACCTGGGAAAACCCCGTCGTTGGTACATTTGGTGTCGTGGTGTCACCCATGTTCTCAAATCCCGAGCCGGGGTAAAATCCACCTCGCCCGTACGCCCGGGGCCTCGCTCGTTCCGCTTTGACGGCCATTATTTAAATCCTTCCTTGATATCCTGCCGTGAATCTCGCGCACGCTCTCGCTGAGCGTCCTTCTCTTGATCTGTCAAGGTTTTATCTTTACGAACGTTCTTCATTCCGCCTTTGATCGCTCCGAGTCGACCACGTTTCACGACCGAGGCTTCTTTCTGCAAGTCTTCCAATGACTTTATATTCCCAAACTGCGGTGTAAAGGATTGGGTCGGAATCGAGCCAAAACCTTGTGGTTCTTGTTCGTATTTTCCGGACTGTGTCCCCTGTACCGCATGTTTCGCTCGTCTAGACGCATCAATTAGCGAGGTAGGAATTGGCAGGATAGAGTTCACCAAGTGGTTAATCCAGTTTGATGCGGATTCACCCTTGGTTGGGTCAACGAGCGGTTTCCCCGTTCTCGGACTCCGATTTTGAATCGCGTCAAGTATCGACCACGCTGGTCCCGTAAATATCATGCCTTGTGGCATTGGAACGGTTACAGGTCCTATACGGTTACTGATGCCGAACGCTTCTTTACGGACATTCATATCGGCACCCGGGATAAAGTTGGTCCAGTCTACAAAACCGACTTTTCCACTTGGAAGTGGTACCGGCATCAACAGTTTACCTTGCTGATGCGGCGGCTGATTCTTTAGTAAGTCATGATAGTCTTCCAGGGTCAGACCGCTCGCCCCCATCCCAATAGTCGCCACTGTAAGTGGAAACATGTTCGCGGCAACTAACCTCATCGGATGTTCTTTTGCAGCGGTCATTGCGATTCGCATAGATTCCATTGGGAAGCTGGTAAACGGGCCCCCAATGAACGCACCTAAGCTCGCGGATAATGGCCCTAGATTCGCATGACCACGAAGGAAGTTCCCGACGGGAGAAGACACGTCATAACTCGGGAAATATTTAGCGACTTCTATTCCCGCCTGCTGTAATGACATACCCTGTCGCTGAAGGACCCGGCCAAGTCCGACTCGGAACATTTGGTCTTCCATGTCATAGGTCTTGGAAAGGCCAGATTGCGCTCGACTCTGCATATATTTCTCAAGCCATTGTTCAGCGGTACGTGCAGAACCGGGGTGCAAAATTTGTGCATAATCCGCGCCCATTTCGACAGACGCCATGCCGGGTCGCATGATTCCCATTTGCATTTCTCGTGCGAGTCGAGGGGAAATTGTACCCAACTTCATAAAATCAACTACATCACTAAACGCGGATTTATATTCGCCCCAGTTCCTCGGATTTGCAAAACTACCACCACCTAGGATTGAGACGTGTATATCGCCAGCCATGTTATTGATGTGCGTAGGCAGGTTGTCGGCGACCTTAGACGCTTTCCACAGTTGCATATATTTTGCGAGGATACCACCCATTTGGGGCGCATTAATCGTATGAATAGCATCAATGACATCGGGATGTACCTGTGCATCAGCCCACTTGGGACCCCACACCGGGTTGTACCGCCCGCCTTCGGCGTTCAACGCCGTGTAATCTAGATCCGCAGGACCAACATGCCGTCTCATAGCCGCGCGTTCGTCTACCCCCGACCAGAATGTTGCTCCGGTTGGGGGTGGTATACTGACTGGTTTCAATGGTTTGTCAGTCTTTTGGATAACTAACAAACGACCATCTGCCCCGCGCATAGTAGCCATCCGGGTAAACATAGCATCGGTAATTAACTGAGTGTTCTGCATGGCAATTGTCTCGCCAATACGAACAGGAAAGAACGCGCCGTCCATACGACCGAGCAGGTCTTTGATCTCGGGTGGAATATTTTTTCTTTTAATCAGGACGGAGATTGCACTATCCGCTGGGCTACGTACCGTAGCGATATCGGGAGAAGTCAAAAGTTCACGAGTTTGACGTAGGATGGCCCATAGTTCATTGTCCACTTGCTCTAGCGTCGCCTTCTTGGTCTGATCTAGTGGGTTCTTCAGAGTTTTGGCAACTTTTGCGTGTGCCGTGGCCCAGATTGGTTTCGTTATAGGGTTGTTTCTGACCTGATGAAGCCAGTCGGCTTCGTTGTGAAACACCCGGTAGCTATCGTGGGCGTAACTCCATGCTCCGGCAGTAAACTGTTCTTCTGTCAGGTACCCAGCTTTGTACAATGCTTCGTGATTCGTATCGATGATCTTTCGAGCGTTAAAGACGTTGCGTTGTTCCTCAGCGGTCAACGCATTGAACTCATCTGCTTTCGCATACCTCATAAACCCGTCACGATCAACCATGACGTTTAAGTTGCCTTTGTTAAAAGCGAAGTCTTTTGTAGATATCTGTGCCGCGCTTAGCGGGACACCATATGGGCCGGTTGTTACCTGTTTGTTCATGAACGTATCATAGCCTTTGTTCAAGGCTTTAAGATTCGGGGTACTCATAGTCAACTCTGGCGTCATGAACGCTGCGGCTTTAGGATTCGACGCGATCAGTTCGCCAGCAATCAGAGCCTGCGGTTTCGCTTCCGTAAGATTCTTATAAAACGTAGTCCCGGCAGTACTTTGCTCAAGGCCCATAAACTCGTCTGTGAACTTGTGCTTAGGTAGAATCTGTTTCGCTAAAGCGTCTATAGGCCGTAACACCGAAGCGCCCCCGGGGATAGCTTCTATAAGTCTCCGACTATTCGTTAATGCTGTAGCTGTTATACCTAGAGTGAATGGTTTAAGCGTGGGAGCCGCTAAGAGGACATTAAGTAGAGTCCCGTAAGGGTCTTTCTTAATATCTTTTGTTTTACCCGTCCGGGCAAACTCGCCAAGGGCGGGACCACCTATTAAGGTACCCGCTGTGCCACGTAGCGTTGTCCCGGGTTTGGTTGCTAGGTCTTCTGCATAGGTCTCAGCACCTTTTCCAAGAGCCTGCCATGCCGCCGTACCCTGTTGCTGAGGTACGTTGGTCTCACCTCCTCCGGGAGGCCCAAGGGCGGTCGCCATTGAACCTAATGTACCGACTGCGGTTCCTACACCTTTTATTAAGTCTGTAACAGCCCCACCCATACCACGAACGACGTCTCCAGGAGTAGCGAGGACTTGTCGGGCGACCCCAGCAGTTTTACGAAGAAGACCAGCCGGTTGTTCAGTCACTGTCGGGGCGGTACCCGCAAAGAAGTCTATGGGCTCCGGCTTTTTCTCTAGTGTTTCCGCTGCCGCGTCTGCTGTGGCATTAAGCGCATCTTTTAGCTTCGGGTCCGTGGCCTCATTCGCTTTCTGTTCATAACGGTTCGTAGCCTCGACCATAGATGATGCAGTAGACTCCGTAGACTCGCTCTTCGTCAGAGCCGAAGGCTCGTTCGCAAAAAAGTCAATCTTCGGCAGAGCCGAAGGCTCGCTAGACGGAGGGGTAGGTCGAATAGGCATCGATGGTGAGGCTAGGTCCGCAAAGAAATCAATCGCCAATGAAAAACCTACTATTTCGGCAAAGCGTTATATAACGCGTTCATTTCAACGTTAGCGTCATCTCGTTCCTTCTTACTCATTTTCGCGGGATCTCTGCCTTTAAGCACCTGTGCTTTAATCGTTGCCATACGAGCGGCCTTCTCCGCGTCACTTACCTTGTTGGGAGTAATCGTCGCCGTATACTTCAACATAGCGTTATTAAGTTCTTCCAATCGTGGGCGAATCTTTTCAATCTCCGCGTTAACTTCAGCAAATCGAGCGCGATTAATTCGTTCATCGGCGGTTGATAAACCAGCAGCAAAGGCTTTGTTTAACTCAGAGGCTTCTGCCTTGTAGGTCTGAAAGATTGTCATAACTCCGGACTGATTCTTACGGAGGGTGTCCATCGCCTTATTCGCCGCAGTCCCGCCTTGTGTCAATTCGGCAATAGCCCTTTTAGTCGTGTTATCCATTTCGTGAAGTTGGGTCTGACGGGCCAATCGAGCAGTTTCCATCGCCTTCCCGTACTCAAGTTGTCTCCTAGACTTTTCAAAGTTTGCAGATATTTGTGGAATTACTTTATAGTAGTCTCGTTTGTGTGCTTGACCTGCTGTTTCAAATCCTTGCAACAGTGGTATACTCAGATTTGTCGGGTCTACCGTTTGGAGTTCATGTTTTAAGGCCCGGGCCGCCGCGGCTTCGTCGTCAGAAATCAAGTCTAGTTTATCTCGCAACAGTATCCGTTGGTCGTCATAACTAGCCTTTTCTTTTACTTCGCGTTTCCGAAGTTCACTAGAAAAGGCACTTTCAAACATTTTGGCCGCGTGATCCGCTGCCCGAGGATCAATCATGTTTGCCATAAAACCCTCGTGTTCGGTGTTATACCCAGATGGATCAGGTATCCGTGACGTCAATCCGGGAAGCACATCGCCAGTTTGCCGTGACAGACCTACCGCCTGCTTTCCCACGAGTTGACCAACTGCGGTACCAGCAGCCAACATCTCGTTCCTAGCAATCGTCGCTTGGTGATCGGCCAAGCTTATTTGATACCGATTATCGAGCGCCTTCAGGGACGTCGCAAACCCGTGCTCCTGCTCTTTCAATTTTACCGCGGCGTTCGTATCAATATCTTTCTTTTTCGCGTACTGCTCCATTTCTGTATTACTTTTGAAAATCTCGAACAGAGCGTCGGCGGCACCCGAAGTCGCTGGAGTAGTGTATAGTGTCTTCGTATTATCTGGCATTTAAATGAACCACTTTTTCATAGCCGCATCTGTCGCTGACTGAAGACCGCTTTTGATGCCCGGAGCAAGCGCGGACGTCAGGATCTTCGACCACGGGCTGGTCTGCGGAGCCTCTTGCTGGAACTGAAGTTGCGGCGTCATTTGGCCCAAGTTCTGGAACCCCTGGTTCTGAATCTGGTTATACTCATTGCCGATAGCAGCGTTGACCGCATCTGACTCCCGCTGTGCGTGGCCGCCCGTCTCCAAGCCACCGGCAGCCGCGGAGGCAGACCGGGCATTTTTCCGTATCTGGTACAGGCGTCGACCAGCAGGAGTATTCGGGTCCTCGGGGTCCCCGGGCAGCCCAAAACTGTTCGGGTTCCGCTGAAGATTTGCCAATCGGGACTCAGCCATACCGGCTCCGCGTTGCATCTCAGGTTGGCGCATATCAACAGCGCGAGCTTTCCCAGGAGTACCAGGGAACATCCTGTCAATCAACAGGCCTGTCGCAGCGGCACCAGCCGCTGGAACAAGGCTGCCAAGGAAACCCTGCGCAGCTTGCATATACCACGGGGTTGACGTCGCGGGTGTAGCTCTAAGAAGGTCCATGTTCCCAAGTGCACCAGAACCGCTCCACCCTTCTGAATCGACGAGTCCGCCATGTTCATACCCTCGGGCGGACTGCATCCCCTGTTCGGCCTGTGGGCCTTGTTGCGCGGGGTTCATCGGTTGGCCGACGCCCGTTTGTGCGTCTGCATACAGCCCATGCAATTTGTCCCAGTACGCGTTATTCTGTGCCATAGATTCCTCTCTTACAGCGGAGCCGGTGTGCTAAGTTTGTTTCCTGTCAACGTCACCGTATTAAACGATTCATCCATAAGTTCTAAGTCGATCTCAAAATCTTCCGCGTCAATAGTCAAAGTGACGAACGCAGTACGTTTAGGCTCGGTTCCCGTCAGCGTCATTTTTACACCAGTGATACTAATATCCGTGATGCCGGAAACAACCGTCGCTTGCACACCGAGCACCGTCCCGGCGACGCTGCCGAATCGCTCGCTAAATGTTGCCACGAGGTCGTAACGTCCCGATAATGGTGGTCCGGGTAAACGCAGCGTCTATCCACTTGCACCGGAGTTTAAAGATTTTCGCGCCTATGGATAAGATAATATTGACCAATCGGATCTCCTCACCCGACCCGGCGAAGCTTCCGGATTCAAAGTCAACCGCGGTCGGGCCGGTCAGGTTGATAGCGTGGACCATCAAGCTCGACTCGTCCCCAACAATTTGGACCGTTGTTCGTGCCATTTAGACCCGCCGGGATGTATCATTGTATCCGATAATGACCGGAGGTTGAAGCGCAAAACTCAGAGATGTCGCCCGAAACCGGAGTTGTATCCACCGACTTGTCCGGCCAATGTCAAAGTAGCCTTTGTCCTCATCGGGGTTGGCAGCATTGATAGTGCCCAACGTCGTATAGGTTGCCGACGCTATTTCGGTCGGATTATCTGCGAAGCGTCCTTCCACGATGACCGTCGCCGTCCCGGAGACATATGCCGTCCCGTTTACCCACCTGACGATATTGCCGGTCTTTTCCGGCGCACCTGTCTTTTGCCATGGCAGGGTGACCCAACTGACAATAGGATCTCCATCAAACGTCGTGCCGACGTCCACACGTCGCATATAACCGTCATAGGAGACCGCGACTATTTCACGATTCCCACTGACCGTCGCGCGAAAGTAATATCGGACATCCGGCGTATAGGCACTAACCCACGCGTCTGCGATGTAGTCATACAGAAGCCCGACATCATTTCGAGTCGTTGCCGAAGAGTCGGTTGTTGTAAAAGCCCACCGAATAAGGTGCGTCTTATCGTTTCGGATTGCGACCGTGTTCTCAACGGCAGAACCGTCGATCTTTTGCAACAGACTCGAAATATTAGTCGAGACGAGCCCACGACTCGTCAATCGGGAACCAAATATGTTGTTCTCAAATAGGTAATGCAAGGCCCACGGCGTTTCTGCAATTCCACGATGGGAATCAATTCCAAGGGTGAGAGGGAGGGCGCTGATTGAAACGTTGGTGCCGGTTCCGCTGAAGGTCCACGCACTATTAACCTTGCCGACGATAAGTTCATCAAAATAACTACGGAGCGCGGTAATCTGGTCCGTCTTCTCTAGCGCGTTCCGACCACCGCTGAAGCGCGCGATATTCGCGGTCGGAAAATAGTCTGGTGTTCCGGCATCGGAATACTGGAGAGACACAAGGTCGGCGGCAATGCCCGCCACCATAAGCTGCTGGTTATACAAATCGATCAACCCGCCCGCGGGAGGAGCTAGGGCATAGATTTCATAGATGTCATCGAAGACGAAGAAGTCGCCTGAGTCGACGAATATCTGTATGCTGCCAATCGTCGCCCAACTTGCGGTACCCGTATCCGTAAACGTCGATCGCGCCGCGGAGACCCTATTCCAGCCGGACGCCGAAACGGTAAAACTCTTTTCGAAGTGCTTCGTTGTCGGAGTCGTGAAATCCCGGAACCGTAAGCGAACCGTACCCGTCGAACTGAACTCTGACTTAAAGATGTTCATCTTGATAAGGTCAGATGCACCGAAGTCCGGCGCACCATTCAAGCCGGTCGTGAAGTTCGTCGAGGCGGTATACGTCATGATCGCGCTTGTGACTGGAAAAATTTTGATGGCCTGAGCACCTTCGCGAATCTGGGTCAGTGGACTGGTCAACAGCGTGCCTGCACCGGTCCAGGCTTCATCCGATTCCATATCCGCGACAAGTACTGCGCCGACCGGCAACACGTTTGTTCCATTATACTTGAATATAGGATCAGATCCGTTACTAAAAAGTAGCACCCCACGGAAAGGAACGTGAGTCCAGGTCAACTTGGTCGTACTTAATCCCTGCATTAACGTCGTCCAGGTATCCGTGGACACGGTGTATTTGTACAATGTTCCGGCGCTTGTGGCGACCAACATAGTCGTAACAGCCGGGCTCCCTGACGTATATGGCTCGGCCCACACAATGACTTCGTCGTTAGGGGCCGTGGTGGTATTCAACTTCGTCGATCCTGCAATGGTGACGGGATATTTGTTCGTCAGTACCATGTTCTGTGCGTCAACGTAATACCCAGGTGGCACCGCAATATCGGGGTCATACGTATTCATGCCCTTGCTGAAGTCCTTAAACTCAAGGGTCTGTTGTGCTATGACCGTCATAGGTCTCTCTTACGAAGGAAGCGCGTATTCGTCAACAACCAGAGATTCTTGAACCTGACGAATAGCTACCTCGGGTTGTACCTCTAATGCCAATTGTTTCTCAAGCACGGTCAAAGCCGTGGCACTCAGTTCGGGGCTTACCTTTCGGAGCATAATAGCCGCGGTCATCTGCGCCAACCAGGTATGATGTTCTTCGGGAAGCTGGGGAATCATGCTGATATGATAACCGGCTGAGACAAGATTTTCATTCGGCCACGCCCGGGATAACACCGCCGTATCGTCATTCGTAAATGACGAAATCTGAGGATAGACTGAACTGAGTGATACTATACTGGCACTTGACACGACAATGTCTGCTGGATTACGAAGTCCACCCGTCAACCAAGCTGTGCCGACTCCATGCAAATTGGTACTCCCACTTGTAAGCCGGATTGAACCCGTACTATAATTCTGAAGACGCGGGGGACGATACTGATAGGTGACTTCAACATCAAAACCGGTTGAAACCAATGGCCGAATACGCAACGTCCGTGATCCAATAACGACGTAGTAAAAAATATCTTGACTGCCCGGGATGGCCGAAACGTCGTCAGCCGTCAAGGTCGACTGGTCAATCCACCCCCTTTGCGCGAGATTGGCCGGATAAAACCGAACACCCTCGTAATCCGCTGTCAGCGGTATAATGTTCTCTATTCGTACAAAGTCAGGCGGCAGCGTGTAATCGACGGTACTTGCAACCATTGCGAGCGATGACGGATTATACGACTCGCTTACATAGTCAATAGCGGAAGCCGTACTCTTGATCGACTTCGTCAGGATCTTGCTGTCAGCCAGGCGGAGCACACGAGCGGACTGGTCCATCGCGGTATTGGCCGCGTCGATACACTCTTCGTCTGACCAGAGCGCGGACGCAACACCGCTCGCCCGAATCGCGTCAACTTCAAACCGGGCCTTCCGAATGATCTGGGAAAGATTAATAACAGACTCCTACGCGAAGACGAGAACAACGATTACGTCACTTGTCGGATTTGTGATCCCTCCGGTTCCGCCGGTCGTTAACGTAGCAAAACTCAAACCCACGTCAAAACTCAAGCCTTCCATAATAGCCAGGGTGACGGTCGCCCCCCCGGCGACGGGAATAATCATACTCGGCGCGGTCGTCCCCACGGTCGGGGCCGTTGCGTTCCAAAGTTTCAGGAAGGACTTGGCAGATGCATTCGCGCTATTGTCCACGCTGATAAGGTACAACGTGGCCGCTCCACTATTGATATTCGCTTCGCTTGTCGCATCAGAATCAGTATCTCTGACCACCTTCAGAGAGGAAGTCAGCGCCATTGTTTGAGTCGTAACAGCCATAATAGTCTCCCTATGCCACGAGAATCTTGACGAGAACGTTTGACGTTGGCCCGGTCGTACCCGCCGTTCCGGCGGCAGTCACCATCGCATAACTAAGCGCAGTCGCAAACGAATTACCTGTTTTGAACACGTAGGTACGAACAACGCTGGCAGGCACCATAAGAATCATATCCGGGTCAGTGGTCCCAACAACAGGAACTGCAGCGTTATACGCCTTGAAAAATTCATACGCGGCGTTAGCAGCGTTATCAATCGTTACAGCGTAGAGTGTCGCTGCACCGTCATTGACGTTATTTTCCGAGACTTCGTCAACGTCGACGTCCGCGATAATACGCAGCGCATTACCGGCAATACCGAGAGGAGTAATCGTAATAGCCATCGAGTTTTTCCTTTATCGCTTCTGTATCGTCATGTTGAGATAGAGAACTGTCGGATGATTTGCCGACGTGAACAGGTCGGGGATTGGCAAGCGGTCAATCCTATGCTCGCCGTCCAGGAGTTCGGAAGACCGGCATCCCTTTGCCCCAAGCCCGAGACGCCTCTCCAGGCGTCAATCGAGAATTATGAGATCCGCATCGATGAGCTCGGTAAAATCTTGGAGGTGAAGCGCGCCGAACTGGAGGCATCGAAGAA
>ERZ1292644.625-Hain-H14-01um-R2-625-length-22360-cov-5_pt2 | contig 18464 bp, 18 predicted proteins | sample MGYA00564402_ERZ1292644 | MGnify/ENA primary metagenome ERZ1292644 (study PRJEB36523, sample SAMEA6512644) | groundwater metagenome | collected 2019-01-09 | study: AquaDiva: Metagenomics assemblies of 32 groundwater samples
GTACGGGTACCAGACGAGCGGGCGGGGGCGGTGTACAGTGAGGGAGGGTGTGACAGGATAAAACCTGCTGGAGAAACGGGTGACATAAGGAGGGTACGGTGGTAGTGATAGACGTAGTGGGGCTACCGAGTGAGAGGACAGAGGCGAGGGTGAAGTTGGGGGGTGGGATGGGGACTTTGGTAATAGAGGGACCGACAGGGGTCATGCGGCAACTAACTTTCAGGGTAGGGGGGGGCAGCGAACCAAAGAGGGTAGCCGTGACATTACAAAAGTCACGGGAGAAACGAGGTGGGATAAGCATGGTAGAAAAGCAGAGTGAGGCTGAGGCTGTCTATTGGGAGGCCGTGGACGAGCGGGACCATGCCGAGAACCGCATTGACAAGGCCCAGGAGGACATCGAGAAGGCCGAGGCTGACTGCAAGAGGCTAGCGGGAACGGAGAAACGAGGTGGGATAAGCATGGGGCAACAAACTGAGCTAGTCGAATCCGTGGGGCCGGATTGTTTTCACAACAAGATGGTGATGGTCCAGAAACAGCCGGGCGGTGGAAAGATTAGCCAATGCTTGGACTGTGGATATGCGTGGGGGGTGGTAGGGGGTGTGTGGCGGGTCATAGAGGTACCCGAAGCTCAGGAATCGAGGTGGGATAAGCATGGTTGGAGGCTATCGTGGCTCCGACAATAGGATTTGTGGTCGGTTTGCAAACCTGCCCAAGCTTAGGTTTCATAGTTGGCATCGGCATCGTTATTGTTGGGGTCCTCGGCGTTTGCATAGGTGCAACTGTTCAGGCACCTATAAAGCAGCGCAACGAATTAAGGGAGATGTACGCAAACACAGCATCTGCTAACTTTGGGGCAGCCTATGAACGCTATATATCTATGGCTTTGAGCCAGTTGCAACCTTATCTGAGTCAGCTACCAGGCGGTAGAACTAGGATACGTCATGAAGCTGGCAACCTTATCATAGAGAGGGATGATGGCAGCCTTATCGTGCTCGGTATTGAACCGCCAGGCACTGTTTATATGCACTAGGCTTAAGAGAAAGGTGGTGGAGGCGCTGATGGAAAAGGGAGGCAAGGGGTAGCGTGGCCATGGCTGCGGGGGAGCTGGAGCTGTCGCCATCGGAGGCGGCGGTGCTAGCGTATTTAGAGAAGGGGACGGGGTACGGGCCGAACGAGGAGCAGGTGCCGATCATACTAAGCCCGTGGCAGCACAACCTGGTGACGGGAGGGGGGCGGAGTGGGAAGAGCGCGTTAGGGGCGTGGAAAATAGAGATGGAGCATTACCTTTCGCTTGGGCTGTTCGAGGCGGAGGGGCGTGGGGGATTGTACTGGCTGGTGGGGGCGGACTACAACCAGACATCGAAGGAGTTCGAGTATCTGACGAAGTTCTACGCGAACGTGGGGCTGTTGGACAAGCAGGGGAGCACCGTGAGGGTTGATCCTGGGCGGATAGAGTTGCTGGACGGGGTGGACGCCAAGGGGATACGGCGGTGGAAGACGGTAATCAAGACCATCTCGGCGAAGGACGAGCAGAAGATGGGGCGGGAGAGCCCGGACGGGGTATTGATATGCGAGGCGGGGGAGGAGGACATCAGCGAGGCGGTGTTTCTGCGGTGCCTGGAGCGGGTGAGCGGGGTGAAGGGGGGCAAGGGGGGCTGGCTGTTCCTGTCGGGCACCATAGAGAGGACGCAATCGCGCTGGTACGTGAAGAGGGCGCTGGAGTGGCGGTTTGGGACGCCGGAGGGGTGCAAGTCCTGGAGCCTGGCGACGTGGACGAACACGGCACTTTACCCTGGCGGGCGGCATGACCCGAAGATACTGGCGCTGGAGCGGCAGTACCCCGACGACTATTTTCTAGAGAGGATGGCGGGGATACCCGCGCCGCCGCGCGGCATGGTCTTTCCTGAGGTGCGGGTGGAGATTCACGTTCGGGAGGTTGAGTACGTGCCGGGCGAGCCAGTATACGTCACTGGAGACCCTGGGTATAGCTCGCTCAGTCCAGATGCCACGGAGGTTTGCCAGATAATTGGCGGGCAAATCCGGTGGTTCGACGAAATCTATGTCACGGGGAAGACCACCGAGGAGATCATCCATACGGTGCAGACGACGCGGCCCTGGGGGAAGGACGTGAGGAAGCTGGTGTTAGACCCGCACGCCAAGGATCAGCACCACAGCATGAGCAGCGTGGCCGAGGTGTGGTTTGCCAAGACGGGGCTCGTGGCCCGTGGGGAGCGGGTGAGAATCGAGGCGGGCATCGAGACGTTTCGGACTTTCGTAAAGCCGGATGTCTTTTCGGGGCAGTCGCCGATGGTGTTCAGCCCTCGGTGCAGGGGGCTGCTATCCGAGTTGGGGCTGGTGCCGAACAGGAACGGGGACATGACGCCGTTCATGTGGGAGAAGGATGCGGAGGGCAACCCGACGAACAAACCCGACGACCGGAATGCCCATGCGATCAAGGCGGTGTGGTACTTCCTGGTGGAGCACTTTGGGTACGCCAGGGTGCGGCCCAAGAGGGCGCAGACGGAGTACGCGCGGATTGCTTAGGAGAGGGCGATGGCGACGAAAATGCACCCGACTTACAGGGACATCGCACTGGAGGTGAGTGGCGGACGTTGCGAGCGGTGTGGCTGGGATGGCCAGGTCGGACACATCCAGCCCGTGGGAAATCCTTGCCACCTGCGACTGGCCAGGTGGGGCAAATGGGAAGGCAAGATTCTCTGTGGCCCCTGTCATGGAATGCTAACCGGGTATCGTTGGCGGGCGCAACGGTCGGTGCAACTATATGACCACTACCAGAAGCGAGGCGATGTCAAGCGTGAAAAGTTTTTCTTGTTTATCCGGGGGAAGCCGATGCAGGATGAATGAATGGTGTCCTGGTAGGTAGTACGGGCGCACTACCTTGCGCCCGTACAAGGGGAGAGCGATGGCAACGAAGATAACCGAGATGAACGAGCAAGAGCTTGTCGCCCGCATCGTGGCGGACGAGGACCGCTTGCGGAAGTGGCACCGGCCCCGCCTGGTGCACCTGGAGGAGACGCGGCTAGTCCTCAACTTCGATGTAAACGCCTCCGTTCTGCCGGACGACCCTCTCGTGGGGAAGCTGAAGGCCATTATGCTTTCCACCAGGCCGAGGGAGTTCTGGAACTGGGCCAGGGGAGTGCTCGCAGACCAGCCGCTCCGATACCAGAACCCCTACTCGTCCGAAGCGAGGCGCTGGGGACAGAAGGAAAAGGGCAGCGCGATTGTGGAGTACCTGGCCTACGGCATCGCCGCACAGGAGGACGCTGTGAGCGTCGGGAGGGGGCAGGGGGAACCGTCGCGGTTTGACCTAGCGGCGCAGATGTTGTCCGGCTCCTATGCTTTCTACCCCCAGGCGGAAGAGCTGGGGGGCGGCGATATTGCGTTCAGGCGGGACTTCTACGAACCGGCCCAGGTGTTTTGGCTCCCTGGCCGGATGGGGATGCAGATCGTCCTGCGGTCTTACCTGGCCCCGCTGCTGGAAGTCCGGCTGCACCTGGATGAGAACAAAAAGGACGGCGCCTACCTCACGGGCAAGGACACCGACATGGTGCAGTGCATCGACTACTATGTGATGGATGGCGGCAAGCCGTATAACGCCTTCGTCACAATGGGGGGCATAGAGGACAAGGACAGGGGCCAGGCGCGGCAACTGGCGATGCCCCTCCGGCATCTCGATAAGTACGACTCCATTCCCCTCATCTGCGGCTGCGTGAACATCATGGACATCGCCCCGTCGAAGGCGGGGACGCAGAATGCCGCGCCCACTCCGCCGGGGGAGAACGTATGGGAACGCTGGGGCCAGTCGGTGCTTGCCTCGGTCATTCGGGCGGTGCGGCAGGCGAACGTCTGGGAGACGCTGGCGCACCTGTCGGCCAGGAAGGCCCTTTATCCCACAGAGGTGCGGGCGACTGAAGGGGGGGAGGCCCCAGACGAAAGGCCCGTCGAGCCGGGCGAACAGCGAAAGGTTGTCGTTCGCGCCGGATCGGAGGAAGACCTTCGGTATGTCGCCCAGCCCTCGTCCGCCCTGGACGTGTCGCGGCAGGCGGACAGGTTCGACAAGGAGCTGGACATCGCCACCATCTCGCCGAGCCTCATGGGGCAGACCGAGCCCCAGGTGGCGTCGGGGTTCCTGCGCGAGGGATGGGAGCAGGCCACCAGGACGGCCAAGCTCGGTGTCTATGACCAGGCCATGAAGGCGGTGGAGAAGCAGTCCAAGATGCAGAGCATCCGCCAATTCCGAAAGATGAGCGGCAAGACGCACCTCTGGGGACAGCATCCGCTGGAAAGGCACGGCCTGGACGGGCACTTCGAGGGCGACTTCACGCCCGACCAGGTGCCCAAAGGCTTCTGGGCCCTTGAGATCAACCGAGCGCCCGCCCGGCCCGTCGATATGGCGGCCATCGGGAACGAGGCGCGAGCCAGGCAACTGGCGGGGACGATCTCCATGAGACGGTCGCGGGAGATGCAAGGGATCGAAGACCCCGACGGCGAGAAGGAGCTGATCGACCAGGAGAACCGGGAGAAACTGCCTCTCCGGGTGGCGATGAAGCATGTCGAGGCGACGGGGCGGGAATTGGAGATCATGCGGGATAGAGTGGCCGAGCTCAGGGCCCAGCCTGGCGCCGCCGAGCCCGGCGAGGATGTCGATCGGCTAGAGGGGCAGGCAGACCTTCTGGAGGCCGTCTACGTGAAGGAGGACATGGAGCTCGGCGCGATGACCGGCACGATGGCCCCGGCGGCGCAGGGGCAGTTGGGCCGCGAAGCGCCCCAGCCGAACGCTTCCCTCATGGCCCCCATGCCTGGGCCGGGGGTGCAGCCGCCGGAGATGCGAAACGAGGGCAAGATGCAGAAACAGGCCGCCATGATGGGCGGCGCGGGAGGCCCGTGAGATGGCAAAACGCAAGCTACAGACTCCCACTAAGCCCCGCGCTACTCCTCAGCCTACGCCCACGCCCGTGCCTGAGCCTGAAGAGCGCGACGATGTAATCCTCGGTGCTGGTGCTTCGGGCAACGCCGATAAGATCAAGGCGGCGTTGAAGGCCCGTGAGATGCCTAAAGGCGATGGGAAGAAGCCGGTAACTCTCCCCCCCACACCAACGCCGCCTGTTGGTGGGACGACTAGCCAACTGACGGGCGACACCGAAGAGGGGTTGCTGGACCTCATCAAACAAGCGCTGGAGCGGCTTTACCCAGAGGAGATCGGCACTCCAGGGTATAACCAACGAGTCAAGGCGGCGCTGGAGGCTGCGAGGGGGTACAGCAGGGGGTACGTTCTTAAGGCCCTCGCCTCTCCTGAATCCGCTCGCACCTTCGCCGACAGTGCCCTCGCAGCCGCCGCCAAAGAGCCCACGCCGCCTTCCGTGCAGGAGCAAGTGCTGACCCGAATCGAAAGCAGGCGGGGCTTCGAGGACGACGCGCATCTCGATGAGTTCCGGAAACTGGTCAGCCAGCGGTTTGCGAACATCACCGGGCCGGAGCAAGAGGAGGTGTACACCGACCTCGTGCGCTCGAACGGATTCGTGAGTCTGTGGGACCAGGCGGCCTCCACGGTCGAGGGGGAGCGCCAGGAGAAGAGGGCGCAAGCCTTCAACGCGGCGTATAAGACGAATGTGCTGCTGCCCCTCCAGACGGCGCTCGGAATGTTCGGCCCCAACACCCGCCCGGAAGTCGCGGCGCTCATCAAGCGTGTGGAAGGTGCGCGAGATGGGTTCGGAGCGGGATACGAGAACTGGTACTTGGCGCAGGTAAATCTAGCCCCAGACCGCAGGGATAGGCTCGATACCGTGGGACCTACGGCCTTCCTGATGGAGAACTGGCTTGATGTCGCCGAGGTCATTTCCCCGTCCGGGCGGAGAGGCGGCCTGGTCAGGACGGCGGAAGAGTTCAGCACAGTGGTGAAGGAGGTCGTGGGCTCCGAGCACGACAGGGTGTTGATCCGCGCCGATAGGCAGGCGAAGGTCAAAGCTGAGCTAGACCGCTACAAGGACGCGCTCGTGCAACGCGGCGAGGCCATCGGCGGGCTCGATGATACAGCGCGGCTTGAACTCAAGAACGCCGCCAACGCCATAGGCCGCCTCACAGCCGGCTTGGTAAGCAGGTATCAGGACTTGGCCGATACGGTAGACCCTGCGGCCTATGTGGCCGCTCAGCTTCCGGGCCTGTTGCAGACTGAACTAATAGCATCCGGCTCGTCCTTTGGGCAGGAGATCATTGCAGGCACCGCCAGTGGAAGTGTCAACGCCCTCCTGGGTCTCGCCGTGCAAGGCAGCCAGGCGAGGGTTCTGGCGGCGGCGGAAGCGAAGGCGCAGGCAGACCAGGCGACCCGTGTCGCTGGGCTTCGCCAACTGGCGATTGGGGACAATCTCGATCCGAACGCTGTGGAGGCTTACGCCAAGGATTTCCCCAACCTCAGCGTGGGGCAAATAGTCGCCGACTTCAAGGCAAGGGGGCAGCCCGCGAAAGACTTGGCGGCCAAGCTACAGAACATCCGCGACGCCCACCAGGCCAACCCCACGTTCGACCTCAACCGGGCCTTGGCGATTCAAACGGCGACTCCAACTCTCACGACCCAGCAGGCCATTAACCAGGTCGGCACCGAGAAGCAAATTGCTGACCTGCGAGTGGCTGCTGCTAACCCCAACGCCGCCGTTGCGGCCCAGGCCCGCGCCGCGCTGGGCGCGCTTGGCGTTCCAGGGTTCGGCGTGGGCGCCGCGCCGCCTGCTGGGCCTACGGGAGCGCCTGGGCTGGTGGGGGTGCCCCCCGCAACAGGGCCAGGTGGCACAAGGGCACCCACGGCGGCTGAGGCGGTCATAGCTGCGGGCGAGGCGAACGTAGCGGCTGGCATGAGGGCTCGTGAGGGTGCGGGAGCGGGGGATGAGACAGCGACGCCGGAGCGTCGTGCACTCAACGCCGAAATAGAAGCGGCGTTCAGGAACCTCAAGATGGCCCATCCCGACTGGTCGGACGATGCCATCTGGGCGCAGGTGAGGCCAGCGTTCCGAGACAGGGTGCTGAACCTGACCTTTGGGCAGCGGTTTAGCGCCAACGTAGATTTGGCTGTGGCGGCGCGGAAGTTGACCGTGGCGGATCCGAACCTCTCGGCGGCAGCGGCTATTAAGCAGGCGCAGGACGAGGCGACGCAACAGCGCGTGACCGCCGCGATGGGCAGCGAGTTTGTGGTTCAGGGCAACCGCCGTGGTCCCACGGGACCGGGCGCACCAGGCGGGTTCCAACCTGGTACGCCCGCAGGCTCCACGGTAGCGGAGCAGTTCCCTGGTGCGGACGCACGGCTCAGGGCCTTGCTCGCGCCAGGCGTGGGCGGCGCTCACCAAGCAGTGACGGCGGCGCAGTTGCTTCAGGCGTTGGGTGGTGGGCAGAGCAGCGTGGAACTTGCCAACATCATGGCGGACATTACTACGGGTGACCGTGACTTGGTGGGGGGTGCCCCCCATCCTGGCTTCAACACGCCGGAGGACGTTGCCAACGCGGTGCAGCGGGCGGCGCAGCGGCGGGCGGCGCAAGCGGCACTGAAGGAAGTGAGTTCTCCACGTCCACGGAGCGGCAGTTAGATGGGCTGGTTCCTCGATAACCCCACACTCGCGCCTTTTGGCGAGGCACCGCCAACTGGGCCTGAGACTCCCACGCCACCTAAGACTCCAACACGCCCGCCGCTTCGGCTTCAGCCACAGCCGAAACCGAAGGGTCTGACACCCCAGGAAGAGGAAGCGGCCATTCAAGAGGAGGAGGCGCGGCTTCGCGCTGGGGGTTTGCCGCTGCGTCCCAGCCGGGACCTCCTCAACATCACTCGTGTCACGCGGCAGCCGTTCAAGTTTGCCCTTGGCGCTGGACAGGGTATAGAGGCTCTGGCGAAGCTGCCGTTTGCTCGTGGCGAGGGCGTGGAACTGCGGGAGCCAAAGAGTCGCGCCCAGGTGTTCGGGCAACTTCTCGGTACCTTGGGCATACCGACCAAGCCCCTGACGCAGGAGGAACTCGAAAGCCCGCTCTCGTCGCTGTTCTTGGCCCCTGGCGCACGAGGGATAGCGGGTTTTGGCGCAGGGTTTGAGACTGCGGAGCAAGCCCTGAGAGGGCGTCAACTCGCTCAGGCAGCGGCTCGGCGCGGCTTGGGCTTGGCAGGCGAGGCCGCCGTGCCGAGGCTGATCGACACGGGGGTGCTGAAGGTATCGCCTAGAGTGGCGGGCGCGGCGGGGAAGGCTGCCAAAGAGCCGTGGCAGATGAGTCTAAAAGAAATCAATGAATTAAGAGGGCGACAGCGTTTCGGGCAGATAGATATACGCTCTAATCAAGCATATCGGAGAGAGTTTGTGGAACAAGCCCTCTCTGAAGGCAAGCCTGTGCCGCCCGAAGTGCTGGCGGAGTACCCTGGGCTGGCTGCGAAGGCTGCCCCCGCTCCTGCCGCCGCTGCGCCTGGGGGTGCCAAAGAGCCGCTAAAGATATATGATGTTGGCGGCCGCTCCGATTCATTTACTGGGGGGTTTGCTATTGCTGATCCTGCTGTGACCCGCCTTAAAGCACTTGGGTATCAAGCAGAACTTGCCAAGAAGACTCTGCCCCCTCCAGCCAAGGGGAGGTCAGGATTTAGTATTTACAGTATCAAAACCAATGCTCCCGAAGCAGTTGTTGAGGAAGCCAAAGTTTGGAGATTCACTCCAGAGGGGCAAGCGGCGCTGACGGAAGAGTTATTGCATCCCGCTCCCGCCGCCGCCGCGAGGGTGCCTACCGCCGAGGCGGTGCGGCCACCCGTCACGCCGCCCGAAGCGGCTGCTGGAGCGGGCACGAGGCCGCCGACGGTGCCGCCCGCTGCTGGGGGCACGGTGCCGCCGGACGATGTTATTAAGAGGTTCACCCAGTTCATTCACAGCCCCGAAAGCCTCAACCTTCAGGAACTAACTGTTCAGATGCGGAGCAAGCAACTGGGCCAGCGGCTTGCCGCCTTACAAAAGAGGACGGACGACCTGCTCACCCAAGGCGTGAAGTTTGAGGACGCACTGAAACAAGCGCAAACCGAGACGATGGCGGGGCAGTTCGACAGGCCCATGACGGCGCTGACCGAGGCGATGGCCGAAGAGTTTCGAGATGCGGCGTTCGCAAAAGTCTACGAAGTCCTAGCGAAAGAGCCCCTGGAGCAAATGTCCACGGCTGAAGCCCTGCGAAACGCGCTGGCGGGTAAGGGCATCCCGCGAGAACTAGGTACGGCGGGCGGCTCTGCATATACGCGGTTGAGCCGGGTCTTCCCGCCCGAAGTGCTGGCGGAATTGGAGAAGGGAAAGCCGCTGGCGAAGGCACTTGAGGATAAACTTCTTCTCTCTCCGCAGCATCTCGATTTCTCGAAATGGGAACGTTTCCCATCGCCAGAACTCGCAGCAGAGCAGCTTCCTCTTGAGCGAACGCCAAGTGCGCTAAAAGGCTTCGGGCCTCGCACCTACGCGGAAGAGATTGACGCACAGCTGAAGTTCGCCGAACTGCGCCGTGGTCCCCCCATACCTTTCTATGAAGCACCCGCGATAACCGAGGCGCTGAAACAACCGTCCATGATGCCCCTGAAGGATAGATACATCCTGGTTGACGCTCTCAAAGAGGCTGGCTGGACCACAATGGACATCGGGAATGCGCTCCGGGCCAACCTGGCAAGCGTTGACGCCTCGTGGTCGCTACGGCAGCAAATCCTGCTGGCTCCGAACAATAAGCGAGACTTTATGGTCGGCAATCTCTCTGGCTGGCGGGCGATGTTCGACAAAAAGTTTGCCGAGACCGCGATGGAGAACATCCAGCGGCACAAGTATTACCCGCTCTACGAAGAACTGGCCGCGAAGAAGGGCAACGACTTCTTGAGGCCGTTGGTGCAAAAGGGGCTTCCCGCCTGGCAAAAAGAAGAGGCGTTTATGATCCTGGGCGGCGAGCGGCCCATTCCTCGGTTTATGGAGAAGCTGCCCTGGATACGACTGTCTCAGCGGGGCTTCGTTACCGCCACAAACGAGATGAACTGGCGCATCTTCACCAGGTACGCTGATAATCTCTTTGCACAGAACGAGAAGATGGCCCTTGGGCGGCTGAAGGTGCCCAGGGGCGGCTTCAACATCGAGAAAGAGATCAGCGACTTCTCTGGGATGCTCACCGATATGACGGGCAGGGCCAATTTGGGGCCAGTGAACAAGCTGTCCGGGCCAATGAATGCGGGCTTCTTCTCGCTCCGGCTGAACTTGGGGCGGCTTCTCACGCCACGGCATCTGCTTTCCCCCAATCCCCGGATCAGGGCGGAGGCGGCAAAGAATATAGTCGCGTTTGTAGGGACTATCATGGGAGTTGAGGTGCTGGGCGAGAAGTTGGGCCTCTGGGATGTGGAGAAGAATCCTCTCAGCGCCGACTTCGCAAAACTACGAATCGGCGACACGCGAGTTGACCCCTGGGGCGGCTTCCAGCAGTTCGCCGTGTTCGCCGCTCGCATCGCCACTGGGGACTATAAGGCAAGCACGACCGGCATACAGGAATCCACCGACGTTCTGCGGACTTCGGCGAGTTTTGTGAGGACGAAGTTGGCTCCTCTAGCCAGTTTGTTCGCCGATCTAGCGACGGGGAAGACCTTTCTGGGCGAAAAGACCGACGTTAAGAACGCCCGGCAATGGGCGGAGCGCATCACTCCGTTTGCCCTGGGAGACATGGTGGATGCCCTGAATGAAGAGGGCATTGGTGGGGCTGCCGTTGCTTCCTCTGCACTGTTTGGCGCTGGCATAGCCACCTACCCTACTCCCCTGGTCGAGTATACGGATGTGCCCAAGACACTGCCACCTGATCTGAAGGAAGCATACGACCGATACCAGGACGCCAAGACGCCATCGGCGGAAAGAACATTACGAGATACCAACCCGCTGGTGCGTCAAGCTCTCCACATCGTGGAGACACGCCAGCAGGAGCTTCGGAAGGCCAAGCCTGAGATTGATGTGGCTCTTGCGAAGAGGGGGCGGACGCCCCAGACCCAGGAAGCACTGTCCGAGTACCTGAAACGAGTACCCAGGGAGGAACGCGAGGGCGAGAAGGAGCGCATTGAGTTCGAGTTGAAGTTGGCAGAGGCCCACTACTCGGATGCGTGGGTTCACATCACCGATCTCACTCCGCAGCAGGTCCAGTTGTACCAGGACTATCTGAGCGTCCGGGGCAACTGGACGCAGGAGCAGGCGTGGTTCGCCGCTACGGGTGCAAAGACGATAGTTCGGCGGGTTGACAAGGCCGTGCAGGCAGTGAGGTTGCAGATCAGAAGGGCAAATCCCGACATCGAGGCAGGGCTGGTGAAGTTCTACGGAAACAAGCCCCTGGAGGCGCCGACGCAAAAACCCGCCTGGCTCATCGAGGCGCAGGGGGCAAGACCGTGACCATCGTAGCCCAGGAAACGAAGGTCTTCTGCATCCCCTGCATGGCGAACGGCAAGCCAATCATCCTGTTCGAGCGCGTTCAGAACGTAGTGTTCATTCGGATTCACAAGAGGGAATGGAGCCTGGTTACAGGCGTGGGGGGCAGGGTAAGAACTGCGTGCCCAAACTGTAGCCGCTCAGTCACTATAAGCCTTGACAGCGGGGTTGCAATCGTTTAGGATAAGGATAACTGAATTCCCAGGGTAACAGCCCGCTTTCGCAGCGCAACAGCGCCCGCAGAAGCGGGCGTTTTGCATTTCAGGGGGTGTTATGCCGGAAGTAGCGACAGAGGAAAAGCCGAAGGCCGAAACGCCAGCCCCCATGCCCCCGGCACCGCCGGAAGCCAAGCCGCCCGATCCTCTCCGGGCAGAGTTTGAGCAGTTCAAGAAGGAGTTCCACACCGCCAGGAGCGAATGGGGCCGTGAGAAGGCCAAGCTCACGCGGGAACGGGACTCGTTTGAGGCTGTGAAAGACCTGCCGGAAGACGCTCGCGCTCGCCTGGCCGATCTCGCGGAGAGCCGTGAGGAACTTGCGGAAAAGGCGGGTGTTGACCCTGACCTGATTCCCCTGGCGGACTACAAGACCATGAAGGCATCGGCGGCAAAGCTGAGGGACGCCATCTCCACGCAGACCGCGAGCCTGGAAGGCAGGCTCAAGGACTTGGAGGCCAAGCTGACTACCGCCGCCGCGACCCCGCCCGAAAAGGACCGGATACCCCCCGCGCCCGGTGGAATTGGCGCAGGGGCTCAGGCCACGGCGGACACGGCAGACGCCATGTGGCTCGCCGGGAAAATCACCGACGCAGAGTACCGAAAATACCTACCCCAGTAACGGAGGACTAGACAATGGCAAGTACCACCACAGCCAACATTACCAACCTTCAAGAGAAGGTCATCGGCCCCGCCCGCCTGACGCTCAAGGACGACGTGCTGGCCATCAAGGACTCCTTCCAGGTGGTTCCTGGGAAGCCTGGGATGGACGACACCTACAACTCGCCCAAGTTGCCCGGCGTCATCGCCTTCGGTCTGACCGAGGGCGTGGACATGGATACCGAAACGCTGGTGGACTCCGCTGTGGCTATCTCGGCCACCGAGGTGGGCGTGGCAGTCGAGTTGACCAAGAAGATGCTTCGCACGGTCAACCGCGACGACTTCCTTCGCAAGGCCGGGGTTGCTATGGGCAGCGCCATGAACGTCAAGCAGGAGCAGGACTTCGCCACCCTCGTTGACGGTTTCGGCACAGTGGTGGGCCTGGACGGCTCCGCTGCCACCATTGGGCAGCTTGGAGCGGCCCTGGCTCAACTGAGGGCCAACTCCGAGCCCGTGAACGAAGTGATGATGCGCCGGGTGTCCGCCGTTATACACCCCTACCAGTGGCACGACATCACGGCCCAGCTCTTCCCTACGGGCGAGGGGACTTCCCATGCGCCCGCAACGGCGCAGCCCGAATCCATTGCGGGGCCGGTGGCACGAGGATACTTCCCCAGGGGGCAGTATTTCGGCACTCCCATCAAGGTTTCGACCAACCTGGTCACTTCCAGCACCGATGTCAGGGGCGGTGTCTTCTACCGGGGCGCTGGGGTCATCTACGAGTTCATGCCCATCGACCTGGAGGTGGACGACTCGGACAAGTCCATGCGGTCCATCGAACTCAGCATGGTCATGGACTACGGCTATGGCGAAATCACTGACGGTTTTGGAAGGGAATGGGCAAGCGACATCACGGCCCCGACAAGCTGACACCGACCGCTTGACAACCGAATGAACATCCTAGTTCCCAAATACAGGCGTAACCCGAACGAGAAGATCGAGTCTCTGTACTACGGCGTTGCGCCTGGGAACCGGACGGTCACGAGCGTTGTGCGGCGGTCTCAGGACGGCAACCGCATGGAGGCGACTCGCACCTACAGCGAGGGGCTACCCCGTGGCGTTGGGGGCCAGGTGGGAGTGCTGGTACTGGGGGGCATGGAGACCACGCTGGACGAGATGGAGTACATCCTGGAAGCGAGGCGGCAGAAGAAGTTCCAGCCCCGCCGGTCGGTCGGCGACATCATGGCGATGTGCCGACTCGTGGCGGAGCGGCGGAACGAGCTGATCGAGGCGGGCCGCAAGTATCTGAAGGGGAACCCTTCGGAGCGGCCTCCGCCCCGGCCCAAGCGAGTCTTGCTTCTCCCGGTGGGGTACAAGATGGTAGCCACAAGTGAACCCGGCCTGAAGGTTCTGGCGAGGAGCGCATAATGCCGCGAGTGGTGGAAGCAACCGAAGTAGACACCGATGAAGACCGGGTGGACGCTGACCTGGACGAAGGGGCTGGATTTCAGCCGTTCTCGCCTCTGGACACGGCCCCCGACCTGACTGACGGTGGGAAGCTGGGCGGAGTGAAGGTCTTTCCGACGCGAGACCACAAGAAGCAAGCAAAAGGTCGTCCAGCGGCGCGGCGGGCCTGGATGTGGAACGGCACGGAGAGCCTGTTGCCGCTGGCCTGGAATCCCGACGGCACCATGCACGACGGCGCGAGGCGGTATTTTCAGAAGAAGCACTGTCTCTGTTGTCGGACAGGGGGATTCCGTGGCAAGCAGTGTCCCAACTGCGTCAAGAGCAACTGCGATCAGTGCGGTGCCAGCACGGATCCGAAGAAGGTCATTCCATGCTTCTACCTGAGCAAAGAGAGAGTGCCCTTCCCGGCTCGCTTCTACGGCTCCATCAACTGCTTTCTGGAGTTCTGTCCAAGGCGAGACGGGAAAGGCTTCCTGACGGAGCAGGACATGCGCGTTCACGCCAGGACGCGGCACAAGATGGAATACCAGGCTTACATGGAGGCCCAGCAAGCAGCCAAGAGTGACGAAATCGCCAGCCTGCGGGAGCAGGTCAATTCCTTAATAGCTGGCCGAGAGAACGGCCAGAGGGCGGAGGCGGAACGTGAAAAAGCGAGAGAGCGTATGGCGAAGGCCAGAGCGGCCAGAAAACCCAAGGTAGCGAGTAAGCAATAGCTCACCATCCATTAGAACACCACTCGAAGGAGTGAAAGGAGAAACACAATGCCAAGAACCTACTTCGGCCCCCACGGTGAAAACAATTCGACTTATGCTCATGGAGGCAACGCCAACCTGGGGCGTTGGCCGCTCGGTCACATCCTTGTCCTGCCGGACTACCGGGAGTACCGCTTTGCCCTGAACGACGGCACGGCGGAGGTGGCGGGCAACCTGTACCAGAGCGTTGCGCCCGTGGCAAACCACACCGACGTAACGGCGGACGTTGTGCGGGCCATTGCCGCCAAGGTCATCAGCGCCACGCTGGGCGCGACGGCGGCTGCGGTGGACATCTACGCCGAGGGCATCGTCCACACCAGCAACGACACTGGCGAGTCCTACGCCTACCGCATCAAGCGGGCCATGACGGCGGGGGCTGCCCACGCTTCGGCGGCGACCTCCTCTGTCCTCACGGTGAACCTGGAGACGGGGGAGACTGTCCAGGTGGCGTTGGACACCACATCGGAAGTCACCTTCACCCGCAACCGATTCCACCAGGTACTCATCACCGCCGCGCCGCCCACTGCAGGGCTGGCGGGCGTGTCTCCCGGTGTGGCGGCTGCTGACCGCTTCTACTGGTCTCAGGTGAAGGGCTACGCCGCCGTGCTGGCGAGCGGAACGCTATTGGCTGGGCTTCCTGTACAGGCGGGCATCTCCACGGCTGGTTCGGTGGAAAGCGCCAAGCGGCGGGCGCGGACTGGGGGCACCACCATTGGCGGGATGGTCCCGACCACCTACGTCATGGCGGCGCTGCTCGACCAGGACGGTGTGACCACCTTGTTCTGGGTTCCAGTCACCGTCTCGACCTCTGCGGGCATAACGGCCACCTACGACATCTCCGGCCCCATTGCCATCAACGCCCCGGTTGTGGGGATGTGCGTCAAGGCCAACAGCACCACCCAGTACGCGCTGGTGGACCTGAACATTCTCGGAAGCGGCTAGGAGGCTGTCAGCGTAAGTTCATAAGGACATTGACTAGGGAGGGAACAGGTCAATGGTTGAAGAGAACGGGGATGAGGCTGCTGGCGTAGACAAGGGTGAACTGCGCCGGAAGATACGCCAGCAGCGCCACCAGCAGAAGCGGCTGACCTGCGAAGATTACATCGAGGCGGGCCTGGAGCGGTTCATCATCGGGGACTCAAAGCATCCGGGCTACTATGCCTCCATCTGGCCGAACCTGGGCTCCGGCGCTAATACCCTGGGGTACGGGGGTGTGTACCGCCTGCCCCATCTCAACTTCAACTCCGTTCTGATTACGGTCATCAGCAACCACTGGCACGAGGGTGGGTGGCATCGGCTCCAGGACATGATGCGGTATACGGAGGAGCAGGGGTATACCGTGGCCCTGGAGGAGGTGGACGATATGTCCATCATGCCTCCCGACGCCATCGGCATCATGCGTGCCTGCGCGGCCAAGCTGGCCCTGGATTCAGGCTTCGAGTGGTGTTTCATGCTGGACACCGACGCCCTGGTGGAAAAGGATACCCTAGTGCGTCTTATTAGACACGATATGCCCATCGTGTACCCTCTGGTGGTCGCCCTCAAGGATGATTTTTTGGGGGGAGCGCTGAACTCCTCCCTGCTCCCTGAAGGGGTCGGCCTCCAGCCTGTAGCCTGGTCTTGCATGAGCGCCATGCTGTTCAACACCAAGGTGTTCAACTGCTTAGACCCCTACGCATGGCATGGGCACGACTACCATTTCGCCCAGTGCCTCGCCCACTATGGGCACCGCATCTGGGTGGACACCGACACAGTGATCCACGTCACCCGTGGCCCAGCCCGCCACCCGACACAGCGTTGGGACACCCTCTGGGAGCGTTTGCATAAAGCCTATGACAGCAGGCAAAACGACAAGAGACACCGTGAGCCCCCGCCTGGTTTCGATCCAGCCTTCAGCGAGGGAACTGTGGACGAGGCTGGGGTGTACTGGGCCGTAGACAAGTGGAAATACATGGCTGCCAGCGGTCCCATGCACCGGAAACAAAAGAACAAAGGCGCTGCCCAAACGGGTGCGGGAGAGAACAGCCCTGATGGCAAAGAAAGTCTGGTCTAAAGCCGAGCTTGACGCCGTCGGCATCACCGAGGAGAACGTCGTCAACAGCACGAGCCATCCGGCGGTGACGGCGATCAGTTGGGATACGCCGGTAGGAGTCCGGCAACTGCTGGGCGCTAAGTGGCAATACACCCACCACCACGTAAAGCCTCAGTCCATTCTGGCTGTCTCCATAGGCAACCTCTGGGAGAAAGACGCCTGGTGGCGGTTCCAGGACATGATGCTCCACACGGCTATGGCGGGTTACTCCATCTCCATTGAAGAGGTAGTGGATAATAGCCTCTTCTCCTTTGAGGCGATACCCCTCATGCGCTGGTCGGCCTCCATGATGGCCCGCGACGGCGGCGTGGAATGGCTGCTCATGGTGGACAACGACGCTCTTCTGGAAAAGGACACCCTGCTCCGCCTTCTGGCGTGGGACAGGCCCGTGGTGTTTCCCCTGCTGAAAGACCTGGAGCGGAAGTACCCGGAGATCATCGCGCCGCTCTCCGACCCGTCCCTGGAGCCTGGGCAGGGGCTTCGCCCGGTACGATGGGCGGCCATGTCGGTGATGTTGTTCAACGTGAAGATTTTCAACGTCCTGGACCCGACGGCCTGGCGGGGCAACGACTATGTCTTTTCCCAGGCCCTCAACTTCCTGGGCCATCGCATCTATGTGGACACCGATACTGTGGTGAAGGTTGCGAAAGGCCCCGCTCGGCACATCTCCAAGGGGTACGACGAGTTCTGGGCTGACCATCGCAAGATGCGGGAGCGGCTGAAGAAGGAGCCACGGGACAGGAATCCCCCGCCCAACTTCAACCCGGAGACGGACGATGGCTGGGTGGACGAATACGGCACCTACTTCGCAGTTCCAAACAAGGTGGCACGGCAGGGCAACGGTGTGGAGAAAGGAAAGCTATGGCGCCCTTAATCAGAGTACCATTCAACGCCTTTGCCGAAGTCGAAAAGCTCCTCAAATTCCGATGGTGGGACAAAGAGCGCGAGCGTTCCAACCGTGCGGCGGCGTTGGTGGAGGCGGCCAAGGGCACTGCGAGGCGCTGCCCGTTGCGCCACGACATGATCGCCTGGAGCGGGCCGCCGCACGACAGTGTGCGGGCCTATATCTGTCTGCGGTGCAATGCGGCGGCCTCAGAGCCCGAAATCAAAGACCGGGGCTTCGACTTCGACACCATCCCGGACTGGGAGATCGAGAAGATTCTGGACCTTGACCTACAGCGCCAAGCAGACCAGGGCAACAAGAGCTTTTTTGGGGGGTTTGATGCCGACCTTAGAACTCGTTCATAGCGACGCTCGCGGCGAGATGTACTCTATTAGCCTGCCTGGAGATAGGGAGCTGATGCTGCTGTTCTCTCGGAAGGGAACGCGGCGTGGCGGCCATTCCCACAGTGTACCGGAGACCATCATGCTGCTCGACGGCAAGATGCGGTATCACAAGCTGAACGCGGATTGCCCACGGCCACCGGAAGAGCTTGGCCCCGGCGACTGCTCTAGGAACGAGGCCGGCGAAGTTCACATGGGCGAGTTTACCGAACCGACGTGGTTAATCGAATTCAAATTGGCAAAGAAAGGCGAATGGACACAGGAAAACTACATCCCCTGGAGGAGGCTGGTCGAGGAGTCTCTTAAGTGAGTACTGACCTTGGCGAGCGCAAGTCCGCGCCAGCGCCTAGCGCCGAGTTCATTGCCCACGCCGTGCGCGAGCGGATGGCGACGCTCGAAACGCTCGCCCCGTTTGTGCCGGGCAGGACGTCCATTCCCCTGAGCGTACCCACCTACGGGGCGGAGGAAGTTCTGGAAGCGCTGGACTCCCTCATGTCCAAATGGGTCACGATGGGCATGAAGGTAAGGGCGTTTGAGGGAATGTGGCAGGAGTACATCGGGCCCCGCCACGCCATCATGGTGAACTCCGGCTCCAGCGCGAACCTGCTGGCGCTAT
>ERZ1292644.801-Hain-H14-01um-R2-801-length-18435-cov-6_pt1 | contig 18435 bp, 25 predicted proteins | sample MGYA00564402_ERZ1292644 | MGnify/ENA primary metagenome ERZ1292644 (study PRJEB36523, sample SAMEA6512644) | groundwater metagenome | collected 2019-01-09 | study: AquaDiva: Metagenomics assemblies of 32 groundwater samples
CCTTCATCAACGGCGGGCATTTCGGATCGTCCAGCGTCATGAGAGGCGTCGGCTGGCCATCTTTCTCGATGACCGGCTTGGGTTTGGGAAACGTGAGGTTGTAGGACGCATCCCGCTTGCCGTTGGGATGCGATTCGTAGCCGTACATCAGCGTCGGCCGATCGAGCAGATCGCACCCCGGCGGCAGCAAGACTTGCACGCCGCGCCCTTCCGCCACGCCGAGCCAATACTCACACGAGCCGCGCTGCCGAAAGTATTCCGCCGCGCCGCTGTAGTCCGCGCCAAAGATGCCAATGTGCGTGACCCCTTCCATGAGCGCGAGGGCAATCATGTAGGCCACCGTGTTCGCCATGTAGCCGCGCGGAAATTCCGTAATCATCGTGTCAAACGGATACTTGAGACTCGCGGGGACATCGGGATACCGTTGCTGCATATAAATCGGGATGTGGTTCTGTTGCAGCCACCGGTAATAGGAGGTGTCCCACCACTTCAACGTGGGCGACTTCCACAACTCCGGGGGGTGTAAGTCGAACAACAAATCCGGCTCCCGCCAACAGTGCATGCGACAGGAGGCGTGAGCCCAGAGTTCCCACGTCGGGTCGTGCCAGGGCGCGCAGCGAACCGTTTGACAGCCCCCGAGAATCGCGATCTTGCGCAACCGCCCAAGCCCAGCGAGCACCGGACGTCGCGGTTGTGGGGGTCTCCACTGTTTGTGATCCTCTCGAGCTAAGCGCAGTGATTTCTCCTTGCGTACTGGCTCCAATCCCACCTCCCGACTGCTAAAAGCAGGGAGAGCCTGACCGTGGGCTCTCCCTGCTATGAATTACGTCTGCGACGTATTCAGATCGACTGCGACGCCGGTCACGTACGGGTAGTTCAACCACACCGGGTGTGTGTCCCCGATGTGCGACGTGGTCGCCGGCTGCGCCGAGTTCGGCCCCGAAGCATTCGAGACAGAGACGGCGGAATTTGCCGGCTGCGAGGCGAGGTCGGACTGCCCCAGAATCGCGAGCCACATCCCGTAGATGTAGTTCTGCGCGATGCTCGAGGTGGGCAGGACGACCGCCAACACCCCAGACGGGGTGCCGACCGAGGTCTGCGGAATCAGGCCATAAGCAACGGTCTGGTCGGAGACCGTCCCGTCGCTGACTTCGCCCGTCTGCACGGCATTATGCAGACCGTAGACCTGGACCCAGCCTGCGTTGACGGAGGTCGCATCGGTAATCGCCACTCCCACACGCTCGGGCAACAGCGCCGTGCCGAGCAAGGGATGCGCGAGGTACCGATGAGAGATCCCACAGAGCACCCCGGTGAAGACCGAAACATCGAAGCGGCAAAACACGTACTCGTTGCCTTCGATGTCCCGCATCTTGTCTCCCAGGGCATGGGGAAACGGTGTGGTAAACACCTGAGACGTACCACCGGCAGCGGCGATCGCCCCAGGACCAGTGAGCTGTGACATGGAATGGCTCCTTTCCTGTTACGTGATCGCGGACACGACGCCCAACATGCGGGCGTTGGTCGCAATCAGGTTGGCGATGGCGTGGACCTTGAACACCTTCGCGGTTTGGTTCGCGGGTTCTACCGACGGGGACGCCTTATACCAGTGACCCTTGACATAGGCGAGTTTGAGGAACTTCGGATTGACCATGTACAAGTTCCCCGACGGACAGTCGTTGTCGTAACTGAGCATCATCCCTTTGAATTTCAGCGTCTCGTTCTTGAAGCCGCCTTCGCCGGTGGTCTTGTCGGTGAACCGCTCGTTGGCGAGCAGCAAGCCTTCAAAGCCCTCAAACACGGTGCGCGTCGTGATGCCGAATTTGGGATGCTGCCCTGCAACGCCATTGCTCGACAGGTTGTAAATCGAGCGCATGGTCGCGCGCAGATTGTCAAAGGCCGAAGTCGTCTTCGCCCCTGAGGTCTGCTGATTGCGCCAGAACGAGAAATTGGCGCGGTTGATCCCGTGGACCGTGCCGGTCGTCGGGGTCGTGGAGATGATGAGCTGGAGGCCGCCGATTTCCTTACTGCTCGAGCCGGTTCCATCGGCAAAGAGCGCCGTGTTAATGGTCGAGTCCAGCGAGGATCGGAGGTTCTTCAGCTTGCCATCGAGCAGGTCGAATTTCTTCGCGCTGCCCTGATTGATGGCCGATTCCAACTCAGACTGCACAACCGTGCCAGCGATTTCCTTCCAGGACGCTTCGGCACGATCGAACACGTCCGCGCGGGTCGTGCTAATCGTTTCTAAGTCGGAGTACCACGCCACGGTGCCGTTGGTCGCATACTCAAGTGAGGCCGTGATCACGTCGCCGCCATCGACGGACATGAACCCTTCGCCCTCTTTGAGTCGGTTCAATAACCAGTAATCCTCGAAGATGTTGTCTTCGGGCTTGTCATTGACCAGCGCGTTCCAACTTGCCGTAATCGTGACTCCATCATTTGGAGCGGGCATGTTAGAGACTCACTTTCATCGGTTCGCCATCGCTTCCGCTTCCTCGGGGTGCTTTTCGTAGTAGGCGTGCGCCTCTCGGAAGTCCTTGAACTTCGGTTTCGCACTCCCACTCGGCGTTCCCGGATGGACGGTTTGCGCGGTGGCTTTGGTTTGCAGGTCGGACAGCACCTTGCCTTGGGCTTTCGCGTCGTGGCTCGGCAAGATCACGCGATGCAACACGTCGAGATACGCGTCTTGGAGCGACATCTGTGTGTTCGCTTTGAAGACTTTCTGAATCTCGGCTTTGTGCTCGGTGAAGCCGTGCCAGCTCTCGGCCTTTTTCAACTCGGCACTCGCCCGTTGCTGGATCTGCGTGGTCTGATCGCGCTGTTGGCGCGTCAGCAGATCCTGGCGGAGTGGATCGAGTTCTTTGCCGAAGCGCTCGGTGAACTCCTGGTTGATCAGCTGCTTGATTTGGGCATCCGTATAGGTGCGGGCCACGATCTGGCCGTTCGCATCCATCACCGGAATCCCCGCTTCGATTGTCTCGACGGCTTGCTGCTGACGCATTGAGGCGAGCATCTTCCCCACGCGTGACTTCACGGTCGCGCCGTGGATGGGATGACTCAACGCTTCCTGGTAGGCTTTCTCCAGGAACTCGCCGGGGTCGCCTTGATAGCGGCCGTACCAATCGGCCATCTGCGCCAACTGATCGCGGTCGATGGACTCAACCCAGCCGTGCTGCTGGCGATACGCCTCGAGGTCGGTCTTGTACTTGTCGCGTTCTTTGTAGACGCCTTCCAAGATCGCCTTGTGACGTTCGAACGGCAGCGGGCCTGAGTCGGTGCTGTCGGTGATCGGATTCGTCGCTGTCGCCTGTGTCGCCGGCGCCGCGCTACCAGTCGAATCCGTAGTGACGGCTGGCGAAGCCGTCGCAGACGAGCCGGAGCCCGCTGTGGTGTCGCCGCTAACTGCGTCGCTCATGTGTCCTTTCCGCGCTTTGTCGCTGGCGCGTCCGCGAAAACTGGGACAACAAAAAAGGGGCGTGGTGTTGACCTATCTCCGGTCAACAGTCACGCCCCTTGTCGTGTCCCTTTGTCGTCCGACGCCGTAAAGGGTTACGGTGTTCGCGCTGCAGGCGCTAGTCGGCCGTCCAAACTGGTGTTACATCAAAGTGGAGGCCCCGACTGGACTTGAACCAGTAACCCGCTGTTTACGAGACAGCAGCTCTACATTGGAGCTACGGGGCCGGTTCGTTGTGCCGTCGTCAGTCATGACCTGTTAACTCTCTCCACGAGTCCCTGTCTGGCGCGATACCTTCCGCAAGTTCATAGAGCAGACGTGCCGCGTGCCTTGCTTCCGCATTGCGAGCCGCCCCGGTCGGCCCGCAGAGCACCGCTATGTTGACGTCGTAATACGCCAACAATGCCAGCAGCCCATCCTTCTTAGTCGATGGGTATAGCCGATCTAGATTCACGGGCGTTCCACCTTCGGCGTTGTGGGTGGCGGAATTGCCCCGCCACACTCCCGACAAAACTTTGTCCCGCTGGGCCGCGTGCCTTCCCACGGCTCCGCGCAGCGACAGTGCTCGGTCACGATGCCACCTCACGATGCAGCGCTTGCAATTCTTCACGCACTTCTAGCAACGTCTTCGTCAACATAAGTCCAGTTTCACGACCTTGCTTATATCCGCGCTCGAAACCATGTCTGTCGCCGTCTCTCCAGCACTCTTCGAGCAAGTCCTTGCCTTGTGGCAGACGCAGACGCAACCACCAAGTGCGAAAAATGCGTGCAATGACATTGAACGGGATGGGCATAATCACAATGTGCATCGATGTATGTTCAAGCCACGCCAAACCCCACCAGTCCGACACAATCGCGGCTTCTGGCACACGACGCACAAACCAGTTATTTGACACGGACAATCCGTCCATTCTTCACTTGGCGCAGGTACACGCGCTCGACCGTGCGGCCGGCATACAGTTGACTGGCGACCCACGCCCGAAAGCGTGTCCGCTCCCATCGGGCGACACATCGCGCACGCCACCAAACCCAGAGCCAGGCGATCGTATTAATTAGTGCCCGCATCAAAGACATACTCTTTGCACGAACATTTCACGCTCAGGCGCGTGCTTGCGGCATCGTTGTCGCCCGCCACGAAATTCGCGCACTTCCGACACACCAGACTCCAGCCACACTCGCGCAAAATCTGTTCGAACTCCATGAACCGCTTGAGCTTATCGAGCGTGATCGGGCGCTTCTCTGGCGTCCGAATTGCGTGACCGTCAGCGGTTAGAAGCATGTGTCACCTTCACCTCTCGCACGGTAAAACTTGCGGTCTCACAGCGAATCTGCTCACTGGTCTGCGTCCCGCGACTTAAGAGCACACGCGCATTGTCGAGCGTCTTGGCGTCAATCGCGCCGCGCCAGCTCGGAAAGCGATCGGTATGCCGCAAGCCCAACTCATCGGCCCGTTGGAACATTTGTTTCTTGCTGTAAAACACTTCTGGTTTATCGCCGAAGTTCTCCTGCGTAAAGCCTCCCACGTATTCATCCCCAATGACGCCAAGCGGCCCGTTCAGCGTGCCATGTGGACAGAACGGAAATTCACCGATCGTGAGCGTCGCGCCACACTGCTCACAGGTCACGACTTCGCCTCTTTCGGGCACACGCGCTGAAAATAGATCCGCATCTCCGCATCCAGACTCGGGACGTAGTTGGCGTACTGCACCTGCGCGCGGTGTTCGCCGCATTTGCAGTCGTAGGTCACCACTTCATATTCCCGACCGCCACTTGTAACTAAATGGCGCGACTTCTTCATTTCAGCAATTTACTCATATTGGCCGCGTCATCCCACATGTGATACATGCTTCCACCAACCGTCGTCACCAGACGCACCGGCTTTGTGCTTTTGCATATCATCTCGTCGATATGCTCGTGACCGATTGAGGCGACATGGTCTCGATCAACGTAGAACGCCCCCTGCGGACCGACCAATTGGATGAACCCTTTCATTGAATCTTCGGCCCTGAGCGTTCGCCGCTGGCTTCACTGTCCTGCTTGCTCAGGGTCGGCGTTTTGTCTGCGAGCCCCCCATGCCCGGCCGGTTTCTTGGTCGCCCCTTTCGCGCCAGACTCGGTCGGCACGGCCATCTGCAGCAGTGTCGCGTTCATGGCGCCGGCTTGCGCTTCTTGAATCGCCTGCGGACTGATTTGAATCCCACACTGCGCCAAGACTTCCACCACAATTGGGAACTGCGGCATCAACGGATTGAAGTCCTCGCCCTTATAGGCAAAGCCCAAGCTTGGCTCCGGCTTCTGCTCCGGCATTTCGTCGGCGACAAACTTTAGCGGATCTTCGCCAAACAGGTCGATGATTTTCCGGGCAATCGCCGCCCGATTCATCAGCGGGTCTTTCGCCATGAAGTTGTAGAGATTCATCCACCGCTTGATCTCTTGGCCCGCATCCAGGCGCAACTGACTATTGGGCTTCGCGGTAAACTTCGGCCGTGGATCGCCACCGCTGAGAATCTGCGCCCGCCACTGCAGATAGGCCATTGCCGCCTCGGGCCCGATGAGTTCCGCCACTTGATTGGGGTCACTGCAGAACCGCAACGCCAGCGCCGCGACTTTATCCACGCCTTTCAAGTACGCCCGGACGATCCGTTTACGCTCGGCGTCCATCGCCACCTGCATGGCGTCGTCGATCTTCGTGATTTCGGTCGCCGTACGGTCATCTTCCTCGGTCACGCCAGACTGATTACTGCCAATGCGCAGGGTCTTCTGAATGTCCCGCTCAATGTAGTCGTTGGCGAGATACGTTTGCCGCGGACTTGTGCCCTGCGCCAGCAACATGAAATGGTTCTGCAGTCCACCCGCAAACGCCGCAGCTGGCAGGGGGATCAAGCTGCCGGTCATTGCCACTTCCACCTTTGCAATCGCATCAGGTGGGAACGTCTCAGCGTTGTAGCCGAATTTAGGTTTGTTGATGTCCCGCTCTTGCACCATCTGCGTACGGAACAAGCACAACTCTTTCACCAGTGGCCGCGTCATCTGCGAATCGCTGGGGATATATGCCGAATCCGGCACGTCGCGCAGCGTGAACACGTGGATCGGGTTGCCAATCAGCGAATCCGCCCGCAAGCGCCCATCAAGCAACAGCGTCTGATACGGCGAGGCCCACATCGGATCGGGCTCGCCCATCGGCCCCATCTTGTCCGCGAAGGCGTCGAGGCCATCGATGATCACGTGCCGCCGATACACTTGCGGATGGATGACGTCGTCATCAAAGAGCGCCGCCTGATACCAAACCAGCACGCCGTCCACATACGCCATTCCCGGCGATTCATTCGGCTTACTGCCCGACTCGAGCACCTTGTCGTCGGCGGTCTGCGTCCCGGTAAAGTCCGGCGGCAAGGTAAACAGGCGCTGCGCCGTGCGGAACGGAATGCGGAAGCGCATTCCCAACCACGGAGCTTTGTCGAAATCCGAATCAGTAAAGTCGGCTGGGATTAAGAATTTCTTAGACGACACGCGGTCCCAGAACCACGCCTCGTGAATCGGCACGGGCACCGACTGCGACAGGCCCAGAATAGCGCCAGGCTGGGGCGTATTCTCGACCTGGCTGAGCGTCGGCTGATACCCAATCACGGTCGGCCCAAACCCAGCCGTGCAGGTGCAGTCTTTGATCGCTTTGAGGATCGTCGGGAGCACGTCCATCCGATCCGGTGCGAGGAGCGCATTTAAGAGCGCACGGAACGCCAAGACGCCCGGCTGGGTCGCATCAAAGCCGACCCCTGGACTGAGTTGGAGCTCTGGGGTCTCGAAAAAGAGTTGCGCGCCCCTCTGTTCGACTTGATAGAAATCAACATTGACGTTGACGTAATCGGCGGACGGCGCTTCGGTCAGCGGCGTGCCGGTGTAATAGTTCAGGTTCTCCTGCCACTTGGTGTGATAACTCTCGCCCACCCGCGAGCTGCGGTCCACCTCACCACGCCAAAAGGCCAGGTCGTAGGGCTGATTAGCTGGCATCTGGTAACAGCCCACCCCTCATCGGTGCTGGACCTGTGTACTCGTTGGGGTGGATCCACGTCAGCGACTCCACCTTCCGCGCCTTGCGTCGCCGCTTCGTGCGAATGAAATACCCGCGTCGGTACGTGTTGTGTTGGAATTCCAGCATGCTCGCCTCTAGGTTGGCTCGCTTCGCCACTCGCAACACGTCTGAGTTGCGAGCAAACTCACGCTCCGCATCGGTCGTGACGACATTCGCCGCATATTGTTCAAGCGTACGTCGCCCAGAGGGCCAACGGACTTCAGCGAGACCGTACGCCCTCGTCACTTCTACGGCATAGAAGGGACTGGACTGCGCTGGCAGAATGGCAAATGTGTTCACTTCAGGCAACGCGCACGCTCTCGCTTCCTAATCGCGTCTTGGCTTTCGGCGTCACGCTCATCCGCAGCGCGCCCATCGTGCCTTCAGGAAAGACTTGGGCCTGTTTAGCAAACACCGCCGGCGACGGCCGGCTCATGAACTGATACCGCGTCTCGTCCAGCGCGTGATCGTCCATCTTTGTATCCACATCATCCGGATTGTGCTTATCGCTACGCGCATTGGGAATAGACCGGATCGTGTAGCGCGAGTCGGGATGACAGATAAACCACGGCCGCCCATCGGGCGCGTCCCGCAGGAATGCATGGAACCGCTGCCAGCCGTTAAACCGGTCGTTATCCGCCAAGATCGTCGGAATGCCGTAATGCGCCAGGGTCTCTCGGATCGACTGTCCGACAAACTGCCCGTCTTTGTGCGTGGCGCCAGTTTTATTGTTAATCGCCGGGTCCGCGGCCGTGTAGGCCACGCTCCGAATCCCCAACTCCTCGTCGATGGCCTTAATGCCCTTCGCCACTTCAGGCTCATCCATCCCCTGGAACTTCCAGTCCTTGCGCTTATAGACCCGGCCGTCGGCGAGCGTGGCATACCACCCGACACACCCCGGTTGGTTGCGGCCCCAATCGAGGCTCCGCGTCCACCGCACCGAGGCCGGATCGATGGTCAGTTCGACGACGTGGTGCGACTCACGCCATTGCGAAAAGAATTGCCCTGAAAACACACGCCAGTCGCCGTGTCGGAGTTGCTCATAGCGCCATTTGGGGAGCAAGGCCAAGGTCGTCAAGTAGTCCGGGTCGATATACGGGTTGTCGTCGAGCGTCGCCGGGATGTAGGCAAAATTCGCCGGGTCATAGACCGCCTTTAACGCGGGGTACAGTTCAAAATCGGGCGCGTGATCCACAAACACGTCTAACAGCGCATTGGAACTCGGCCCGCCAGGGTTGCTCGGCACCAAGAACTTCGCCCCGCCCACCGCCCGCACCGCCGGCTTGTTCGTTCGCGCCCTCGTCGAGAGCTCGAGCAACGGCACCGTCCCGTCTTCTTTCACCGGATACTGGCTCCCCTCATCGGGCACAATCGCGTCATATTCGGTCGAGAGGTAGTTCTGCACCGCCTCCGCGTCTTCCATGTGCCCACACTGGATCAACGACCCGTTGGGGAACTTGAGCACCCCGTCCGTCTTCAGCCACTCAGCCCCAATCAGCCGACTCTCGGTCTCCATCCGCCGGATGTGCGTTTGCTGCAACTGCTTGTAGTTCTCCCGCAACAACAACGCCTCATACCCCGGAATCGTCAAACACTGCTTGTAGAGCCACCAGCGACAGCCCGTGCTCTTCCCCGGCCCAGCCGCCCCCCCCCAGAGAATGTTCCGGGCGGGACATTCCCACATCACCACCTGCTTCGGAACGGGCACAAACAAGCACTTCTTCTCTTTCCCCTTGAGCGTGACCACCACGGCATGCTTGACCTGCCGCTGCCAGCAGGCCTCCTGGGGACACAGCCAACACGTCAGCCCCGCCACCTCAGACTGCACCAGCCCCGCCTGACACCAACAACATTTCGCCGTCGCATGGATGAGCACGCTTCGCTACTTGATCGCCGTTCCTACGCCATCCTGACGCCCCACAGCCGCCTTCTGCGCAGACTGTCGATGAGCCTTTTTTCTTGTTTGGGCGAGTTTCGCTTGATGCCGAGCGAGCCTACCTTGCCCTTTACGCTGAGCTGGGCTGCGCTGACCACCAGCCCTCGCCACCACCGGGGTAGGGTCCCCTTCGGGATCCGCTCGCCGCGATTCGCCAATCGTCACTGGCAGCGCGGTCTCTGGCTCGTTAACATAATTCTTTATTATCGGACTCGAAGAGACAGCGTAAGTCTTATCGCTCAACAACTTAGCTGTATCGTCTTGCAACACATCTGGGGCGAAAGTGGGGGACGAAACCTGTATCCCAACCTTCACGTCGCCCTGCCCGACGCCAATCTGTACGATGACTTTCGGAACACTATTGTCGTCCTGACGCTTCCCCCAGCGATCGGGATGTCGGCGCTCAAGGTGCGTCGCGGCGGCGGCCCAGAACTGCGGTAAGTTGCTGGCCTTGCGCACGTTAGCGACCATCTGCGCTTCAGCTCTAGCTTCGGCCTTTTCTACAGCGTGAGCAAACGTAGCGAAGGGTTCTTCGCCGGTCTGTCCGCGTTTCAACCATTCATAGACCGTAACCTTCGACAGGCCTGCGAGTTTCGCGGCCGTCTCAAGGTAGTTCCCATCTCCAATCGCATCAAGGACTTGCTGAACGGTGCTGGCGCTACCGATATCGCTCGGGCGGCCCGTAGTCGGTGGCTGGTAGAGGGCGGCAATGGCTTCAGCTTGCGTCTGTAAGCTGGGCATCAACCGTTAATTCGTTGGTGTGGTGATAGTTGGGGTAGTCGGTGGTGCCGTCTTGGCGTTGGCCGTGCCAGATGCGGCGAGCAGTGAGGAAGGCTTCGCGTTGATCGATGCAGCGCCAGGAGCAATAATGGCCCCCGTGCAGGTTGGGGGAAAGCGGGCTCCGGCACCACGCACACTGATCGGGCATGCACGCTCCACTGATGACGAAGTCGCTGTGGTTAGTGAGAGAGTGAAGGCGGGAAGAGCCGGGGTCGTCGCGTTCGCTCTGACCCCGATAAGGTTAATATCTCACGGGCAGGGGAGCTTGACAAGCACGAATCTTGCCATGCCTATATATTGTGGTCTAGTCGTAGTATGGCTACTACTGGTAGTGGTAGGCTGAACAGATTTCTCTTGACGACTATTCTCCAAATTATTGGATTTACGCCACGCTGTTCGGATGCGCTCGTCGATACCGCTGCTGGGCACGCTCACTGCTCTTGCGGCGGCAGGCGACACACCGCCAGTGGTCGCCCCGGTGCCTGGCTCCACACTCCGTGCAGCGCCCCAACGCCCGCATCCGCGCTTGCCAGCGGGCTTGACTGCTCTCGACGAGGGCAGAACCGCACTGCGGACACTTCATGCGTCGTGTCGCGCCTGCAATCTACGCTCGGCCTCGGCCCAGTCGGCTGGCGTATCTAATGCGCAGGTTTCTTCTGCGGAAATGATCAGCGGCACGCAGTACTTACCGTACAGATCGCCGTGCTGCTCGACAGTCTTTCTCCAGCAACAGTATGCGGTCCCGTCGCGCCGATAGGCCGGCTTGACATCTTGTCGCCGCGCTGGCACACCAGCCCACCCTTGATCATTCCAGACCTCCCCGCTTCGCCACGGTTGCAACCAGCCATTATAAATCCCGCACGCCAGCCCTGGGCTTTGCTCTTGCGGTAGCTCAACCACGCTCACCACGCTATCGACCTCTGGTGTCAGAAGGGCGAGCGCGTTTCTGACATGCGCCGGCGTACGCAAGGGCTGCGTCGGTTGCAAGAGGATGATCGGATCACCCTCCGGCACCCGCCCGAGCACGTCTTTCACGACATCAATCATCGCACACGTATCAGTGTGTAACGGCGCGGGCGCATAGAGATACGTCTGTGCTTGGCACCCCCAGTTGAGTTGTTCTGCGACCGTCGCGTCTGAGGTCACCACGACATGAGCGCCAACCGAGAGGCCAATACGTGCCGCTCGCACGACTGGTGTCACACCAGCCAGCGGCGTCATGTTCTTTCTTACGATGCCGCGACTACCGACGCGGCTCGGGATGATAACCACCGGTTGCAAATGACCTCCGCAATCTCCTCCCCCGCCGTCCCAGATCCATAAATCGTGCTGCTCGAATACGGCCCGTGTGCGATCTGCTGCGTGACGGCTTGCACAATCGCCTCCGTCTCATGCGGCACATCGACCACATTCGGCCCACGTTCCCGACCCAGTTGCCGCGATCCGAGATTGACCACCGGCACCCCAAGAAAGGCACTTTCTCTGATCCCAGCACTGCTATTGCCGACCATGCAGGCGCATTGCGCCAGCAAGCGCAGAAACCGCGTCGGCGGAAAGTTCTTCACCGTATACATTGTTCTTTCCGGATGCGTGTGTCGCCATTCGCGAATGGCGCGCCCGACCAGATTGGCGCCCGCATCTTCCCCAGGCGCAAACACAATGCGCGGTAACGGAATCTGACACACGGCCTCTAAGGTCATCCGCATCTGATCGCCAGCCGCATACGCTTCGCTCGTGACAGAATGCTGTAAGACGATGAGGAATGGACGCGCCAGATCCATCTGTGGGCCGGTGCCGTGGAGTTCTTCTGCGGTTACGGGCGGTTCACTGCGCGTCTGCTTCGCCAGGTCGATGCTCGGACACCCCGTGTTGTAGATGTGCGCCCAGTCCCCAGTCAGTCCATACACGCGATACTTCGCCCGCTCGGTACAGACACAGTGGCAGTCCGCTAGTTGCGTAATGGCGTCACGCACCTTATCGTCGATACTGCCGGTATGTTCGCCACCCTGCATATGAATGGTCGGCACATGCAAGTAGCTACCAGCCTGGGCCGCAGCGAGGACTTCGTGTCGGTCCGCGCAGACCACCACGCAATCGCTCCGCATGCGTTGCAAAACCCCGCACAACTCTGATAAGAGCGCTCCCGTCTCTTTCGCGCTGGTGATGAGATTTTCCCCTTCGTGGACGGTCCAACATTCCGCCGCGATAGCGTAGCCTTGCTGCTTGACAACGTCCACCACCTTTCCATACCGCTCCAAAAGCGCACTCGCACACGCGATAATCTGCAGGTCCACCTCGGGCCTGGCTTTGAGCGCCCGGCACACGGGCTCCAATTTCGCCCAACTCGGCCTTGCCGTGAGGATGACGGCTACGCGCAATAGCCCACCACCCCTGTTTTTCCATCAGGATAGATACGAATCTGCCAACGCATTGGGCTCCCTTTGTTCTCGCACGTCTCAAGTTCGCGTAACAACTCGGTCAGGCCGACCGCCATATGCACCTCCTCACACAAGTCATTGATGCCGTGCCACGTCCACCCATCATCATCGGTCCACGCCTTCGCGTCTGAACTCATGCCGCGAAATCCTTTCGCATCCGCCGCGCTTGGATAATGGCTATGAGTTCGCTACCGAGTTCGTCTACACTAATAACTTCCTTCTTCACGAGCAGGCGTGCTATGGCATCGAACCAGTCGAGTTGCGTGGCTTCGTTGTCGATGGCTTTAGCAATGCCTACATCTAGCGTTGGCGCTTTCATGCGCTCCACCTGTCTCGAAACTGTTGACTCACGCCGGTCGTCATCGTCTCCACCGCATCCGCCCAGTCGCGAATCTCCCGGAATTGTTCGGGTGTTTTATCCCAGACCATCTGTCGCGATTTGCCCGGCAGGCAAAAGTGTGCTTCGATGATCCGCGCGCCTTTGCTGATCATGTGCTTGCATGCCGCCGTCCCGATCGTGTGATCGCTCCACCCATCCAAGAGCGGCGCAACCGACGCGGTCTCAAGCGGTGTGGGATACAGCGGAATAGCGGTCAGGTCAGCCTCCACGCAGCGGTTGTGGTAGCCCTCTGGTTTGCGCCCCCACGCCCAGGACTTCACGAACGCCACCATGTAGCCACTCATGATCGCTTGGCTACTCGCGACCTTAACACGTTCTTGGTTCAGCTTTAGCAGCATCAGTAATGAATCGCGGTCAAACGGCGTGCTCAGAAACCGCACCTTCGCGCGCTGACACGCCTTCATCACGGTCACATGCGCGGCTTCGTCGAGATGCGCGTGTCGCAACCAGTCCGCTTGCGGATCCTGCGGATTTAACCGCGCTGGGGTATAGCTTTGGATCTTCACCGTGTGCGCCCCGCTGTCGGCCGCCGCTTGCACCATGTCACAGGCGAGATCCACGTTGCCGCCATGCGCCGTCGCCAATTCCGCGATTAATTCGATGCGGCTCATTTAGTCCTCCGGCGCGGGCGGGGGTGCCGCTACGACTGCGATAGCGTCAATGAGCCCTTGGAACTCAATATACTCATTGCCAAGCCCTTCCCAATTCTTCGACGCGCTTTCAAGGGCTTGGCCTCTTACTAACTGGTTGTGTTGCACGCGCTTAATGAACTCGAACTGGCGAATCACGTCCTTGGCAGCTCCAAGGAGCTGCGCGAGGGCCTGCTCGGCGGCCTCGGCACGGGCTTGGGCCTTCTCGTAAGCGGCTTGCCAGGACGCAAGATCCTCGTCTCGACTCTCAATCCGAGCGGTGTCATCGTCTCGTTGTTGCTGTAATGTTTGGATCTGGGCCTGGGCGGTCGCGAGCTGCTGTTCCAGTTCACGAATGCGCACATTAAACTGACGCCGTTCTTCCATCAGTCCAACATCTGTGCTCATCAAGTCCTCCGGCGCGGGCGGGGGTGCTGCAAGTAGCTTGTCTAAACCACAGTTGCATGGTTCGTTAGTGCCAACGCCCCACGCAGGATGATCCCATGTTTGCGAGGCACATCCGAAGTTATGGCGGCCGTAAAGCTTCAGCGCGGATCGGAACTGCGCGAGGGCCTGCTCAGCGGCCGTGGTGCGACAACGCAACTCACTAACAAGCGTGGCGATGTGCTTCCCTTGCGCTTGCTCATAGGTTGAAATTCCGAGCGCACCCCACACGTTATCTACGATCAGCGACTCAGACTGATACCGACTGCGCCAAGTATTAATCTGATCCTGGGCGGTCGCGAGCTGATCAGCGGCGTCCCTGACTTTTAATTCTTCGATCTGCCCAATCGCATATAGCGCCAGCTTGGGTAGATCGATGATGGCTTCAGAAGGCGGCTGGGGTTGCCCGAGTGCCTCAATGATGTCTCGGATAAACTCTGAGGCAGCCGCCCATTTCAAATCGAGTGCGTGGAGCTGGGCCTGGGCGGTCGCGAACTGATCGGCCAGCTCATTCGGCTCAGGCATGGGGTCGAACCGACGCAATTTAATCAACCCTTTATTCGGCTCACTCATGGCTCCACCTACTGTTGCCGTTCCCGTTGATACCAGCCCAACGCGTCTTCGACCGTACGAAAGATCACAAACGGCCCCGTCCACCAACAGCGCCACTTCACTTGATCGTCGGTCAGCTTGCCTTTCGGGCTTTTCACTTCCGCAACGGCCGCTTTTGGACCAGACTTTGTGACGTAGCCCAGCAGTAAATCTGGGATGCCTCCACCGCTTGCGGCCAACGAACAGACCGAGACTCCTACCTGCGTCAACGCCTCCGCAATCGCGTGATGATTGCCGTCAAGGCGCGGCTTGCGTCTCATGGCAATTGATGAGAGTCGGCCGGTTCTAACCCGGCTTGCGCGTGTCCGCACCCACTGACATGACTGTCAGTATTCGGCTGACCACTAACCGCGACTTCGGTGGTCATACAACGGTCTTCCGGAAGCGATCCGGCAACATTCACGGCCGCGCGGTTTGCGCTACCCGCCACGTCCGGCCCGTCACCATCCGGGCTGCGACTCTCGTGTTTGAGATGACTTCGATACGCCGCTGTTCGCGCTTCCTCCACCGTCCACCGATGCCCGCCCGTCTGCGCATATCGCCGGCAATTAGCCCGACTCTGCTTCACGCGACACCGATTGCACCGCACAAAGCGCCCCAGCCAGGGCTTCCCACACTGGATACACAAGCCTTCCGCGTGCCGACGCGCGTGCCAGGCGCTCCAGTACCACGCGCGCTCGTAATATGGCGTCATGCCTCTTGACATTTCCAACACCCGAATATCGTCATGCGCCCATCTCCAGCGGTAAGGCGCCTTGCGCTAGCCGTTTGGCGGCGATTTCGCAATACTTCTCTTCCAGTTCGATGCCGATGGCTTTGCGGCCGAGCCGCTTGGCAGCAACTAACGTTGTGCCGCTGCCCATAAAGGGGTCAAGGATCCACGCGTTCTCGACAACCTTCGAGATAATCCACTGCATAACCGCTTCCGGTTTTTGGTACGGATGGCCATTTGCATCAGCATCTCGGCCGACACGCGGTGTGGTTGCGTCAAATACATCGTCCCCACCATAAAGCAGGAATCCATCCTGACTGAGCACCCAGATCGGCTCCATCGACCACTTCACGCGACCACCAACTTGCGGCTTCGGGTCAAGTTTTCGCATGTATAGTGCTCGGTGCTTTGGGCGATCGGTGTCGGTCGCACGCGTCAGTAGTTGCTCCGTGAATTGCGCCGGCCAGAACGTCAAAATAGGCTGAATCGTCAGAGCTAACCAATCCACAGAATGTTTATCCCAATGCTCACGAAAGAGCGCGGCCGCAGGATTGCTTCCAGCACCAGAGTGAAGCCGGCGCCAGCCTCCTGTTCCATAGGGAGGGTCAGTCACCAACACATCGTGATCCGGCCAAGTGTTCATCAGCAGGCAATCTCCGTGATAGATCACGATCCCGTCCTGCTCGTAATACGGCCTCACCCTATTTCCCCTCTTGACAGCGCCAACAGCGCAACCGCCCTGGCCGACTCATCCGCGCACACTGCAGACAGCGTTTCGGGCGCAGATACGACGCCAGATCTGACACCGGCACATTTGTGCGCTTCACCGGCTCTTTCAGCTGCTCGCGGAAGAGATCGGCGTCCGCGTTGTGGTGTGCCCCGTCCCAGGTCACGGTAAACTCACTGAGCACTTGCCGCTGATTCGTCAGGCTCATGCCGGCACCTCCACAGGTGACCACTGCTCATACGTTGTCACCAACACCCGTAATTCCGCCTCCGTGAAAAATTCCTCTAGCCGTCCAATCGTCGTCGGGGGAGGCTGCAACATTGCCGCTTTCGCGCGCAGTTGATGCTTCGTCCGCCACCATTGCCCCCGTTCACACACGCACGCCGCGAGGTCATACCCGGGACTCTCCCGGTAGCGAATAAACACCAGCCCATCGTTGCGACAGTGCCTACAACGGCTCATCGTCCGGGACCTTCCGCTGCTTAAACGGCGATAACGAAGCGTGAAACGGTTCATCCTCCCAGAGTGCGCCCCGCAACCAAGTGGCCGGATACGGTATGAAGGCCCCGCCGTCCTCCAGCCAGTTCGGTTGCACTTTTTGCCAGATCAACGCAACCAGCATTTTCTCCACCAACGCACCGTTGGGGCGAATTTGCTCCCACGCTTTCAACGCATCTTGCTTCGACACCCGCTTGGGATAGGCGTCCCAAAATCGGGCAAATTCAGCATCAGCTTCCCTGTGTCGAAATCTCGTACGCCATTTCATCGCTGCGCCTTCCCGCCCCTACGCGTCTCGTAATCCCTTCTTCACTAATCGCGGCACATTTGCTGGTTGAATGTGTTGTCGCCAGATTGGCTCATTCGCCATCATTGCAATCCGTCGCCGCCGCATTTTCTTCACAAGCTTGCTGCTTGAATCGTGCAACCGATCCCACCTGGACCGCTGGAAGTTCTCAGGTTCCTCGATTTTTCGATGACACCGATGACAGATCGCCGTCAGCGCGCACAAGTTTTCACCGCGCAAGGTCGCAGAATCGTACGCCCGATGGTGAGCCGTCTTGGCTTTGTATCCACAATAGCCACACCGATGACACGCACGTTCCAAGACTCGCGCCCGAATGCCTTTCCAAAGGTCACTATGTAGATATGCGCGGTACGACTTGAACCCCATCCGGCGTAAATTGTCATCGCGGTACGCGTACGGATTGTTCAAATTGCGCCATAAATACTTGCTTTTTTGAAAGCTGTTCACAAGAGACACCCGTGAATACTGAACCCCGGATTCCGACTCTCACAGCCCCCCTGTGAGACGATCTACACGACTGAATGAGTCAATCCCCCCGTTAGATCGACTTGGGGCCGAGTTCGCGCGGCGCGCGGTTCAGTGCCTCGGCTTGTCCCATGAGAACACTCAGGTTCCGACGATTGATCTTCTAGTTCGTCGGCAACATGCGGCAGCTCGCAAACGTGCGTGAGCCCCGGCGTGGTCACCTCTTCGCCGTTCGGCTGTGTCGGTGACTCGACACTCAAACTTACGTTTCGATCGCTGGTTGATACACGTCCACCGTTTGTCCAAACGTCCACGCCACGGCTTGTCGCGCCTGCGTCATATCAGGAGGCACGCGCAGGACATACCGCTTCTGCGAAGCGTCAGGCTCCCGCGTGCTGTTCAACACGCTCACCACCACCAATGGTTCATCACCGGGGAATTCCGTGCGGTACAACGTGCCTGTTTCATCTGCATGGATCGGCACGGCTCCGCTGTCGGTGAGATAGCGATCAAAGCCAAACCGTTCGAGCATCACCCGCCGGACTTCGACGTTAGCTTCCGTGCGGATCTGCTCGATGGTTAAAGTCTCCGGCCGCAAGATCACCGCTTCGCTCACGCGCACGCCGTGCCACGCGTACAACGGCCATCCGTCGCGACACAGCAACGCCGGCTGGCGGGCATCATGGAGACGCCCCTCACCATCTATCGACAGCGATTGCGGGCGCTCGCAGACGAACACCACGCCCTTGTAGGGGTACCACCAGTTACAACTGCGCCCCAGCGTGAGCCACCATCCCAGGCGTTCGCGCTGCTCGACGGTGTGTATGGAACGGAGATGGCGATCTGGGAAGTCGTAGAACGCTGACCAATAAATCTCGTGCTGACCCCAAAAACTCCAGCCCCCATTGTCCCCGAGATTGGCCCGGAGATTGGCCCAGAGATTGGCCCCGAGATTGGCCCAGAGATTG
>ERZ1292644.803-Hain-H14-01um-R2-803-length-18396-cov-5_pt1 | contig 18396 bp, 28 predicted proteins | sample MGYA00564402_ERZ1292644 | MGnify/ENA primary metagenome ERZ1292644 (study PRJEB36523, sample SAMEA6512644) | groundwater metagenome | collected 2019-01-09 | study: AquaDiva: Metagenomics assemblies of 32 groundwater samples
ACTTCGTGCCGAGGGGATGAATGTGTGTTACCATTATTTTCTTTTCGAGATTTTTTATTTTTTCGTGCCCTTTTTTCAGCAATGCGGAAATTTCTGATTCTTCTACCTGATGTATTCCTATGTCTGCCCCGCCTGCTCCAAAAATTCCAAGATTGTATTTTATGAAATAGCTTCCGTGAATGTTTTTTGCTTTGTAAAGTTCTGCGAGAAAATCTATTGTTGCAACAGACTCATGATTTCCCGGGATTAAAAGAACCTGGTGATATTTTGCGAAAGGTCCGACTATGTTTTTTAAATCTCTTTCTGCAATTGTCAAGTCGCCCGCAAGAATTACAATATCAACATTTTCTTTTTTTGCAGTTTCGACTAATCTCTTGATGGAAGTGCTGTTTGCGTGAATGTCGCCGACGGCAAGGATTTTTGTTTTTCTTTGTTTTTCCATATTAAGAATAAAAGGGAGGAGTTAATAAATATTTTTAGCAAAATTTTTAAGGATACTATATCCAAGGCGTAAACCTGTTTTGTCTTCTAAAGCTTTTAAGTAAATTTTCTTTGCTTTTTCATATTCTGTGGCTGCTGAATATGTTGCTGAAATTATTATTCCTTCTTGATACATTACGTGTATACCCCCTATATCTGCTATTATCTCAACGTCATCTTTTCTAAGGGCTTTACGGCCAATTTTCCTAAGTTTTATCTTAATTTTAGATTCCCGCAAAATTTTTCCTTCTAATAAGTCCAACCGGTTAAAATAATCCAGTGTATGAGTTTCTTCATGAGCTCTCACGAACAAATTATATAAATCATCTCCAAATTTTTTATAGTAAATATGGCAAATTCTCTTTGGGAACAGCCCGAAGGTTCTGGCGGGATAACATTGTCCGTCACTTTCGTATTCACTTCCATATTCTTTATCAGCATATTGTAGATCTAATCCTCGTTGATGTTCTGATACTGATTCTACAAATCCGTCGTCATAAAACCTTTCTCCAGATTTCAAAGGAAATTCTATGTTTAATGCTTCTAATTTTGCGGTTCTCATTTGATTTTATTAAATCTTTTATTTAAAAATCTTTCTTATTGTCATCACTAAATGATAACACAAATGTATCTTCCAAAACATTTAAAAGGAAGACATTTTCTGGATATATACATTGGAAGCGTTATATTCAATTAAGATGAAGGATAATTTTGACATCTTTTTCAGGAGAAAGCCTGCGTTGATGTTGGTTTGCCTGAAGAAGAACACGAGGATGAGATACGGGAGCATTCTTGCGAAGGAAATTGATTGCACTTACAGCCACGCCGTGAAAATTTTGCAGACGCTTTCTGATTTGGGGTTGGTTGTCTTTGAAAAAAGAGGAAGAATAAAAATTATAAAACTTACAAAGAAAGGAACAGAAGCTGCCGACGCGATTGAGAACATCCAGAAACTGATTAAGTGATTGAATCCTACATCCTGCTTAAAGTTTTGTCAAATCGGAATCTTTTTGAGAGATTAATCTTTTGCGATTCTTTTTCTAATTTTGTAATGAGTCCCTTTTTTTAAACCATATTCTTTAATGAGATTTTCTAAAGGACCCTTGTATCCGATAACTTTTTCTTGTTCCACCCCTCTTGAAATTAAATAATCCCATCCTGCTCTTGTAAAATTAATTTCTGTTTGTTTACCATGAACCTCTCTTTTTGGTGAATAAGCTCTTATTTGCATTACCATTTAATTTTGTAAATCAATAATATTTTAAACATTTCTTTATTTAATTATACAATGGTTTTGCAATACAAGCTGAAATCTGAAACGAGGTGGAAAAAATATCCTGGAAAAGACAAGCTGAAGAAATCTGTTTCTGCATATGATTTTAGATTATTGAACGAAGCGAAAACAAAAGTTATTGTTCCAAAAGGTTCGTATGATAAAGTTATGAAAAGATTTCGCGCGATTGAATTTTTTAAGCATAAAGGGTGATTTACACTCGCGCTTTGCACTTGCTTGTTAATGGCTCTGAATCAGCGTTCCGCATGATTCTTCGCTGAAGAAAAAATTAGACATTAATTTTCCCTCTTCTATAAAATCCCGCTGTATTTTCCATGCTTCATAAATTCTGGGGGTAAAAATAAACCTGTCCATCACCAAAAAATGACATTTAATTCGGTCATAAAACAAACTTAGAAAAATTAAATTATCTTCTCTTTTTTTTGTCATATCTTCGCCATGCAGAAGCAACGGACTTGGCTGTTCTTTCCAATCTTCCAAGAATTGCTCTTCTAATTTGTGTTGCTCTTACTGTTCTCTTGTTTTTATAATATTTAATAACGCCTTCTCCGACGCTTTTTACAAGTTCTTTTGTTTTTGCCGAAGAAATTCCTGCTTCCCGAGCAGATTTCTGAATTACGCGCCTTATTTTTGCGCCACTAAAAACTTGTCTTCGTCCGCCTCTTTTTATTACAACACCCATACTTGGATATATATTTTAGAGTATATAAATTTATTGATGGAAAATAATAAAAAGTCAATTCCTAAATTATTTTATGGCTGAAAGCAAAATCATAATTAATGTTGGTTCAATTAATCCTGTCAAAGTTGAAGCAGTTCGAGAAACTATTGAAGGTTATTCTTTTTTGCATCCTTTTGAAGTTATTTCAATGAATGTTTCTTCGGAAGTTTCAGAACAGCCTATATCTTTAAGGGAAGCGGTTAGAGGCGCAAGAACAAGAGCGGAGAATTCTTTTATTGCGTGTGATTACAGCATAGGTTTGGAGAGTTATTTGTTCCAAGTTCCTTACTCAAAAAAATTTATGGATAAGTGTGTTTGTGAAATTTATGACGGACGCGATTTTTATCCCGGAGAATCAGAGGGTTTCATAATTCCTCCCGCTCTTGTAAAACTTATTTTTGAAAAAAAGTTGGATCTTAGCCAAGCAACCAGAAGAGCAGGATTAACAGACAGCAAAAAAATTGGCAACGAGAAAGGAATAATTAACATATTAACTCATGGAAGATATGTTCGCGGAGATCAAATTAAAAGTTCTTTAAAGATGGCTTTGATTAGTTTGGAAAATCTGGAGTTATACAGATAAAAAATGGCCCCGATTGCTCACGACTTCGCACGAGTTATTTTTAATTTAAATTTGTCTCTACCACGAAATCGCTCGGGATTTGATACCAGGGTTCAAATCTGAATTCTAAATGTTGTTTAGCAACAGCATGAAATGGCCCCGATGACCTTTAAACAGAAGTGTTATCTTTTCTTTATGCTCTTTTAATTAAAAGAATTTTATAGTTTTCTTTTCCAAAATTCTCTTCATCCAAAACTTTTATCTTATCAATCATAATCTTATATAATTTAGACTCGAATTTAGTAGAGTTAAAATCTTTAATATTCTTAATAAAATTTGATGCCTTTAAATATCGTTTAAGATAAAGTGATCCTCCAACTAACAATTCTTTATTGGAAAGAGAATAAATCTTCCCTTCTATTTGTAAACCCTTTAGCAATTCCCCCCATTCTTGATGACTGTCATAAATGTCTGCTCCTATTTTATAATTCTTGATCGTATTTTTAGAATGTTGAGACTTTGGATCAGTCCAGATATACAAATTAAAATCATTATCAAAAGCATAATATACAGAACAAACAGAGGGTTGTTTATTTTTTTCATCAAAAGTTGATAAAGATAAAAGGGAATTAGTTTCTAGAATATCTAAGGCTGATTTAACAATTTTATTAACATCTTTCTTATCAATTTCATTAGGGGGTTCAAAAGTCAAGATTACCACTTTAGTTTATGTAGGATATATTTTATAAGTATTATCTTTTTTAGGGATTCTCACACTTGAATCAGATGGCCCCGATGGGATTTGAACCCACGACACCTGGATTTCTTTGACTTCTCGACGAAACAATTTTAGTTTCTTTGAGCGCCGAACTTTCTTTTCTAAAGAAAGTTAGACATAAGAGTCCAGTGCTCTAACCAAGCTGAGCTACGGAGCCATGGAAATTATTTAGAATAAATACTTTTTTAAAGTATCTTTTTTTTGAGTGATTTATGGCTTTGAAGTTTTGTCAGAAATGCAAAACTTTGATGAGCCCCCACAAAAAAGAAGGGAGATTTTTCTTTAAATGCATGAACTGCAATCTTGTTCAGGAATCAGATGAATCAATTTTGAGCACGAGTGAAATGATTAACATCGGGGATAATGTTGGGAAAGGAATTATGGAAAATGAAAATAGTTCTGCAAATTATGAGAACAAATGCAGGAAATGCGGTTATGATAAAGCAGAGGTTATTGACATGGGCATTTTTTATTCTGATGAAGACAACTTAATTTTATTAAAATGCGGAAAATGCGGTTTTTCCGAGAGAGTCGGGAGGAGAACCTCTTAGTCTGCAGTTTAAATTTGATAGATTTTTAAATTAGAGTTTTTTTAATATTATATGGGCGTTCTTATGAGGAAACATCACGGGACAATTCTTATTACGGGAATTGCGAGACTTGCCGTAACAACTTTGTTAGTTTCTTTATCTCTTGCATTTGTTGATACTGTGTGGGCTGTTTACCTTGAGAGTTTTTTTGAAAATGCTTCTTTAGTGGGATTTTTTTCGGCATTTCTCTCCGTGCTTGCATTTGTTTTTTTCTTTGTTTTTGTTCCGTTGATTGAAAAAGTCAACAAAGTCAAATTATATTTTGTGAGCGTGTTTCTGTCCGGAGTTGTTTATCTTGTTTTTTTCATAAATAGAAATTTCATTATTTTTGTAATCCTTTCCGTGATTATCACTGCGCTGTATTCTTTTAGATTTACAAGTTTTGGAATTATTGTCAAGGATAAATCAGACAAAAAAAATCTGTCGAGAAACGTCGCGCTTATGTTTGTTTTCGCAAACATTTCATGGGTTATAGGACCTTTAATTGCAGGGCTTATTTTTGTAGAATTCGGCATCCCTGTTATTTTTTTAATTTCGTCTGTATTCTTATTCTTGGCGGCATTTTTGTTTAGGATTTCAAAAATTCATGATTCCAATATTGAGAGAAAAATCAACACAAGAGTATTCGAGAATTTTTTTGAATTTTTCAAAGACAAAGACCGAGTTGTAACTTACATTCTGCAGGCGGGTGTTGCGTTTTGGTGGGTGTTAATTTACCTTTATATCCCCCTTCTTATACTTGAAAGCAATATTAATGAGTCTTGGATTGGAATTTTCCTTTTTGCTGTTGCCGTCCCATTAATTATCTTTGAATATTCTTTTGCAAAGTTAAGCGAAAAATACGGTTCAAGGAAATTTTTTGAAGCGGGATTTTTAATTCTTTCATTTATTGCTTTGTTAAGTTTTTTCTTCAGTAATATTTTTGTCATATTATCTTTGCTTGTCCTTGCGAGCGTCGGTGTTGCGATGTTAGAGCCGACGGCAGAGTCTCATTTTTTTGATATTCTCAAAAACAAAAAAGAAGAGAACAGATTTTACGGACCTTATAACACCTCGCTTGAAGTTGGATTAGTCATTGGGAAAATTATTCCAGCAATATTTTTGCTTTTCCTGCCAATGAAATATATTTTCCCTATTTTCAGCGTCTTTATGTTTTTGCTTTTCTTAGTGGCAAAGAAATCCCGGAATATTGTTGAGAAAAGAAAGAGTTAACGGTAAATGCGGTTTTTCCGAGAGAATCGGGAGAAAAACCAGTTAACTTTTGTTTAACAATTTTTCAAAATTTTCTTCATCTTATACTTCCCCCATACTTTTCAAATTCATAATCTAATTTGTCTGTATCTACTCCTAACCTTTTATATGCAGTCTTTACTAACTTATTCCTTGCCTCTACATCTTTTTTATAACCCCCTATTTGTCCGTCATAACTATCTTTAATCTTTAAAACAAAAATTATTACGACTATTACTAATATTATTATTAGAGCAGATTTAAAAATTATTAAAAGACTTAATTCTTCATAAGAATTTATTATCGAAATTAAACTAATAAAAATTGTAATTAAAATTGTTATCTTTGCTATAAAATTATAAACACTCCGACTATAATGGAACTTATCTAAATCTATTTGTTCTAACAAAAAATCTATTTGTTTTTCTATTTTATATTGCTCTTTTTTATCCATAAAAATCACAAGAATCACACAATTTTAAGAATTTCTATCCCTTTTGGTTATTTATACTATACTTTCATCTATATTCTCTCCAAGTATGTTCGCATTTCTGGTTTGTGCACTTGAAAAATTTTGTTTCCGCTTCGTCGCCGGAGCGCGTTTGAACTGTCCAAAAATATGCTTCATTGTTTTTGCATTTTTTGCATGTCTCCGCAATTTTCGGAAGAGTTTGCGTGTCCTTGCTTGAAATCATTGGGATTCCATTTCCTCCTTTTATTTTCTCGCTTGTATTAATTTTAACTTTGCTTTTCGTCGAGTAATTGCATCTGGCACATCCAAAGTTCTTTGTTTTCTGAACAAGCACTGCGCCGCATTTCGGACAAAATTCCATATTTATTAGAAAAACTTTCTTAGTTGTTGAGAACAATACTTTAAAAAAGTTTCTCCCGACGCAACACCATTCCTTGAGAGTAAAAGCAAGATTTATAAAATTTGATTGGTGTTTTGTTTAATGGGAATAGAAGATTATGTTTCTAAATTTTATTTTGTTCTTGCTGTTACAAGTTTCGGGATTTTTCTCGCTTTTAATATTTTATCTTATCGAAATACAAGAGAAATGTTAATAAGGGGTTATCCTGTAAATGCAATTGAGATGAATCTTGTGGAAGTTTATGAAGAATCAAGTTCATTGGAGAAGGCGGTTCTTATGCTTACAGAACCCGGGCGGTGTGTTGCATATCTTTCTGAAAAACAAAATTAATTTTCCCTGCATAATCCTTTTTCATTCTGCGGTTTCTGGTTTTCAAAGAAAATTAACTTTATCCAGCCAAGCATCTGAGCTATTTTCACGACGGGTTTGCCGAGAATTTGCTCTTCTTTTATGTTGTTTTCAAAACTTAGCTGTCCGTTGTTGTTGTCGCCGATTGTTGAAAAAGCATAACTATTTTCATCGATCTTTATTTCAATTACGCGATGTATCACTGGATTTTTCTGCTGCGCGTTGAATATTATCACGTCTCCGACTTTGATTTTCTCCGGTTTTGCCTTTATGACAAATAAAATGTCGCCTTTGTTAATTCCTTTACTGAATTTGAAGTCTGTGAAATTTTCTTTATCAATTTCAAATCTTGAATATTTGCTTTCATGCCTGTTGAACCATTCGTCGAAATTTGATAAAATGTCTCCCTTGTGGTACATTGAACATGATTCAACAATCGCAAGAGGCAGAGATGTTCCTGTTACAAAACTTAATGTGGGAAAGAAAATAAATTTTATGAAGAGAAAAATAAAAATCAGCGAGAACAACCATCCCTTGAAAGAATCATCTTTCCAAAGCAGAAACCAGAATTTGCTCCAGTATTTTCTTATGGTTTTTTTTGCCCCATTTGATTTCATTGATGAAGAAAGGGGGAGATGTTTTTAAAATGATAGTTTTTTAATTAATTATTCTCGGGTTATTTTCATTCTTTCCTCACAAGTTGTTCAAGAATTTTTTGTCCTTCTGGTAATTCTTTTGGAACAAATATGCTAAAATCAAAATCTTTAGGAAAATAGCCCATGATTGACAAAATACCATCTCCTGCCTCTAAAGTCCCACTATAATCAACTCCGTTATAATGATACTTCGGATTATATGGCTCCAGATTTAAAGTAGCATAGACATGAACTAAAGCATATCCATTTTCACTAAATACTCTTACAGATTCTTTTAATCTTCTTATGTTCTTTTCTCCTTTAAAGTCATTGAAAAATATTGATTCCCATTTTCCATCTGCAAAATTTGCAGGATGAATTAAAGTGGCATAAAGTTCTTCATCATCCCTAATTGAAAAATGTCTCATCCAGGTATATTCCATTTCGGGATGCTTAAAACTAGAATTAAAATGAAGGCTCCATCCAGGAATAATTCCTTTATTTTTGAGTTTCAATATAAATTCTTTGTATGCTTCACGATTTTCCATAAGTGTTTTTTCATCCATATTAAAAAACCCATTCTTTTCTTTTTGAGTTTCTTCTCCAAATGATTCGTTAGACAAACAAACACTTACTTCAATACCATTTCCATCAAGCATATTTACTAAAGATTTTAAAAATTCGGGACGTTCATATTTATATTCAAGTCTTCTCCAGTCTTCTTCTTGACCCATAAAAAAACATCTTTTATCTGTTTTTAAAGATTATTGTGTGCCACTTTTCTCATAAATCTTTTTAAACGTAAATCCGTATTTTATTTCATGGTTAAGAATGAAATGGCAAAAAGAGCAATTATCGCAGGAGCATCTTGTGCTTTGACGTACAAAGAAAAACATCCAAACGCTTCCGAGGAGGAAGTAATGTCGCATGTAACAGAAGGGATGAGAGAGATAATAAGAAATATTGAAGAAGAGAAATAGTGATTTTATTCTTTACTTAAAATATTCTATTTTTTCAGAACAGGATTTGGTTAAAAAATCCCAAAATTATTAACTTATTAAACAAAGTTTAAATCCCCACAACCATTTGCTTCGCTACGCTATGATTAATTTAAATTGTTAATGTAAAAGAATATTTAGGGGTATTAGTATTATATCCATCGTGAACGAAAGGACGAACGCCAAAAGATGTCGTCCGTGTGAATGCACATACTTAATAAGTCAGTAAAAATGATTTTCTAAACAAAGCCCTAAAAAATGTTTTGGAAACCAAAACCTTTTTAAATATCTATTTCATGGTATACACAAGAGGTATATACAAGTTAAAATGACAAACGATATTTTTGACAACAAAATACTCTGCAAGAAATGCGAAAAGCCGATGGAAAAGGCAAAGATAGCAAGAAATGGATTTTTGCTAAGGGCTTTAATTTGCAGGAAATGCAGCGAGAAAATAATTCATCCTGTTGACGAGGAAAAATACGACAAATATATAAATCTTAGAAACAAGGAATTCAGCGTGAAGATGAGACTTGTTGGAAACAGCTACGCGGTTTCAATTCCAAAAGAAATTGTTTCATTTATGAACACCCAAAAAAAGATGATGGACGACATGGTTAGATTATGTTTTGAAGACATGGGGAGATTGTCGTTGAATTTCGGAACTGAAAAAAATAATCTTTTAAATGAAGAATTGAGGAGAAAAAAATGAACATGGAAAAAATGATTGAAGCTAAACCCTTGCTGGAAAATAAAATAGCTGCAGATTCAGGTGAATTTGAAACGTGTGTTTCATGTCTTGACGTTACCCCTATCCCCGTTGGAACACCAATAGATGTAAGAACAAACTATGTAGAAGGGGGAGGACAATTATGTGCCTCCTGTTATTTAAAGACTTATTATCCTACTAAGAACGAGTACGGGGAGGAAATTTATTAAAATGGCGGAGAAAAATTCTGTTCAGCTGAAAGTTGTCGAGGCATTGCAGGACGATGCTTACAAGGGAATTGCGAGGATTGATTCAGAGGTAATGCGTTCGCTTGACATAAGAAGGGGCGATGTTGTTTTGATTAAAGGGCACAGGGAGACTGTTGCAATTGCAGACAGGGCTTATCCTGCCGACGTTGGCGAGGGAATTATCAGAATCGACGGAATAATAAGAAGAAACGCGAAGGCAGGAATCGGAGAGGTTGTAATTATTTCAAAGGCAGATGTGAAAGAGGCAAAAAAAATAATGATTGCACCGGCGCAAAAAGGGATAATGGTGCAGATTCAGGGAGATCCCGAAGGACTGAAACGCGGATTGCTCGGAAGAAGTGTTATGAAGGGAGATGTTGTTGTTCTCGGCGGAGTGCAGAGAAGAAGAGATTTGATGTCCGAGGAGTTCAGCGACTTGAATGATATTTTTGGAAATCTTAATGATATTTTCGGAGGTTTCGGAGGATTGGGCGGAGGAATTACGCAGATAAGATTTCTTGTTGTTTCTTCAAATCCGAGTCAGCCGGTTATTATAACTGAAAACACCGAAGTTGTTTTGAATCCGAAGGCAGTAGAGGTTTCTGAAGAGAAAATCCCCGAGATTAACTATGAAGATATAGGCGGTTTGAGCGAGGAAATAAAAAAAATAAGAGAAATGGTTGAGATTCCATTAAAACATCCGGAGATTTTTGAACGTCTTGGCATTGAGCCGCCGAAAGGAGTTTTGCTTCACGGGCCTCCAGGAACCGGAAAAACACTTTTAGCAAAAGCTGTTGCAACTGAAACTGACGCGAATTTTATTTTGCTGAACGGACCGGAAATTATGTCAAAGTATTACGGAGAATCTGAAAAGAAAATAAGAGATATTTTTGAAGATGCGGAGAAAACCTCGCCGACAATAATTTTTATCGACGAGATTGATGCGATTGCTCCAAAAAGAGAGGAAACAATGGGAGAAGTTGAGAGAAGAATTGTTTCGCAATTGCTGACAATGATGGATGGCTTGAAAGCAAGAGGGAAAGTTGTTGTTATTGGAGCGACGAACAGAGTTAATTCAATTGACCCTGCGTTAAGGCGTCCTGGAAGATTTGACAGAGAGATAGCGATTAATGCTCCGGACAAAAATGGGAGACTTACAATTTTGAAAATTCATACGAGAGGAATGCCTTTGACGAAAGATGTAAACCTTGAGGAACTCGCTTCCTTAACTCCGGGATTTGTGGGAGCGGATTTGCAGGCATTGACGAAAGAAGCTGCGATGAATGTTTTGAGAAAACATTTTCCGAAGATGAACCTTGACGGGGAAGAACAGATTCCGCAAGAGATTCTCGAGAAAATGGTTGTGAAGCAGGAAGATTTTATGAGTGCGTTGAAAATTGTTCGCCCTTCTGCCTTGAGAGAAGTTCTTGTAGAGACGCCGAATGTTGATTGGAGTGATGTTGGAGGATTAGAAAGTGTCAGGCAGGAACTTCGTGAAGCTGTTGAATGGCCGATGAAATATTCAGAGAGTTTTGAAAGAATTGGGATAAGAGCACCGAAGGGGATTTTGCTTTACGGACCTCCAGGAACAGGAAAGACGCTGATTGCAAAAGCTGTTGCAAAAGAATCCGAGGCAAACTTCATACAAGTTAAGGGGCCTTCATTGCTTAGCATGTGGGTTGGAAAATCAGAAGAAGGAGTGAGGAAAATTTTTGAAAGGGCGAGACAGGTGGCGCCGTGCATTATTTTCTTCGACGAGATTGACTCTCTTGCAGGCAGAAGAGGATATGACACCGGAGCAAAAGTTACAGAAAGAGTTTTGAATCAATTGCTTGCGGAAATGGACGGGTTGGAGGATTTGAAAGATGTTCTTGTTATGGGCGCGACGAATCGTCCCGATATGCTGGATCCTGCTTTGCTAAGACCGGGAAGATTTGACAAAATATTACTCGTTAATGCACCGGAAGAAGAAGGAAGACTTAACATACTGAATATTCACACGAAGAAAATGCCGTTGGCGAAAGATGTTAATATGAGTGAGTTTGCGAAGAAAACAATCGGTTATACCGGAGCTGATTTGGAGGCGTTTACAAGAGAGGCGGGCATGCTTTCCCTCCGCGAAGACATTAATTCAAAACAAGTCAACAAAAAACACTTTGAACATCCGCTGAAGAAAATAAAGCCGAGTGTAAGCACGCCGACAATTGAACTTTACAAAAAGAATGAGGACAATTTTTTGAGAAGCGCGAAGTCCGCGGTGCCGCAGTCAAGCAGTTATTTGGGATAAGTTTAGATTGAAAGAAAAGATTAAAAATAGATTAATTTGATTTATTCCCTTATAATTCTATGTTCAGAAGCACCTAATTCATTTATTGCTTTTTCTAAATCACTAACTTGTGCTCCATTTTTGATAGCTCTCTTTACAGCTTCAAGTGCCTCACAATAAACTCCATATAACGCTTTATCAACTTGATCTGTTTCTCTCACTTCCATCATCCTTATTGCTTTTAAACTTGCAAGATTATATGGATTTCTTAAATCATATTTTTTGTTTTCCATAAAAAACAAACAATCCTATTCTTTTTAAATCTTTTGTTTTAGTTATTAGTATAAAGTAGTAACAAATAGAAAGATTTTTAAAGAATTCTTTTCTTGGAAGTTGATGGAAGATGAAACTAGAAAAAGGTTAGAAGAATTGACTAAAAGTGATGAGCTTTTATCTATTTGTAATTTTAAAGATTGCCAGAAAATAAAAATAATAGTTGAAGGAAAAGAGTATTGGATTGGTGAAGGTGATTTGTATAAGGAAGTGATTGCTCATTATAATACTCTCAATGAAGAATTGCAGAGAACAAATCCTTCTGGGAGTTATTTCTCAGGTTCTCTTTGTCCTGTCCATTTTGAAAAAGAAATGAAGAAGTATGATTTTGAAGAATAATTAAATCGTCGTCACGATAATTTCATTTTCCTCGACGAGAATCGTGTGCTCTGTCTGCGCGACTTTTCCATGCACGGCTTCAATTAACTGCGCATAATGGTGCAGGTTTCCGTTTTCTTCAAGCTGTTTTAAACCGATTAATGCTTTTGTTCCAAGATTTTTTACAAGCCAGCGCGAGCAGAAAGGAATTGTTTTGTATTCTTTTTTTATGAATTCCAAAACTTCTCTTGCAATCTGGCTTCTTATGTTTTTTTCATTAACTAACAGGTAAATCCCCGATGGTTTTCCGTCGTAGACTTTTCCGTTTCCGTTTGTTGCAAACGGCTCTATTGCATATACTCCTGGAATGATTTTCGTTTTGTCTCCATTGTTTATATTTGGTATTGAAACTCCCGCATGCAGATTGTATTTTTCTATGCTGTGTCCCGAGAGATTTACAATGGGACTTAAACCAAAATTATCAATTGTTTTGTAAACCTCTTCCCCGATTCTGCGCACTTCGACTTTATTTTTTATTGTTTTTATTGCATTTTCAAGCGCTTTTTCAGATGCTAGAATTATCTTTTTGTTTTCTTCTGAATTTTCTAAGTCAAGAGAAAATGCGGTGTCTGCAATCCAGCCGTCGATATGCACCCCCATGTCAATTTTCAGCAAACCTCTTGCAAGAGATTTGTCGTCGTAAGTAGGAGTGCAATGCGCGGCTTCGTCGTCAATGCTTAAGCAGGTTTGAAATGCCGGCTTGCCTCCAAGTTCAAACATTTTGCTTTCAATTCTCTCTGCTATCTCAAGTAGAGACATGCCTTTTTTTATGAAACCTCTTGCATGCTCGCGAACTTGTGCCGCAATCTTTCCTGCAAGGAGGATTTTTTGTTTGTCGAGATTAGTCATTTTATAAAAAGAATAGAATGGTTTTTAATTGTTTACAGGAATAAATTTCATAATATTTATAAATCTGCTTTGTCCTTCTTTTTTTATGAGTGAAGAATCTTCTGCAAAAGACCCTGTCGTTAAAGGGTATGCAGGCCTGATTATTTCTATGAGACAAGCTATTCATTTAAAACAAGAGGGGAGAACAGAGGAAGGTAATAGAGCCTTAGATGAAGTAGCAGGAAGAATTGATGATTTTAGAGAACGGTATGGTCGTTGTATTGGATTTACTCCGAAAGTTGGTTTTATGGATGCTGCAAATTTAAGATATTTTGCTCGGGGAGTTCGTGAGGCAAATCCAGCTGATCTTGACGGATGGTTCGGGTTGGCGAATTTTATAGGGAATCCATAGAAATAGATTGTTAACTTTTCTCCTTCAATCTTCTGCTTTTTGGGATAAAATTTGTTATCTTTTCTTCTGATGCTTTTCCGCTTCCGAGAAAATCTTCGTCGTGTTTTATTACAATAAACCCTTTCATGCCTGTTTTTATCTGCAACTCGTGCCCCTTCATCCATTCTTCTGTTTGCTCTTCCGAGATTTCAAAAAGGTTTTTATCAATTTGCTTTTGGAGAATTTGCGTTCCTTCTATGCTTAATTTTATTTTTTCTCCATTATTGTCTGTCATGAATTTTGCAAAATAAATTCCCATTCTTTCAATAGAGGTTACGGATTCAAGTTTTTTTATCTGGTTTTCATCAAAATTTCCAGAGAAGAGAAAAAGTCTTTCTTTTCCCATGCTTACAATAAGTCCCGGGATTTCTTTTATTCCAAATTGATAATCTAATTTTTCTATTATCTTTTGCTTTTCAGTTTTGTTAAGAATTTTAATAGATTCCATTCCTTTTTTTCATCTCCTCTGCTTTAATTACCAATTCAGATGACGATTGGATTTTTGCCCCTAATCCGTCAATCATTTTTATTCCGTGTTTCTTGCATATTTCTGCTTCTGGAATTTCGGCATTGAATCTGTCACCGCCCTTTGCAAATATGTTTGGTCTTAATGCTTCAAGAGATTTGCAGACAGTATGATCATGATCTATTGAAAGAAAAACTTCATCAACATGTCTTAATGCCTGAAGAAGTTTTATTCTTTCTGTTGCAGGCATAAATGTGAACCCTTTTTTCTTTATTGCTTGCAAGTCATTGTTCAAAATTACTATAAGTTTATGTCCCAACTTTTTTGCAAGTTCAAGATATTCCACATGTCCTACATGTATGGGGTCAAAATAACCAGATGCTGCAACAGTTATCATGTTCTCTTTTTAGTTTAATTAATAAAATGATAATGAAAAATGTTTAAAAAGATTATGATGTTTCATTTTAGAATTCTTTCAGATTACATTTTTTCTTAATATTTTTATTACTCCTTTAATTAACAGAAATAGGGCAGTTATTGACAAATAAAGAATTAATGCAAAAAAACTTTCTCCAAAGAAAACAGCAAGGATTAGCACAAATAAAGTTTTATCAGTTATCATCTGCACGAACCAAAATAAATTAATTAACAGGAGAATTCCTCCGATTGCAAACCATATTATCTTTGTCGCCTTCCAGATTTTTTGTTTTGTTGTGGGTTTCATTTTATCTTCCTCAATTTAGCGATGAAAAAACCTTCTGTGTCTGAAATGTGCGGATAAATCCTACACGAATCTTTAACCTCTTCAAGATATTCTTTGTCTTTCCATTTTGTTATCCCTTCCCTGAATTTTACAGGCAGGGTAATTTTTTCAATTTTTATATTAGGGAATTTTTTTAAGACGAAGTCCAGAACTTCCTCGTTCTCTTCAGGCGAGTGTGTGCATGTGCTGTAAACGATTTCTCCGTTTGGTTTTAGAATTTCAATTGCGGACGAGAGAAGTTTTTTCTGCAGTTTTGAAAGGGTTTTTATCGTGTTTATGCTCCACATTTGAAGAGTTTTCGGCGTGCTTTTTATTGTTCCTTCGCCGGAGCACGGCGCGTCAATCAGAATTTTATCGAAGACAAAACCTTCTTTTTGCAATTTTTCACATAAAACTTCGCCTGATTTTTTTGTTATGATCGCATTTGAAACGCCGCACCGTTCAAGATTATTGGCGAGAATTTTTATCCTCTTTATTGAAATCTCATTTGCAATTATCGTGCCGGTGTTTTTCATTTCTGCGGCAATTTGCGTTGTCTTACTTCCAGGAGAAGAGCATAAATCCAAAATAGTTTCGTTTGGTTTTGGCTGAAGAACAAGAACTGGAAGCATGCTTGCAAGTTCTTGAATATAATAATATCCTAGCAAGTGTTCCAACGCTCTTCCAAGTTCGCCTGGTTCAAGTTCTTGTAATTTGTGCTCGCTGTCACTCGCATTTTTATGACTCAAAGTCGGCTTCGCCAGACTTTTTGCTGAAATATTTTTAATATCATAATCTTTTTTCAAATTTTTATTAACATCCTCTAGATTTTCATTAGCACTTTTTTCATCAATAATTTTCCCTTCTATAATCATTATCTCGGGGTGTTTCTTGAACGGCTGATTTATTCTCCATTTTTTTTCAAGTCTTTTTTTAAGTTCTTCAACAGAAATTTTTAGGGTGTTCGTGCGAATTGTTTTTAATTCCCTCTCTTGGATTTTTCCCCAGTATTTTTCATAATCCTCCAAACCAAGAAGCTCTTTCATTCTCTCGACGAAAAGGGGTTTTGGCTGATAGTTGTGTTTCATAAAATGAAAAAGAAGAGACAATTTATAAGTTTAATAGTTATTTTATTTTGCAAGTAATTTTATAAATCTTTTATGTCTAAAGGAATAATGTCGCAGCGAGAATTAGAAGTTGGAAGTCTGGCTATTTACAATTGTTATGGCACTCCTTGGTTAGTTAAGATAACTGGAGAAGGTGTACAACATTTTCGTAATAGAAGACGGAAAATTTATTCTGTGGTGGTTCTTGATTGTATTGCGAGAGAAGATGTTGCTCTTGCTCCATTTCTTATCGCTGAACTTAAACCTCTTTTTTCTGTGAAGCATGTTCCTCAATCGAGATTAAGAACAATAGAGGGTTATATTTCAAGTAAAGGATTAGCCGCCTAATTTTAAAAATTTATAAACAATTTTTTCTTTTCTACCTGATGAAAGAGGTTTGGTTTTATTCCCTTGCAAGTGTTTTTGTCGTGAGTTTGATTTCTTTAATCGGCGTTTTGAGTGTGTCGATAAAACCAAAACATCTCAATAAATTTTTAATTTATCTTATTGCATTTGCCGCAGGCGGTTTGTTTGGCGGCGCGTTTCTGCATTTGATGCCAGAATTAGTTGATAAATTTGGTTTTGGCTTGATGACTTCGGGACTTTTGCTTGGCGGAATTGTTTTATTTTTTTCAATGGAAAAACTTATTCAATGGCAACATTGTCACATGCCATTTTCAAAAGGACATGTTCATTCATTTGCAATCATGAATCTTATCGGAGATGGCTTTCATAATTTTCTTGACGGTTTAATTATCGGCGCGAGTTATCTGATAAACATTCCTACGGGAATTGCGACGACGATTGCAGTTGGTTTGCATGAAATTCCCCAAGAAATCGGAGACTTTGGCATTTTGTTGCGTGGGGGTTTTTCAAAAATTAAGGCGATGATTCTTAATTTCATGTCTGCTTTGCTTGCAGTTGCCGGGGCTGTTACTTCATTAATTCTTGGAGGTTATATTGGAAATGTGCAGTTCATAATTATTCCAATAGCAATCGGCGGATTTATTTACATTGCAGGAAGCGATTTAATTCCAGAACTGCATAAAGAATTTTCCGTCGGCAAAGCATTTTTACAGCTGATATCCTTTGTTGCAGGAATTTTGGTCATGGTGGGTTTGCTGTGGTTGGGATGAATATTTGTAATTACTTTTAAGGGGTTACTAATAGAAAGGTTTTTAAAGAATTCTTTTGTTGAATTTTCATGGCTAAGAAATTACTAGATGGAAAAATTAGAAGAATGTATGAGTTAGATGATGAAGGTATTTCTAAAGTAGCGATAGCAAGAGAACTTGGAGTTGCCCGTCAGACAGTTCATTATTATCTTAAAAAAAAGCAGAATGTTCCTGAAATAGGGGTTGCGGGAATTGTTTCTGACAGTGATGATGAAACTGCTGAAGATTCTGAAGACGGAGAACAGATTTTCTTAGAAGCGTATAGTTTGTTAGTTGAAAGCGCGAGAGAATCAGATGATGTTGAACATGTTAACAGAGTTTTAAGAAATATTAGCAGAGCAAATGGAAATGTATTGGCAGAACCTTTTGATACAAGCGGTTTGGAAAGCCGTTTAAGAGAATTAAGAAAAAAAGCACTTGAAAATGCTGTTGCATTTGGAATCTCGCCGGCAGAATTGGGGGCTGTTTATTCGGGAACTGAAGATTTTTATTTTACCAAAGGAGAGTTGTTAAAAGGTTTTAAGGTGGGAGAAGAAACTATCAAAAGATTGGAAAATGACGGGGAACTTAATTCTAAGGATAGATTTGCCATAAATAGAGAGCCATTATATTTAAGGTCAGAAGTTAAAGCACTTGTGAATCGTTTGAATGCAGACATTGAAAGAGCTCAAAGATACGGGTTCAAGACTGTAAAAATAAAAGTTCCTTATTTGAAATCTTATGTTGTTAATGGAGGAAGTGATGTGAGTGTTAAATCTTCAGGGTATAAGGTAGTGGAAAGAATTAAGGTAACCGGGTTGCCTTTAAATGGCGAGCATTAAAACTCGCTCAATTTTTTTTGCTTTTTCCTTTCCATAAGTTCTTCCGTATTGACGCCGAAAACCTGAAAGATATTTTCAACTGCCGGCAGGATTTGATGTTTGAGATAATATTCAATGTCATATTCTCCTTTCTCGTCGGGAAGTTTTACCCTGTCGCGAACAAGCGCCTTTTTTTCCTTGCTTTCAGCTATGTAATATTCCACAATATTTCCGTAGCTTATAGGAATCTTGTTCTCGTTCATTTTTCTTGCAGCAATCACGTGGGGAGAAATTGCCTTGTATTCTGAAAGAGATTTTTTAAGCTGCGTTTTTATCATTAAATCTTCTTTTTCTATTTTTCTCTGTATAAGTTTTTTTATTATTTC
>ERZ1292644.804-Hain-H14-01um-R2-804-length-18378-cov-7_pt1 | contig 18378 bp, 22 predicted proteins | sample MGYA00564402_ERZ1292644 | MGnify/ENA primary metagenome ERZ1292644 (study PRJEB36523, sample SAMEA6512644) | groundwater metagenome | collected 2019-01-09 | study: AquaDiva: Metagenomics assemblies of 32 groundwater samples
CATCAAACAAGAAAACAACTGAGAAGCACGCCTGCGGCCTTCACCGGATGGATACCTCACGTTACTCGCTCAGGGTTTTGGAACAACCTGAGCTGTTACACCAAGCGCATCGACCAATTTGCCGCCAATCACGGAAGCAACCAGCGATCCCATGATCGCGCAGCACATGGCATTACTGCACTGGTCAGCAGCCGCTGGATCACGGATGCCGACCATACAAACTGCGGAGTTCCTCCAGGGCGGCCCTCAATCGAGCAAGTGTATAAGGCTTTTGAAGTACGTCGCGGACACCGCGCTGCATGATCACTACAGCCAGCCGGACCGGAGGCTTGGTGATCTGCAGAAGCATCGGAGTAGCCTTAAGCAAAGCTGCATTCTGATCGAGTGAGGCGATTAACCGCTCCGAGGGAAGATCACCATCAAGAAGGATAACGCAGGGGTGGGCAAGTGGGGGGCGGTCCAGAAATGCTTCAAGATTTTCTACATTGCCGAGCCAGGTGACCGGACCGCTGGTGAGCTGTTTGGCGGTGGCAAATTCCTCATCCGGACCAACTCCTACAAGATGCGTCGGAAACGCTTTAGACCCGGCGTCTTCGGCGCGGGCGCAGCCGTCATTCATCGAGTGCCTTGCGTACAGGCAGGTGAGGAATAAAGCGCACCAAATAAGAGGGATTTCGCAGCATCAGACCATCATCTCCAACCATCTATTGACGCTCAAATAAGCGCGATCAGGAAAGTGCGGATGGTTCACCCGCACCCGTCAATCGAGCAACGACATCGCCAAGCGCATGTTCGCGAAAGGGCTTCTCGAGCACCTGACTGAAACCATGCGCCAGGGCACGTTCAGTGAGATCAGCCGATGGGAATGCGGTGATGAGAACCGCCGGTCCCGACCAGCCGTCCTCCCTTAATCGGGAGAGCACCTCAATCCCGTCGGTCTCTTCCAATCTGTAGTCCGCGACCAGGCAGCAGGCATTGCGAGTGGTCGGATCGGCAATGAGCGCAGCCCCGGCTGCATAGGCGCGGACTTCGAAGCCTCGGGCCCGAAACAGAAGCTGCAACGATCGGCGAACCCCGGCATCATCCTCCACCAGGAGTAGCCGCGGACGGTCCCGCACCGGGGATGCAATTCTCTCGGCTGCCATCACGCACCATCGATTCCGGCGACATTGCCGGTCGATTGCGAATGTCAGGAAATCGGTGACGGGTCGCTACGTAAGTGTCCCGATCCCTCAGCCGGTCACGCCTGCGGAAAATGCGATGCGAAGGGCTTCCGACAGACTGCGGACACCGAGCTTTATCATTAGGTTGGCGCGATGGACTTCAACCGTGCGCGGCGAAATGCCGAGATCATATGCAATGGACTTGTTCGGTAACCCTTGGGCAAGGCCCTTGAGGACATCCTGCTCCCGCGCGGAGAGACCCGCGATGAGGATAGCCGAGTCAGCCGCCCGGCTTGCCCTGCCCTCAACATCGGCAAGGCGCTCAAAGGCGCTTTCGATGGCCGTGATCAGAACCGCCTTTTCGAACGGCTTCTCAATGAAGTCGACCGCCCCGGCCTTCATCGCGCGAACGGCGACCGTGACATCGCCATGACCAGTCAGGACAACAACAGGCATGGAAACGCCACGCTCGTTCAGTTCCTTCTGAACTTCCAGGCCATCCATCTCGGGCATGCGAACATCGAGCAGAATACATGCCTGCTCGGCATGTTTGAGATTCTTGAGAAATTGCACGCCGGAAACCCACGGTGTCACCGAGAAGCCCGACTTCTTCAGCATGAATCCAGCCGAGCGCCGGATCGAGTCCTCGTCATCGACTATGTGAACAACACGCTTTTCATCCATCGAGCTTCTCCGCCTCCGCCCTTACCAAAGTGAAGTGAAACTGTGTACCGCCCCCTTCTGCTGACTCCATCCATATGCGGCCACCATTAGCCTCGACGATGGTTCTGCAAATTGAAAGACCAAGTCCCATGCCTTCCATTTTCGTGCTGACGAAAGCCTTGAAGAGCTGGGCCGCCACCTCGGGCGCCACGCCGGGCCCGGTGTCGGCCACCGTCACGCGGACAAGTCCCGGCTGATCGGGCGTCGTGCGGATAGTGAGGATGCGCCGAGCGGCCGGCCCCATGGCTTCGACGGCGTTACGGATCAGATTCACCAGAACTTGCTGGATCTGGATCTTGTCGACGAGGACGCTGGCTGCCTCGTGATCGATATCCATCCGCGTCTCGACGGCCTTCTCGATGGCGCCCATCAGGCCGAAGGCCGCCGCTTCGTTGATGAGGTCCGGCAGGTTCTCGGCAGTCCTTTCGACCTCACCGCGTGCCACAAAATCGCGCAAGCGCCTGACGATCTGGCCTGCACGCATGGCCTCGCCCGCCGCATCCTCCAGAGCCTCGATGATTTCGGGCAGGTCGTCGGGATCCGGCTGGGCCAGCAAATCGCGAACGGCTTCGACATAGTTCGCAACCGCGGTGATCGGCTGGTTGAGTTCGTGTGCGAGCGTGGACGCCATAGTCCCCATCGCGCTGACCCGGGCGACGTGGATGAGCTCGGATTGGAGTTCCTCGAGCTGCTCCTGTGTCCGGTGGCGGTCCGTCAGGTCGCGGATGAAGCCGGTGAAGACGCGCTGACTCTCGCCCGTCGCCTCTCCCACTGACAGTTCCATGGGGAATGTCGTCCCGTCCTTGCGCTGCGCGAAGACCACTCGGCCGATACCAATGATGCGGCGCTCGCCGGTCGTGAGATAGCGTTCGAGATAGCCGTCATGACGCTCGCGATAGGGCGAAGGCATCAGCATGCTGACATTGGCCCCCAGAACCTCGGCCTGCGAGTAGCCGAAAAGACGTTCCGCCGCATCGCTGAAGGAGATCATCTTTCCCCATTCGTCGATGACGACCATCGCATCGGGGACTGTCGAGAGGATTGAGCGAAGATGCGCCTCGCTGTGGCGGAGGGAGCTTTCGGTGGCCCTCTGGTCGCTGATGTCGTGAACGACGGTGGCAAAGCCGCGCACTGTCCCATCCGGGTTCTTCAAGGCCGTAATCGCCATGTGAGCGAGAAATTCGCTGCCGTCCTTGCGGACGCGCCAGTCGTCGATCTCTATTTTGCCGCGTGCGGCCGCCTCGGTGAGGAACGATCGCGGCTTGCCCGCTGCCACCGCGTCGGCCGGATAGAAGAGGTCGGCCGGCTTTCCGATCATTTCGGCAGCGGTCCAGCCCTTGAGCCGCTCAGCACCCTCGTTCCATATGGTGACGTTCCCATTGGGGTCGAGCATGTAGATGGCGTAGTCTTGAGCGCCATCGATCAGGAGACTCAACTCCTCCGCAAGCACGACGGTGCTATCAGCCAGGTTGCGAGCGACGGTGACGGTGCGATGATAGTTGCGCCACAAGAGGAGCATCGCGACCAGGAAAATCGCGACAGCGATCTGCTGGCTGCCTGCAGTGGGCCAGCCGTCGACGACAACAAGCGTCGCCAGGGTGATCAGCGTGACGCTCGAGATCACGAATAGATCAGGTCTGAGCGCAACGAGCACCATACCCGCCACACCGAGGGTCACGAAGTAGTGGACACGCTCATCGACGTGCTCGGCAAGCTGCTCGCGGGTCACGAAGGCAATGATGGCGATCGCGAGACCAGCCAGAACGGCCGTTATGAGCTGGGAGCGGATCGAACGGTTGGCGAGCAATGATGCAGCGGCTAATGCCGGCGAAAAAGCGCCCTTTCGCTCCGATGGTGGTTTGGTGTCAGTAATTCTTCGCCCCCATCGCCTTGGTAAACGGTACAGCGCCGCGCTGAAATCTCCCCCTTTCCGGTTCGTTTTCTATCAATTGAACACAGATTGAGCCATCGAAAGTTGCGGGGCCAGGCCCGAGGAAGTGGGAGCAAGGCGGATCGCAGCGTCCGCTTCAAATCCCTCCGCAGCCAATTGGAACAAAGACGGATTCGGCTAGTGGGGGGTGGAAGATTGGCACATTCTGCGCTGTTCGTCTGTGAACGGAAACGATCGAGGGATTAGTGGGTGGATCAGGTGGCACCGCAGTGGTCCGTTTGGAGTGTGTTGAATGCGCGGGCGCAGGCAGTCCCGTGCGTCACCACAATTCGTCATTCGAGCAGTCGGAACCCTGACAAGGCAGGTCTATGAACATTCCCGACACGGAATTGCTGCGCGCCCTGGCGGCATCTCTCGCGGTCGGCATCCTGATCGGCATCGAGCGCGGATGGCGACAGCGCGATGCGAGCGACGGAAGCCGCGTGAGCGGGCTCAGAACATTCGGTCTGCTTGGTCTCACTGGCGGGATCGCCGCGCATGTCGCCGATATTCTGGCTGCCGTCATCGCCCTCGCCGCGCTGTCGAGCCTTGTCCTCGGCTATCGCGGCGCTCTCGCCCGCGAGGGGAGCCTCTCGGTCACCAACACCCTGGTCGGGATCGTTACCTTCGCGCTCGGTTATATCGCCGCCAAGGGCCAGGTCAGCGAAGCGCTGGCGGTCGCTGCGGTGACCACGCTGATCCTCACGCTGCGAGAGCAGGCCCACGCCATGCTCAAGGGAATGACGGAAAAGGAAATCGAGTCGATCGCTCGCTTTGCGCTTGTGGCGCTCGTGATCTTGCCGCTGCTCCCGGATCGAAATCTCGGACCCTACGATGCCTGGAACCCCCGCCAGATCTGGATGGTAGTGGTCGTGGTCCTCGGGCTCTCCTTCGCTGGCTATGTCGCGACCCGCCGGTTGGGGCCGGAAAAGGGGATCATGATAACCGCGCTGTGCGGATCGCTCGTCTCCTCGACGGCCGTGACCGCGGCTTATGCGCGGCGATTGCGCCAGAAGGACGGTCCCGAAGCCCCTCTGATCGCGGGTATCGCTCTGGCGTCGCTCGTGATGTTCGTCCGCGTTCAGCTTCTGGCGATCACGCTTATCCCCTATACCGCCCGGTCACTGGCCCTGGCCATGATCCCCGCGTTAGTCGTCGGCGGGTTGACGACGTTACTGGCGTTTCGCGCACGCAGCGCCGAGGCGAGCGCTGGTGAGGTAGAACTCGGCAACCCACTCGATTTCGGGCCGGCGCTACTGCTCGCGGGATTGGTGGCGGTAATGGCCATACCGGCACGCTGGGCGCTCGAGCAGTTCGGCGACCAGGGCATCATCGTAGTGTTGGGCCTGACGGGCATGTGGGATGTCGACGCAGCGGTCCTCACCCTTGCGGGGATGCCCAGGGATATTCTCGACGGGAGCACGGCGGGACTTGCGCTAGCTGTTCCGGTTCTTGCGAACACGGCATTCAAGGGCGCTCTGGCGCTCGGGATCGCCGGACCTCGTCAACAGGGCTGGAAGGCGTCCGGACCTTTGTTCGCGTCTGTGCTCGCCTCTGGCGCAGGGATCGCGGTACTTCTCTCGCTCAGATAGCACTAGACACTGGCGGGATATTCCTCTGGCGGTGCATCCGGTACGGAATCAGGCTCGTCCGGGATGATTTCCGGGACACTCGGCATAGGTGTTTCTCTGGGTTCACTCGGCATGGGTGCCTCAGGCGGGGCCGAAGGTTCGATTATATCGGGCTTGGGTACAACCGGCTGGGTATCCATGCGGGCGCTGTTCCCGCTCGGCTGTCCACGCTGCGCTCTGCCGCAACGTCCACGCCGGAGGCTAGCCGGTGCCGACGTTCCTGCCGGCGGCGGCAATTCCACCTGACGGGTGAAGCCGACGTTGAGGACGAGCGGTATCATGACTACGGCAACGGTGCCTCGACCGGCAGCACTGCGAAGCCGGAACCTGGAGTGACAGGACTGCGCGAAATGGCGAACGCGGCCGAGACCCGTACCGTGTGCACCGGCTGGACTCGCACCCTCCAGAACGGCTGCGAGTTCCTCCCGGCTCATCCCTTTTCCCGTGTCGGCAACGGTAAGCCATAGTCTGCGACCGATACACTTGGTCCGCACAATGACGCGCCCCGCAGTTGTGAGAGCAGTACGTCCATTAGCGACAAGCTCGACGAGCGCGGCATCAAGGGCCGAAGCATCAAGCTTGACCGGAGACTTCTCCGCCGAGACCGTTATCGCAACCTCTGCCCGATCGCCAGCGTGGGCGTCGAGGAGCGATTGCAGCGTCCCGAGATGCTGGTTGAGGTCGAACGTGCGAACCATCGGGATGACTTCCTTGGCAAGCAGAGCGGTCGTCAAAGTTCCTCCACGGCGCGCTGCTTGCGAGATCGCGTCGAGGAGCATGGCACGCTTCTCGGGTGAAGGATCGTCTTCAAGCAAGTGGCTCACCGAACTGACGTTCCCTAATAGATTGCGGAGGTCGTGGATATTCTCCCGCTCCGTAATCTGCGCCCGGCTTCGAGCATGCAGTCCTCCATCAGCACAATTCTGTCGCGGCAGGCAGGCTCTCGTGAATTGGGTAAGTTACGTAGCGGGTCACAGAAGCGGGGCAGGCCGTGTCGACGCCATGTCGCGACCTTAGTAAATTCCCGGATAGAGGCGACCCGGACGAGCGCCTAACCCTTGATGCACTCGAGGGCCGAATGTTTGAACGTCGTTCAAGACGTCGATCGCTCCCACCCCCCGCCAGCGGTCTGGCCCTCGAGTCCCTTTCCGCAGGATACGTGCCATCGCTGTCCAGGCCGAATGCTGGCATCAAGGTACCAAGCCTGCGATACCTTCGGGCCCAATGCGTCAGGCCGGTCCGGCATCGTGAATTGGAATGACCTAGATGACCCCGCCCGCGCCAGTCGCGTCGAATGATCCACAAGCCGAAGTGATCGCATATCTCGAGGCGCCGGGGACGCTTTGCCTCGACGACGAACCGCGCCGGATCGATACGCATGCCGCTCGCATTTTCCTTGCAGGCGATCGCGCCTGGAAGCTCAAGCGGTCCGTCAGGTTCGGCTATCTCGACTTTTCCAGCCCCGAAAAGCGCCGCCTGACACTGGAGAAGGAGCTTTTGCTCAATCGCCGGACCGCGCCAGACCTATATCTTGCAGTTCGGCCGATTCGGCGAAATGACGATGGCCTATTAAACTTCGGCGATGACGGAGAACCGATCGATTGGCTCCTGGAAATGCGCCGCTTTCCCGACGATGCGCTGCTTGAGCAAGTCGCCGCGCGCGGCGCGCTCACGGAACCTCTGGTCCTGCGATTGACGGACAGGATAAAGTCGTTTCACGATAGCGCCGAACAGGTCCGGTCACGCTCGGGCCGCGAGCGCATTGAAGCCGTTATCGCGGGAAATCGGGAGAGCATGGCCACCTATCCCGAGATACTGCCTCCGGATAGCGCAGGCCGTTTGATCCAGCGGCAACAGGTCTTGGCCGAACGGCACGCCCGGTTGCTCGATATACGCGCCGCGGCCGGTCGCGTCAGGCATGCCCACGGCGATCTGCATCTAGCCAACATTGCCATGATCGATGACGAACCTGTCCTGTTCGATTGCCTCGAATTCAGCGCCGTCCTCGCGACGATCGACGTGCTGTACGACTTGGCGTTCCTCTTGATGGACCTGTGGGCGAAAGGCTGCCGGGTCGAGGCCAATATGCTCTTCAACCGCTACCTAGACGTCTCACCAGAGGATGAAGACGCAGTGGTCCTCATCCCCCTGTTCCTTTCCATCCGCGCCGCCGTTCGGGCTCATGTGGCGGCAGCACAGGCAAACGGCGACCCATCGAGCGCACTTCGCAAAAAGGCCGAGCAATATCTGAGTCTGGCCCACGAGTTGCTCGCACCCGGTCCGACCCGTCTGGTTGCAATAGGGGGGCTATCCGGGACAGGAAAATCGACGATCGCGAGGCTCGTTGCCTATGGTGTCGGGAGCGCGCCTGGGGCGCGGATCCTACGGTCCGATGTCTTGCGCAAACGGTTGGCAGGCCTTCCGCCAGAGACCCCGCTTTCCAAGGAGGCCTATTCAACGTCTGCGAGCGCGGCGGTCTACGCCGAATTGGAGAGGTTAGCGCAGCTGGCGCTGAACGAGGGACGATCGCTGATCGTCGATGCTGTCTATGCGAGACCTGACGAACGACGGGCGATCGCTCAGGTCGCTGCTCAGAAAAACGTTCCATTCGCCGGCATCTGGCTCGATGCCCCGTCCGAGGTGTTAAAAGCACGGATTGCTGCACGGGTGAACGATGCGTCGGACGCGGATGTGGCTGTTGCCGGCTTGCAGGCCCACTACGATCTGGGCGCAATGGATTGGCGGCGGGTAAGCGCCGAAGGCGACCGTGGGGTCATCGCCGACCGGGTTCGATCAGCCTTGGCCGTGGCATAAGCGGGGTCGTCCCCTACGCGAATCCGAACCAAGGAGAGCCCCGCCGAAAGCCGGGCCAGGGAAAGGCGTAGGCATGTCGTCCAAGGCACTCGGGTCACGGCCTCGGAGCCAGCCGGAAAGCCCTAATGCGTTGCGCTCCTATTCGGTGGTCCGGCCGTCGAAATGCTCATGCGCTGCTTCAGCATCCACCTTGGTTGGGTGGACAGTCCCATCGATATGTTCGGGCGGCCCATAGATCGTGTAGAGTTGGAGCAACTCGTCGCCGGTGTTGATGATATTGTGCTGGGCGCCAGCCGGCACGATGATCCCGTCATCGCCTTTGATCGGTGTGCTGACACCGTCGATGAGGACCTCGCCCTTGCCGTTTTCGACGCGGAAGAATTGGTCACGATCATCATGGACCTCGAGCCCAATCTCCTCACCCGGCTTCAGCGCCATGAGAACGAGTTGGAGGTTGCGCCCAGTATAGAGCACCCGACGGAAATTACGGTTCTCCTCGGTGAGGGACTCGATATCTCCGATAAAGCCCTTCATGGCGGCGTCCTTGGCTTACCTGGCGGTTGGTGCCGCTTTCTGCCGCGAACCCGTCCACCCGTCTTTCCGGGATGTTACTTAGTGACGGTGCTCGCCAGGACAGGGAGAAGTGCGCTGTGGATGTGACGGTTTTCAGCACGCGCGGCTACGACCGCGAATTCCTCGACATAGCCAATTCGGCCGCCGGGGCGCCGCATGTACTGCACTTTATTGAAGCGGGCCTGTCCAAGCAGACCGCCGCGCTGGCGAAGGGAGCGACAGCGATCTGTGTCTTCGTGAACGACCGTCTCGATCGAACGGTACTAGCATCGCTCCGCGAACAGGGCACAAGGCTGGTCGCGCTGCGAAGCGCAGGCTTCAACCATGTCGACCTCGAAGCAGCCGAAGCCCTTGGAATAGCGGTCGCACGCGTGCCGTCCTATTCACCCGAAGCGATCGCGGAACATACGATCGCGCTGATCTTGTCGCTCAATCGAAAGCTACACCGGGCCTATGTTCGGGTGCGCGAGGGGAATTTCGCTCTGGACGGTCTGCTCGGCTTCGATCTGGGCAAGCGGACGGTTGGGATCGTCGGTACCGGCAAGATCGGCGCGACCGTGACGCGTATCCTCGGGGGCTTCGGGTGCCGGATTCTCGCTTTCGACCCCTCGCCCGATGCCGACCTTGTCGCTTCAGGCGTCGAGTATGTCACGTTCCCGGAGCTTCTGCAGCAGGCCGACGTCATTTCCATCCATTGCCCGCTCACGCCGCAAACCCATCATCTGATTAATGGGCAAGCGTTGCAGTTGATCCGGCCTGGCGCGATGCTCATCAACACGAGCCGTGGAGCCGTAATCGATACAAAAGCGGTTATTGAAGGCCTCAAATCGGGGAAGATCGGATCATTGGGTCTCGACGTCTACGAAGAGGAAGGGGATCTTTTCTTTCGCGATCTCTCCGACGAGATGCTGCAGGACGATGTCTTCGCCCGGCTCCTGACCTTCCCCAACGTCCTCATCACCGGGCACCAGGCGTTCTTTACCCGCGAGGCCCTCAGCGCGATCGCCGAAACGACGATCCGGAATATCTCGACTTTCGAGACGACCGGACAGGCCGAGTACCAGATCGGCACCGAACTGCTCGCCTGAGGACACATAGGTTAAGCTCCCCAGCCAGGGCTCCGCACGGGATCTCAGAAAGCCGCTGTGCGCAAGCTCGAGATCGCGCAGGTCTCGGGATTGCGCAGGCCGTCCTCCCGGAACGACGACAACCTTGTCCGGCTCCTCGCTCCCCCATTCGACCGAATTCCGCGCGACCCGGGCTATATCAAGGCCTATTCCCCCGGCATCCGTGAGAGTGACGGCCAATACACCTCATGCAGCAGCCTGGCTTGCCATTGCGGTTGCGCGCAACCGTGATGGCGACTGCGCCAAGTCCCTGTTCGACTGGATCAACCCGATCCGGCACGCATCGATGCGCGAATCTGCGGAATATTATCGGACCGAACCTTACGTCGTCGCCGCGGACATTGCGGGTGTGCCGCAGCATCTGGGGCGCGGCGGCTGGACCTGGTACACTGGTGCGGCCGCGACGGCTAACGGCTTTGGGGCGTAGTCAGGCTTTCCGGCTTTCCGCGGTATCCCCTACTGCCTGGATGCGCCCCCCTTCCGGCGCTTCGGACTCTACGTATTCCGACCCGGGACGTAGGGCCATAGTCCTGACCACGAAGAACAACGTCTTTCCGTCGAAGAAACGAGCGGCGGTCACACGAACCCAGGAGTTGGGAAATGATCAAGAAATCCGTCATGGCGGCGCTCGCTGGCATAGCAATGCTCGGCGCCACCCCCGTGTTTGCGCAAGGCATCGGCCATACCTTCTTCATGCGGGGTTCGATCGTCGACACAAGCGCCAGCGGCACTGTCGTCTGCATCGGCAAGGCCGACGGCGCCGAGGTCGGGCAGACCCTCGAAGTCTACCGCGTCGTGCAGCACCCCGGCCCGGCTTCGTCCAAGGGCAATGTCGCGCCCTTCCATCGCCAGCGCATCGGCCAGGTGACGATCGATCACATCTACGACGATCACTTCGCCCATGTCAGCGTCACGGAAGGCAAGCCGGCCAAGCACGACATCGTCGAGCTGCGTCGCGGCAACTGACACAGCATCGCAGCGCGAGACGGCCGCTTCGGCGGGCGACCGTCGATAAGAGGCGATTGGCGCCCACTAGAAAGATGAAGGAGCTCTCCATGAAAGCACTCATGTTTGCGGCGGCGGCAGGGTTGGCCCTGTTCTCGACCGTACCCGCCACCGCCCAGGGCATCGGCCATACCTGGCTCATGCGTGGATCAATCGTCGGCAGCGACGACACTGGTCCCGTCGTCTGCATCGGCAAGGCCGATGGCGCCGAGGTCGGGCAGGTTCTCGAAGTCTACCGCAACGTGCCCGTAGCCGGCAGCTCGTACAAGGGCACTGGTCCCGCCTTTCGCAGGCAGGCGGTCGGGCATGTCAGGATCGATCACATCTATGACGATCATTTCGCCCACGTCAGCGTGACCGACGGCAAGCCTACCAAGCACGACATCGTCGAGCTGCGCAGGAATTAAACGTGGTTTCGCGTTCTCTCATGCCGTTCCGCCCTGCGTCAACCTGCACGACCGCAGGGCGGAGATGGCGGCAACCGCGAGGCAGCACGCGGCTTGCCGACCGGGCGAGGATCGAACCGCGTTGCGTCCCGACCCGAAACCCTGATCCGGTGCGCGGAGGCGCCGCGTTGTCATGACGGCCTTTAAGATCGGCGAGCTTGCCGCGGCCGCCGGCGTCGGGCGCGATACGATCCGCTACTATGAGCGGACCGGTCTCCTGCCCACGCCGGACCGCACCAGCGCCGGCTACCGGCTCTATGGAGATGTGGATCTCCTGCGTCTCAACTTCATCCGCTCCGCGCAATGGCTGGGCTTCACGCTCGCCGAGACGAGCGAGCTTCTCGCGCTCAAAGCCTCCGATACCGCGAAGGCATCCGCGGTGCTCGATATCACGCTCGAGAAAATCCGCGAGGCGGAAGCCCGCATCGAGCGGCTCACCGACATCCGCGATGTTCTCCGCGCGCTCGCCGATGATTGCCCGGTCGATGTTCCGGTGACCGACTGTCCCATTCTGACCTTCCTTTCGACGCGGCATGATTCGCGCCGAACCGAAGCACACACATGACAACCGCGGGAGAGCGACAACCACCAAGCAAGAGGGAGTGATCATGAAGACACGTATCATCATTGCAGCGGTACCGGCCCTGTTCCTTGCCGCCTGCGCAACCACGCCGCCGACAACGGCCGAGATCGACAGCTGCCGGACGATGGAGGGAAAGATGGGCCTCCAGAGTCCGCACGATCATGGCGAGATGAAGCAGCAGGGGCTCAACCCGATGAACCTGTCGCACGACCGTTGCCGCCGGATTCTCGGCGACAGCAAATGACGACGTCCCGGGTGGCTCCGCGCCACCCGGTTTTTTTCAATGAAAGAGGATAGAGGATCATGAACAGCATTTCGAAATCCGTTTTGCCCTTCACCGCCGCGCTGGCCGGCGCGCTTATGCTCGCCGGTTGCGGCAGCAAGAAGGACGAGACCGTGCCCGCCGCGACCGATTCCGCGGCGCCCTCCAACCTCGCGACCGATGGCTCGGGCGGCGCGGTGCCCGAGGCGGACACAAGCGACAATGCGATGCACGATGCCATGAAAGACAAAGAGCAGATGGAACGCCATCATCGCCAGGAAATGGACCATGACGCAATGCGCCAGGGCGGCATGAACCAGGGCGCTCCGGCGACCGACCCGGCGCCGATGAACCAGGCGACCCCGATGAAAGACATGTAAAAATCGTACGGGGATCCGGGATGCTGAATGCGATCGGCCTGCGCGGCCTGAGCCTTTGCGCGGCGCTCGCGCTGGGACTGTCCACCATCGCGAGCGCTCAGGAAGGCGAAGACCATGCCGCGCATCATGGCGGCGCGGCGTCGTCCATGGCCGGCGGCGACCCCATGGCGCCGTCGACGCCTGCGAACGGGTCCGGCATGGACGCGATGATGGGCGAGATGATGGGCGAAGCCGGCGAGCATGGCCGGAAGACGGGCCCCTTCATGTCCCAGTTGCTTGTGCCCACGCTCGGCGCGGACGATCGCAACCGGATCGCCCGGCAGGCGCGCGAACGTGTCGAGCAGGGGCTCGCCCTGATCGGCGAGGCGTCGACCGCCGCCCGCTCGGCTGATGCCGGAACGCGGACCGAGGCGGCCTGGCGGATGCGCGAGGGTGCCGACTTATTCCGTAGCGGCTCCACCGCGCTCGCCGCGCTCGATGGCGAACGGCCTCCCGAGCACACCGCCGTCTCGTGGTTCCGCGAGCGGATGGGCCTCGGCCCGCTACCGCACGAGATGCCGGCGCGGTGGTTGGGCGTCTCACCGTCGCATTTCATGCTGATGTTCGTGCTGGCGCTGGTCAGCGCCACACTCATCGCGCTTCAGCTCGCGCGGCTGCGCCGGATCCGGAAGATCGTCGGCGCAGGTGCGCCAGCGACGCCGGCGCTCGGAGCCGCGCCGGCCATTCCGGCCCCGGTCTCGCCCAGGGTTGCGCCGGCTTCCGCGACTGGCCCCGACGCCCTCGCCCCCAGCAATTCCGCGCCGGCGGCGGGCGCGTCTCTGCGCAAGCCGAAAAGCTGGTCCGGCCAACTCCGTGTCGTCCAGATCGTGCGCGAGACTCCGACAGTTCAGACTTTCCGCCTCGCCGATCCGGCGGCCGACCGCCTGCCGTTCGATTTCCTTCCCGGCCAGTTCTTGCAGGTCGAGGTCGAGCCGGACGGCGGCAAGGCGGCGCGCAGGTCCTACACGATCGCTTCGTCGCCGACGCAACGCGCCCATGTCGAGCTCACCGTGAAGCGCGAGGAACAGGGTGTCGTCTCGCGCCATCTGCACGACCAAGTGTCGGTCGGCGACCTGCTCAAGATCACCGGCCCTTTCGGCGCCTTCACCTTCACCGGAACCGATGCCGAGAGCATCGTGCTCATCGCTGGCGGCGTCGGGATCACGCCGATGATGTCGGTGCTGCGCTACCTCACCGACACTGCCTGGCAGGGTGAGATCTTCTTTCTTTACGGTGCGCGCTCGACCGAGGAGTTCGTCTTCCGCGACGAACTCGAGCGGCTCGAACGCCGCTTCGCCAACCTGCATGTCCTCGCCGCGATGCAGCGCGCGCCAGGGACGGTGTGGCTCGGCCCCGAGGGTCCGATCACACGGCAGATGCTGGTCGATGCGGTTCCCGACATCGCGCACCGCCGCATCCATATGTGCGGCCCGCCGGGCATGATGGCGGCGATGCGCCAGGAACTGGCCGAACTGGGCGTGCCCGAAGCCCAGCTTCATACCGAAGCCTTCGGTCCTGCCTCGCTGCCGACCGAGCCGGAAACGCTTGAAGTCAAGTCTCCGGCGGCAGCCGCAGAACGAACTCCGACAGCGGCGCCATCCGTCGCGGCCACCACGATCACCTTTTCGGTCGCCGGAGTCTCGGCCGCACTGCCGGCGGACCAGACCGTTCTCGAAGCCGCCGAAGGGGCCGGCGTCGAGATTCCCTATGCCTGCCGCTCGGGTGAGTGCGGGGTCTGCGTGACCCGGCTGATCTCGGGCGAGGTCACCATGGAGGTCGAGACCGGCCTGGCGCCCGAGGACAAGGCCAAGGGCTATGTCCTCGCCTGCCAGGCGAAGAGCACCGGGCAGCCGCTCGTGGTGGAAGCCTGATGCGCGAGCGCGGCGATCTGCTCGTCGGCCTGCTGGTCGGTTTCCTCCTGCTCTTCCCGCTCGGTTATGTGCTGCATGTCGCGCCGCGCTTCCCCGGCAGCGCCGCGGGCGGCATCATCGGCATCGCCGCCGTGCTGTTCATGCTCCTGACGCTCCCCTATGTCGCCGCCAAGCACTGGTCATGGGCCGATCGCCAGCTGACCCGGTTCGTCAGCAAGCCAACACTGTTGGCCGTGCATGTCTATGCCGGCGTCCTCGCGCCCATACTCGGGCTCATCCACGCCGCACACAAGTTCGCCAGCCCGGTCGGCATCCTGCTGACGGGGCTGCTGCTGCTGACCGTCCTCACCGGCTTCGTCGGCCGCTATTTGCTGGCGCAGGCCGCCAAGGCGCTGCGCGGGCGCCGCTCGGAACTTGCCTCGCTCCAGTCGGCCTTCCTGCACCTGCCCGCGCCCGCCGCCGCGCAGCGCATGCCGGGCGCACCACTCTCGCGCTGGAAGCGCCTGTTCTTCGTGTCCGCGGAGCCGCCCGTTCCGGCGATGCCCGAGGAGGCCGAGGACATCGCGGCGGCGCTCGCCGACACCGAGTTCGCGATCCGCGCCGAAGAGGCGACGAACCGGCTCTTCAAGCGCTGGCGGTGGCTGCACATCCTCGTGGGAAGCCTCGTCTATGGCCTGCTGCTGCTCCACATCGGCGCCGCGATCTACTTTGGGCTACGCTGGCTATGACACGCGGCAAGCTGCTCTACTGGCTCTTCCTCTCCGCGTCGCTCGCGCTGCTCGTGCTCGCGGTCGCGACGCGCTCGAGCGCACCGGCGGGCGCAGGGCCGATCGCGCGGCTCGTCATGCCGGGGCCGCTGTCGGCCGCACACCAATCCTTTGGCGCGCAGTGCACGAGCTGCCACACGCCGCTCAAGGGTGTCGAGGACAAGAGCTGTATCTCCTGCCACGCCGGCACGGATTTCGGCACCAAGCAGTCGACGCAGTTCCACGCCCAGGCGAAGCAATGCACCTCGTGCCATGTCGAGCATGAGGGCGATCGCGGCATCGTTCGTATGAATCACGAGGCGCTGCTCGATCCGAAGGTCTGGCAGGCAGGCCCCATGTCGGCGCCGACAAATCCACTTCCGATGATTCCCGAGACGGCGCTCAACTGCGCGAGCTGTCATTCGATCCGCGACCCGCATCTCGGCCTGTTCGGGAAGGACTGTGCCAGTTGCCACACGACCACAAGCTGGCAGATCTCCAACTACCGGCATCCCTCGGTCAACTCGACGCAATGTTCCGAATGCCACAAGGCGCCGCCCAGCCATTTCATGGAGCATTTCAGCATGGTGTCGCAGCGCGCAGCCGGCTCCAAGGCGCGGGTCGATCAATGCTTCGCCTGCCACACCACGGACAGCTTCAACAACATCCGCCGGCGAGGCTGGTATGATCACCATTGATGCGGACTGGTTGAACGCCTTCTTCCGGCTTGCCGTAATCGGTCTCGAACTTGCGGGCACGCTAACGATCCTTGTCGGCGCCGCGCTGGCGACCTGGCTCTTTGCGAAACGCGCGCGCGCCGGCGACGGCACGCAGGCGTACAGCGCCTTTCGTTCCGCGCTCGGCCGGAGCATCCTGCTGGGCCTCGAATTCCTGGTCGCCGGCGACATAGTCAAGTCGCTGGTGATCAACCCGACGCTTGAGGACCTGATCGTGCTGGCGGGGCTGGTTCTGGTCCGCACCTTCCTCAGCATCTCGCTCGGGGTCGAGATCAACGGTCACTGGCCCTGGGAGGAGACCCGCATGGCCAGGGAGAAGGCACGCATGGCCAGGGAGAAGGCACGCATGGCGCCAGATGACACGGGTCCGAAGATAACGTGACGGCAAGGCAGTCAGGAGAGCCATGATGATCGAGAGACGGGAATTGTTGATTGCGGGCGCCGGCCTGGCGGTGGGCGCGGCGGCTCGTCCGGCCGCGGCGCAGCGTCATGCGATGGAGGGCATGGCGATGCCGATGTCGATGACCGAATGCATCGATGATTGCATCGCCTCGCACCGCATGTGCCTCCAGACGGCGGCCTATGCGAGCCGGAAAGGCGGCGCGCTGGCCACCGCGCCGCTCCTTGCCATGCTGGGTGATTGCGCGGAATTGTGTCAGGCGACCGCCAATTCGATGCTGCGCGAATCCCCGCTGCACAAAATTCTGTGCGGCGCCTGCGCCGAGGCGTGCGAACGATGCGCGCAGGAGTGCCTGCGTCATGCCGGTGACTCGCAGATGGCCCGTTGTTCCGCCACCTGCAGGGACTGCGCCGCAAGCTGCCGCGAGATGGCGGCAATGGATGGCTAAGTCCGACGCTTCGCACATTACGTATACTGATGCGCTCCGCGCCGCACCATCTCCGGGGCAAGCTCGGTCGAACGAGCGACAGACCGACCGTGCAACACCCGGGCGGAACTCACGAACAGACTGAAGGATAGCATAGTGCGAAAGAAGACGATCATTGTAACCGCGGCCGCCGCGCTCGGTGTTCTCGCCGTCGCCGCCGGACCGGTGCTGGCGGACGAGATGCCTCCCGGCATGCCGGACATCGCGGCGGCGCCGAAGGCCAAGACCGCCGCCCCCAGTGCCGAAGCGGCCCATCATATGCAGGGCATGCGGCACGGCGGCGAGCAGATGCACGCGCAGATGATGCCCGAGCACAAGATGGCCATGCACGGCGCCTCGGGATCGGACGACGCTTCGATGTCGGGCATGTCGCGGGGCGGCTGCTGACAGGCGACTAGGCCCGGTTCAGCGATGGCCACCACCAAATAACGGCAAAGATGTTGGCCCACCGTGCACGCCACGGTGGGCCACTTTTTTGGAGGACACCAAAGCAGGCTTTCGCGCGTCACATAAACCGTCGAGTAGACAACATGGCCGGACAGGATCGCGAATAGTCTTGACCCTGGACTACGGTCCAACCTGCATGATTGCTGCAATGCTCATCGGCCCGCCGGTGGATTCGTAACTTACGTATATCGACGACGAGGCCCCGACGGCATTGTCGTGTCGACGATGCCGGACGCGAAGAATGCGGCGGCGGGCAGTCAGGAGACAAGCCATGGACAAGACGACACTTCTCGCGGCCGCCCTCGGCCTTCTCGCGACCGGAACCCTCGCCGCCGGCCCGGTCATGGCCCAGTCGGCCCCCGCCCATCCAGCAACGGCACATCCGGCGCCGGCGCCCTCGACGGCGCCCGCCCATCAGGACGGCATGGATCATGGCGGACAGCAGATGCACGACCGGATGATGAGTGACCACCAGGCCGGCACGAACAAGCCCGCGAAGCCGGGTCATGCATCGGGCACGCCCAAGCCGGCCGCACCCAAGGCGCCGGCCATGTCCGACAAGCCGAAGGACGACTGCTGCATGGGTGGCATGCCGATGCCCAAGGACAAGCCGGCCGACAGGCCCATGGGCCACATGTGAGATTTCCAGCCCCATAACAGACCGACCACAGGGGCTGGAGGCCCGCCGTCGCCCCCCGCCGGCGGGCCAGTTCTTCGGCGACCCGGGTAACGGCCTCCCACGGCATCGACCGCCGCCGGCCGTCCCGGGCGCCCTTGACGGGGGCAACAGAAGGAGCGGGATCATGTTCGAACAGGCCATCGGGACCATAAACACGGCCCCGGCTTTCCGGCACCGCTATGACAATTTCATCGGTGGCCGCTGGAGCGCTCCCGCCGGCGGAGAATATTTCACCGACACGAGCCCGATCAACGGCGCCCTGATCGCCGAGTTCGCCCTCTCGACGCCGGAAGATGTCGAGCGCGCGCTCGATGCGGCGCACGCCGCCAAGGATC